>Ga0209541_10012327_pt1 | contig 13240 bp, 11 predicted proteins | sample RifCSPlowO2_01_FD_184027 | JGI IMG/M metagenome (GOLD analysis project Ga0209541, IMG submission 184027) | Groundwater microbial communities from Rifle, Colorado - Rifle CSP2_plank lowO2_0.1 (SPAdes) (version 2) | ecosystem: Environmental > Aquatic > Deep subsurface > Groundwater | place...
AAAGCAAAGTATAGCGAAAGCCCATTGGTATGGGAGAAAGAAATCAGAAAAATACATGATAAAATTAACAGCACACCATACATCACAGAGAAGGTTATCAAGCCTGCATCTGATTTTTTAAAGAGATTGTTTGAGAACCGCATGGACGAGCTGGCAAAATTGAAAGGGGAAGCCACTGCTGATTTCCAGAAATTTTTGCGCGATAAGAAGGCCGAGATTTTGCAATCACCGCAGAAGTTTGCAAATGAGCTGATAAAGCTGATTGTGAGATGGGATAAGGCAGTCGGAAAAGAATGGACTGAAAAACGAAGAATATTTGAAGAAAAAGAGAAAATTGCGCGCAGGGAATCTGCTAAGATGATTATTGAGCTGGAAGAGGTGTATAAACAGTTAATCCCATTAAGGTTTGCTTTGGACATTAAACGTATTATTGACAATAAGGTGGAATGGACGCATTATTTTAATGAGCTGATAAAGTTGGTTGATCCATCAAATCCGACTGGGCTTGCGTTTCAATCGCTGGCAAAGGCCAAAACTGCCCCCTTGGTATTGGAGCAGCTTAACGAAGAATTAAAAGATAAGCATGCGCAGATAAAAAAGATAGATGTTAAGAAACTCGACAAGCAAGTAGGTAAAATGGTCACTCAAAGTGAACACATTGACGGGTTGATGACAGAACTGATGGCATATATTGAAAAAATGGGCGTGATGGAATGGATTGAACAGAATTTGGCCACAAGTGAAAAGCCGGAAGATAAAAGTGGAAAAGAAGGAAAACCAGTCGGAATAAAATTGGCTGCATAAGATAAGATGTCCAATGCTCAAACAATGAGGGTATAAAAAATGGTTGATAAAGAGGAAAAAACACCGATAAATCGCGAGGAGGGAGGCATTTTTACAAAGCCCTGGAACATTTTTGTTACAGCTGCAAATAGTATTTTTGGTAGGCCTGTCTTTCATTACCAAAAAAGGGGAAAACAACCATTCCATTCAACGATACAGCTCCAAAAACGTGAACCAACTGACCTGATTGCCCTGCTTGGCAGGAAAATCAGCTATTTAAGACAGATTGAGAGATATTGGAAAAATATAGGTAAAACAAGAAAAAAGATTGAGAACATATATTTAAAACTTGGGCCGTATACGACAATGGACAGTGCAAAAAATGAATGGTTCCTGATGAAATACGGAGCGCCTCACAATGAATCCGAAAATGTTGGAGTTAATATTGATGAAAAGGCCGAAGAAGCAGAACAGACACAAACTCCCGATTGGCAAAGATTTTCAGAATATTTTAATAAGATTACCAATGAGGAATCCATGAAAATCAATGGTATTGATCTCAAGTTTAGGGTCCCACAAGAATGGAAGATAAAATATCCTGACGGCCAAGTTCAAGGTATTAGGACATTTGGAAGGGAAAATGCTGAGAATTACCGCAAATACTATACAAATGTAATCGATGAATTCTGCAAAAAACTTGAGGCTGAGTTATTAGAAAAGAAAGAGAACAGAAAATATGAAAAGAATATAAAAGGGAATATAGGCAAAATTAAAAGGATTTTTGAAGCTGTAACCATGCATGTCACCAGCGAGAATAAGAAAATTGAAGCCAAGCATTACGGCTATTTGAAGACATGGGTCAATGATAAAGAAAAACACCAGTCGGATTATTCGTTAGCTTACTATATTAAACAGCTTGATGCATTGATGATTGAACTGAAGAACAATACACCCGCTAGGCTGGCCGGAAGCACAAAAGAAGGAGGAGGCTCAATCAGATATCAGCACACTTACAGGGTGATTCGAAGATTAACAGATGCTGAAAAAAATACATTGAGAAGCATTATCCCTCCATTGAAGGGAGAAGCAGACGTTGGCCTTGATGAAAATGGCCGCGAACTTGAAGTAAATGATAATGGGGAGATTTTACTGGACATTTTCCATAATAAAGATATTGAAATAAATAAAGTAGGCATAAAAAGAAATGTCCGCAAATTGCCAAAACAATTCCATGATCGTATTGTAGACCTGGATCCGCTGGATGTGGCAAATTATATCCACAACGAATGGGACTCGTACAGGGACGATTTCCGGGATGGGCGTTATCATCCGCACAGCCTAACTATCCTGGATTATACCATGGCAATGACAAAAGGGACAAAAGGAAAAAAGGAATGGAAACTGGAACGCCAGTCCTTATTAGGCAAAAGCTTTCGAAAATATAAAATGAGATTGGGGAATGGGAATGTAATAGAAGATACCAGAAAAGCCAGCAATTTAAATCCTGCCTTCGATAAAAGGGCATTGAGGCCTGAATTTGGCTACGGCAATAAATGGGAGCACATCGGAAGAAAACATTATTATGATATTGTTAATGATGTTCCAAAGAACAATATGAAAGATCCCCTCATCACCTCACGTGGCCTATCGCTTTATGTCATACAGAAGGTCATGGCACAAATGAAATATTTCAATGTCATTCATGAAAACTTAAAAAGCATAGGCTCGAAAGTCGGTTTTGATTATGGCCCAAGAACATTTGGCGATGAGAATTTCTGTACTGACCCATTCAATATTGATTTATCAAGAATAAACCAACCGGCGAAGAGTTATAAAGATGCCGAAGCTGCAGGGCAAATAGAATAGATTAATGTTTATTCCAAATTGTTTACGCCGCTTTCCTCGCTTCCGCCTTAGACGCCTCGTATTCCTTTTTGTTCTTGTCTATCGGAATAACGTCTGCTTCTTTTCCTTTTTCCTGCTCTTTCTTCTGCTGGCCTGCAGTGAGGTAGCTGTATAACGCGCTTACAGCCCCACCGACGCCAATCTGGTATTCAAGCGGGACAAACATATTGTTGGCAGCAGTGATTGGATAGAGCTTCTTTACTAAGCCATTGTTGTATTTCCAGAACTCCTTGCCCTCATGTATAGGCTGGCCTGTAAGCACATTCATTACACGGTCATCCGTCCAGACGAAAGGAGGATAAGTTGCCAAGTTAAACAATCCTTTGCTTATGGTTCCGTAAACAGGTTTTGTAGCTGCACCGACAAGGTCTCCAAGATATTTGACGCCTGCAAACAGGTAGTGCATCAATCCGCCCAGAACTGCACCTGCAGCTCCTCTCCTGGCAATAGCGCGGTAAGTTACCTTTTCCTTGTTCTTTTTCATGGCCAGATATTTTCCAGCCATAAATCCACCTGACATCAAAGCAGGATCAATGCCTACAATTGGAATGCCTATTGCAAGAGGGGTAGCCAGTATAAGGCTGTCCAATGTAAAGCCAGGAATATCTTTAATAATTTCTCCGGTAAGCTTGAATTGCTTGGCATATGCAGTTCCGACTCTGTCAAAAAAGCTTGCAGTAGGCGCAGCCTTCGGACTAGCTGGAGCTTTTGCAGCCTGCTCTTTCTCTGCTTCCCTTATTTTGTCTGCTATTTCGTCTTTTTCTGCCATGTTCTCCTATCTATCCCATGCCGGGCTGCGGCGCAAGATTCAACCCTTTTTGCGAGGGCAAGTAATTTTTTGCCGGGCTTTCAGCTGCTTTCTGCTCTGGCTTTTTTTCCGGCAATGGGTTTGCGGCATTATAGGCGCCCAAAGGAAATGCGTTCAATGCAAAAACAGGAACCTGCATTCCTGCCAAAGCTAATTCTGAAATTCCATTTGCAGAAAGGATATATGCCGGTGAAAATCCAAGGGCGATTCTTTTTGCGAAAGGCCCGAAATTATCAGTTACTGCCTTAGTAATGCCCATTGGATTCAGGTAATTGTCCAATAAGTGCTCTGCAGCTTTGAATGAGGCAAGGAATGCCGCGTTATAGGCTGTCAAGGCGTATGCTGATTTGGCTGCAAAGCTGCCAACAGGGCCTGCCAAGCTGCTTCCAAGTGCTCCAACAACAGGATAAGTGGCATTTGCCAGCCCAATCATTGGGTAAAGGACAGCATTTACTGCTGAATATGTCTTCAATCCATCAGTGATGGATTCATACATGGATTTGTTTTTATTGAACAGGCTCCCTAACATGCCACCGCCTGCGAAAGCACCTGCTACGAGAGGCGCAGTTATGCCGACTGTGGCTATGCCTAATGCAGTGGCTGCTACAGCAGCTGCCCCAAGAAATCCGAGCTTGAAGGCTTTTCTTATGAAGCCCTTGCTTTCCTTGTTGTTTACTTCTTTCTCCAGCTCAGAGCCTTCTTCTTTTTTGGCTTCTCTTTCCTTGATATTTTGGCCAGGGCTCATTCTATCTCACTGGTTAGGTTGTAACCATGTTCCTCGCTGAGTTTTTTCAGAACAAGCATGGCTTCTTTGTAGTCAAAGCGCCGTTTGCATCTCGGGCAGGATACAGGTTTTTCTATGCGGGACTGCCACCTATATGTACAAAATTCGCAAATCTTAGATTTACCACCCATTGATAGTAGTAGTAAAAGCCCCTCTTTATAAGCTTTTCTGTTTTTGACTACTAAAAAGTAGCTAATATAACACAACCGAAAGGTTTATATAGTTAATTATATGTATAATTATACTTGGCGAGGGTATGGTAAAAACAGAAACAAGGTTAAAGGCATGGGGAAATTCGATAGGCGTTATTCTGCCCAAAGCGGAGCTTGAATCGGAAAATCTGTCAGTAGATGATGAGGTAGAGGTTATTGTAAGGAAAAAAACAAGCTCATTAAGGGATATCTTTGGAAAACTGAAGGATTTTAAAGCCAAATCAGACAAATCTACAGACGAACTTTTAAAAGAGGTAGATGAAGAGCTGAAAAGCCGGTTAGAATGAAATATTTCCTGGATACGTATGCATTGATAGAAATAGCAGGCGGCAATAAAAAGTATGAGAAGTATGTAGAGGAAGATGCAGTCACATTAAAAGAGAATTTAGCAGAATTGTCCTATTTTTTGCTGCGTAAGTACGACGAGAAAACAGCAGTCTATTTCCTGAACCGCTTTTCACGTCTGGCAGCTGAATTGCCGCTGGAGATTGTTGAAAAGGCCATGGTTTTCAGGCACAGCCATAAGAAATTCCGGTTTTCGTACATTGATTGTTTTGGATATGTGTATGCACTTAATATGAAGCTGATTTTTCTAACAGGAGACAGGGCTTTCCAAGGGCTGGAAAGAGTGGAGATTGTGAGATAACGCCTAAATATATTTTTCCCTAGTGTGCTCTGTGTTGAACCAAAAACTTTAAATAATACTTAGCTTTAACTTAAGTAATATGGGAGTACCCTCAAAAGAAGAACGGGTGTTGGAGCTCTTCCTGAATGAGCCTTCAAAACATTTCCATTTCTCTCAAATAGTGGAAACTGCAAAAGTCAGCGAGCCTAGCGCAAGCAAATGGCTCAAGAAGCTGCTTAAGGAGAAAATTATACAAAGAGTCAAGCTGAAAGGAAAAATGCCTTATTTTATTGGAAATTTCAGTCATGACAACTACCGCAACAAGAAAAAGGTATATGCTTTGCAAAAACTATACGAATCAGGCCTGCTTGCCAAACTTCAAAGCCTAAAAAACGCAAAGACTATTGTGATTTTCGGCAGTTTTGCCCGTTCAGACTGGAATAGTGGGAGTGACGTGGATATTTTTGTGTTGGGAGATCCGGAAGACCTCAGATTTGGCATTCTTTGGAGCGGTTTAGGATTACAGGGGAAAGCAAGAGAGCTTCAGGTTCACAGTTATAAATCAGTTGAAGAAACGAGGAATATACATTCCGGGCTGATGAAGAATGTAATAAAAGGGTATTTTGTTAAAGGGAATATTTTTGACATTGCAGAAGTGGAAACATGAATAAAATCAAGAATCTTGCTGAAGTTTATAATCAATGCGTTGCAGAAGGAAGCCTGCAAGAGCCTGAGGAAATTGACACTGAAAAAGCAAAATCCCTGCTTGATAATGCTAAACAAGATCTTGATACACTAAAAGATACCCTGCCAATAATGGAGAAGAAAAAGAATTTTAACCTGATATGGAGCAGCCGATATGAAATTATCAGGCAATTAGTGCAGGGTATTCTTCTCCTTGAAAAAGTCAATTCCAGCAATCATCAGTGTCTGTTCGCTTATGCACAAAAAGGCAAAAACCAACTTCTTTAGATGCCGGATGAAGCCTTTTTGGCATCCTAAAAATCCACTGTCAAAAGAAAACTCCGCCAAACCAGCACCTTTAGGTACTGGTAGGAGTCTTCTGTGGATTTTTATGATATATGCACAAAGCATAAGGATTGGGAAATTGACTGGGAATCCGTTGAAACCATGAGGCTATTGAGGAATGGCGTGCATTATGAGGGTAGGCCTATTACTGCTGATACGTGGAAAGCTTATAAGCTAAAATTTGATATCTATACCAGACTGCTCATTAAGGAATTTGAGAAGAAAGTAAAGGAATTCATGCCTTGATTTTTTGGTTTGGTATATATTTTTTCTGAATATATACCTATTTTTTATAGATTGTTATTCTTTTTTTATTATATTCTATATTTTTCTAATGAATTTATATTAAATTATAATTATTTATAATGAATTTTTTAAGATGTTTTACCCATATTATCTTTATTTATAACCAAAATATTTATATATAAGTAAATTTAATTCTGATATACATACATTTAAAATGAACAGTTTGGCTAAGCATGATTTTCAAGTACTTGACTTCTTAGTTAGGCATTTTTCTGAAAGGTTTACTGTAAGGCAGATGGCCTTGCAATTGAAACTGAGTGCGGCAGGGGCGCATCTCAGCTTAAAGAAGCTGCAGAAATCAGGGATTGTCGAGGCAGAAAAGCTGGGCACCGGGCTGTTCTACCAGATAAACCTGAAGGATAAGATTGCCATGCACCTGGCATCCATTGTATTGCTGGACAAGGATGTAAGAAGCATAAAGGCTGATGAGCTGAAAGAAGATGCGAAAGCTGTTGTTTTTGACAACAAAACAGTGCTTATCATTGCAAGCAACAAGCAGCTTGCTGAAGATTCTGCCAAAAAATCCCTGAAAGAGCTTTCATGGCTCATCCTGAACGAGGAAGAATTCAACCTGCATATCCTGGAAAAAGATGCAAAAGTCCTGGGCATTATCCAGAACGGAAAAGTGCTGCATGGCGAGGATACAATTGTAAGCGCAATCAAGAGATACCTGAGGTACGGATGAACAGGAACAGGCTTATTGGATTGGGCATGATGATTTTATTAGTTTTAACACCTATTGTTGCAGCCCAGTTCACTGATGTCGTAAGCAGGCCTTTCAGCGTAGGAGCGAGGAATTTCAACAGCTTTTTCCAAGGCGGCTGGAGAAGCTATGACGAGTTCATACTTTTCGGATTGCTGTTTTTGCTGTTGTTTGTTGCTTTCCACATATCACTTGGAAAAGCCATGGGAGGCGCAAACAGGCAGACAGCTACACTGGCTTTCATTATTGCATTTGGCTCTGCACTGTCAATTGTGGCAGGAACTGACTTTGGGATTGATCAGTTTGCATATGTCGCCATAGGGCTTGCGTTTTTGGTATTGACAATACTGATCCAGGCTCTTCTGATTAAGGCAGGCATGGAAAACCATAAGGTTGCTGCATTTATACTGGCATTGCTGATTGCGCTGTTTTTGACGTTCTTCTTAGGCAAGTTATTGTCAGAAGGCACTCCCGGGCTGCCGCGCTTCGGCAGCTTAGGCGGAGAAGGCGTTTCAACAAGCGGAAAATTCTTTGACTGGAATCTGGACAAATTAAAGGGATGGATTTATTCTCTCAAAAGCAAGATGACTGGAGAAGGGAAGCAGACAGGACCCACTCCAACGCCTACGCCTCCAGTGCCGACTCCAACGCCTACGCCTCCAGTGCCGACTCCTGAACCAAAGCCGTTCTGGACAAAAACCAAGATATTCGGCGGCAGCGGACTTTTGGTGCTGGCAATCATACTTTTCCTTGTATTAAGGCGCAGAGGACCTGCACCTGGTGAAGGTGGAGAACCAGGCGAAGAAGGAGAAGCAGGAGAACTTGCCGAGGCTGAGATTGGGAGCCAGATAAAAAGCAAGATAGACGCAATAAATAATTTAAGAAAAACCATCCGCAGCAAAGCTTTGGCACTTCTTGAAATTAAAGGTATTCTTGAAAAGAACCCTTCAGAAGGCATCAATCTTAATGATCCGGAAAACCAGATTGTTTTTATTTCTGACAAAGATGATAAAACGTATAAGCTGTATGACAATCTGCTTTTATTGCGTGAGCATCTTAAAACCCTGAACGTCCATGACAGGCAGCTTCATACGGATTTGATCAACACAATTGCTGTTGAAAATGGGATTTTAAAAGAGTATGAAAAACATATTGCTGCATTGGGCAATCCAGATGGAAAAGTGATGGGGCTCAGCACTGGCCCTCTCGGAGATGATGTTAAACAACCTTTGAAGGATAGATTCACGGAAATAATGAAATTCTGCGGAAATGTTGCGCAGCTTTGCGGAAAGGTAAATACAGAGCACCTAGAGCCTGAATTTGAGCAGATAAAATCCGAATTCAACGAACTGGCTCCGACAGCAGGCAATCTGGACAAGCGCATCAAAGAAAAAGCCGCATGGCTGGACAAGAGGAAGGAAATAATAGGCTCATTTATTAAAAAGTTCTGGTGGAAAAAGAACCAATATTCAGAAGCTTATAGGATTTTAAGGGATATTTATGCGCTATTGATACAGCAGCAGAGACTGCTAAAAGATATTGGAGGAGTATTTGCCGAAGCGACTGCAAAAAGACCCCCAAAGCCAAGCATTTCCAACTTAGATGAGATTAAGAATTATATGGTTCCCATTCTTGAATCAAAAAATAAGCTTCTAGGGGAGATAAACCAATGGTTAGTGATTAATCCTGAAGATAGGGAAGCACGCCATAATCTAGAGAGATCCTTGGTCGAGAGTGTTAGGACATTAATTCCTCATGAGATTATCCCAGATGAGGAGAAAAACAAAATGAAGACTGCATTTGTATCCGCAGGTATTCAGGAGCCCATTGCAAACAGCTTTATAGCGCAAGTTTCAGCCACCATGGCTGTACTTAAAGGCTTCTTGGCAGATTTCAAGATAAATATTGATGACCAAGCAACTATTGAACAAAACAAGGTGCTTATAGAAAATCTGAAAACGCCGATTGAAAACCAAATAAGAGCAATGGAAGCGATTATAAAATTCCGACCGAGAGATGCGGCGGCCAGAAAAAAGATAACGGAAGATCCTGTAAAGAAATTTTTAGATGATTACCAGAGCGTACTAAATGATCCAAGCCAAGTGGTAAAATTCATTGATAATTATAAGCTTGAAACTGTTAGTTTAGCTGAATTAGATAAATACAGGAATAGCAATAGGGCAGATGGATGGAGACTGCTACAAATTGATGCCAGCGGAGATTTATGGATATGGAAAAAAGGTAAGATGATATATGTTGTCCCTAAGACAATTGATGATAAAGGCCAACCAAAAGTTATTGACCGGGCTATGGTATGGAAGTCTGCCCTGGACAAATTCTTTGAATTGAAGGATTTTGTTCCAAATAAAAGCTATAATAGATGGGTTGTCGAGAAACCTGCTACTGTAAGAGAGGTATCTAAAAAAGAACGAATTTATCAGTTTACAAAACCGCCCGGAAAAATAATATTGGAAGAGTTACCTTCTGGTGAAGTGGGCGGAGAAAAGCCAGCAGCTCCAAGAAGAAAAGCTGCGCAAACCGGAGGTGAAGGAAAAGTGGAAAAAGAACCCTTAACGCCAGAACAAGTGAGAAAATTAATGGAACAAGCATTGGAAAATGCGTGAAAAATGCCATCCCATGAAGAAATACGGAAAAATCTATTTATGCAGAGTTCTATTGTTAGTTTTGTCAATGAATTAGCCAATCAAGGCAAGGAAGAAGAGCTAAAAAGTTTCTTAAGAGGAATTGCATCTTTTGTCAAGCATGCGGACATCGATTTTGTCAAACGCCATCTTACAGATGTAATTACAACTGCAATTCAATTTGCTAACACAACAGATGAAACAGGTAAAACAGCTGGTGCCCTAAAGGCTTTCATGGAGGAGCTAAGGAAAGCTTCCCGAGCAAAAAATTCTGCTAAGATTATAGATATAATGAGAGGGTATGGCGTTGAGATTAGAGAAGAAATAGGTGAAAAGCTAAAGGAAAATACAGAAGAGCTGCCTGAAGAGGTAAAGAAGTTCTTGGATGAATATTATAGAGTGATGGACGATTCTGCTTTAAAGCCATTTTTTGTACAAACCAGACATTTTGATGTGTATCTTGTAGGTGTGGGTCTAGACAACCTAATGGAATTTTACAGGTCAGGCAAAGGGTGGGAACAGCTAAGAATGGATCCAGAGAGAAGCCAGTACTGGGTGTGGAAAAACGGAGGCAGGCATTATCTTTTCCCTGTGACTGGAGCTATAACTGGCCAACAGGCAAAGGAGATATATGCGCTTGACAAAATCTATGCGCTGGAAGGATTTGAGGAGGGTGGAAGGTATAATAAGTGGATCATCATAAAACCTGCAATAGTTGAAAAACACGGCGAGCGGCAATTTGAAGTTACGGAAATTGGGAGGATTTCTTTTAAGGAGAAAATAACAGGAAAAGAAGGCGAAGGCATACTACCCAGAGAAGAAGCTATCGCCGCGCTTGATCAACCTTCAACACTTGATCTATTGAAAGACAGAAACAATAACATAACCGGATTAAGAGAAAGACGTACAAAAGTGGTTTTCTCTGCTGAAGAGGCAGCATGTGTAGCAGATTGCCTTATGATGGGGGAGGGTGATGCAGGATTTAATGAGGATCACATAGATTTCATTCAGGAAGTGATTAACCAATGCCAGGGAAGCGCATCAACTACTGTAAGATCAATAGTTCTAGGATCAATAGTTCTAGGTGAAAGAAAACCTATTTCTAAAAAGGATATAATCGGAGGTATAGCTATTACAATTGAGGCATTAATCGATAAAACCATTAAAATAGAGGATGGTAAGTTTGTTTGCGATTATAAATATAGAAACAAAGATTTAGGAATGCTCATTGCCAATGCTGCAGAGAAGATAGCTGAGCACATAATGCTTCTCTTAGAGGATAAAACTGCTGATGAAAAGACTCCAGAGGAAAATCTAGGCTTCGGAGGCCTAGGAGGAGCAGTTCAAAGGGCTCGTAAAGAACTGGAAAAAGACAAGCTTTCTTCGAATGAAAGCGACAGGTTGCGCGAATTAAGAAGAAGAGGGTTAAAGGGATAAACACAATAAAATGATAGCTCCTTTCATTAAAAAGCTTTTAAGTATTTTCAACCAGAAAGAGGATATTCTGGAAGCCATGGAAAAGCTTGTTGAGCCCATAGCCGAGATTGTGGAAGAGCCAGCCAAGGCTTATGAGAACAAGTACGAAAAAATGGTGCTGAAGCACAGTCCATTCCATGAAGATACTGGTTTTCTGCCCCTGGTTGAGAAGCTTATAGAGCTGAATTACGAGCTTTTGGGTTATGAGGATGATGAGGACAAGACAAGCATAAAAGACGAGTCTGGCTTTATTGACATGGGCAAGAACATTGCTACCTATGGCAGAATGGCAGAAGAAAGCTATCACAGGATGATGGAATTTGTGGATGAAGAGCAGCGTTATCTTGAGAAATTGTTCAGGCCAACTTTGATAGAAATAAGCAAGAGAGATGATTATAAAAAGGTATGGACAGAGCATCTTTCGCATTTCGGCAATCTGCTTGATTTGCTGGGAGAGGATATTAAGTTCTTTGAGATTCTTCAGAAAAGGATTGAAGAAGAGGAAATCAGGAGAAACAAGCCTATTGTAATAAGCAATGTGATTGAGTTTATCAAAAACAACAAGTTTAGGGATGCTTTAAACTGGGTAGCTTATGGAAGAAAGAATTATTACCTGACAAAAGAAGAGTTTAGTTTCCTGAAGGATATTATCAGACCTGTGCGAAAAAGTGATGCTGCCGGGCTGGAATCCCTGCTTTCTAACAAGCTGACAAGCATGTTCACACAGGACCAGGCTAATTTCCTGAAAGGAATTCTGACAAGGCTGAAGGCTGGAATTTTTGCTACAAGCTTAAGAAAAGTCAGCGAGCTTAAGAATAAAGCACAGATTAAGAAGGAGATTATAGAGGCCATAAAAAATGAAAATTTCAAGATAGCATCTGACTTGATAAACGATAAGGTAACGCGCTTCTTATTCAGCAATGTCCAGTTAAACTTCCTTGCACGCCTAGTCGGTTCGATATCAGAGAATGATGTTATAACATTTGAAAACCTGATTTCAGATAAGATATTCAGCACAATTTTTGACAATAAGGAGAAAGAATTCTTCAAGCGATTGCTTGCGATGAAAAAGCTGGAAATGGAAAGAAGCAGGATTGCAGAAGAACTGAAAAAGCTATCACCAGAGGGAGGAGCCTTGGCAAGGATGAGGCAAGAGAGGGGTGGAGGGGCTGGGAAAGCGCCGGAAAAAACTGTAATTCGTAGAGAAAAAGAGAAAAAAGATGAATTTTCCGATCGGATAACCAGCCTGATAAAACAGTTTATAGAAGTGCAGGAAGAAGCCCAAAAGGCTTTAAATCCTGAAGTTCTGAAAAGCCTTGATGACGGGGCTAAAAAAGAGATAAAAGGTGTTGGAAGAACATATTCTGTGACAAAATACGAGCTTTTAGGTGAGGTGTTTTATACATCACATGAAACCGAAGGTTTACTTGTAGGCCTAAAAGTAGTAGCATCTGATTTGGGTAAGCTTATTCAAAAAGAAAAGTTTTCTGCAAAGGATGTGCTTTGGGCATTGAATCGAAGAGAGAAGGATGTAAATAGTATCATTCATGCCTGGACATTTTGGCAAGCCTATTTTGAGACTGACCGTGAAGGAGATTTTGTGAACGGATTCAGAGTTTTCGGTGTTGAAAAACAACTTGATGCGCTATGTAGAACGATATTGGAGATACTTTTTAAATCCATCAAAGAATTTTCAAAATCGATAGTAGAATCCGCAATATCTACAGAAGAGTCTAAAAAAGATTATTCTTATTATAGCAAGATTGATTACAAGAAGTTCCTCGAAGAGTTCCTTAAGCCTGCGCAGCCTTTCGATTATTATACAACAATGTATGATGGTTTTTTGAAGTGTACAAAAACGTATACTGGGTATAATCGTGGCAGGAGTGCACGTCTTGCCGCCATGGCTAGGTTTGATCTAAGTCATATCAGGAAATGCCTGGAAGGGCTGAATGATAAGGCAATAG
>Ga0209541_10012329_pt1 | contig 13238 bp, 12 predicted proteins | sample RifCSPlowO2_01_FD_184027 | JGI IMG/M metagenome (GOLD analysis project Ga0209541, IMG submission 184027) | Groundwater microbial communities from Rifle, Colorado - Rifle CSP2_plank lowO2_0.1 (SPAdes) (version 2) | ecosystem: Environmental > Aquatic > Deep subsurface > Groundwater | place...
GATAGGTATTACTACAGATACGCTACCTTGATTGCTGTTAAGCGGTTTGAGGTTATCGTCATAAATACGGCGAACACCAACAACAGCACCGGTGGCTAAAACAACCATAAAAACTAGCACTATAATAAAAATCTTAAGCCAATTTTTATGCAGCTTTTTTATGCGATAAGTTATCATATTTTAAAACTCCCGGTGCTCACTCAAAAAATCACTAAGAATATAAGTTGCCGCCAAGGCGTCAACATCACCCTTATTATACTTGATTTTTCTTTGTTTTAGTTCTTTCTCGGCCTGCACGGACGTTAGTGCCTCGTCTTGAAAATAAAACGGCAAGTGGAGTTTTGGCTTTAACTTATCCGTAAAAGTTCGCACCAGCTTGGTTTGCGAAGTTTCTTGGCCGTCTAATCCGCGAGGCAAGCCAACCACAACTGCCACAATATTATGTTCCTTCAGTAATGAGTTGATGATATCTGCCGCGTTTGAGGGGTGTTCAATTACTCCCCAAGGTTGCGGCAACCGCGAAGCCAGATTTGCCATAGCCACGCCGATCCGAACTTCGCCCACATCAAGTGCTAAAATCGTACCAGATCCAGTTTTCATGGCTTCTGTTGGGTCTGTGTTTTCTCGACAATTATATTTATCTTGCCTGTTTTCTTCGGGGTCTTATACACCCAGAACGGACTGTAGCTGATATTTACGTCTTGAACACTTGGTTGGGACTGGATTATTTGCAAAACATCGCCGCGTTTTTTACCAGCAATTTGCTTTTTGAGGGCTTCAGCGTCTATCTGAGCGCCAAGTGTAGCAACCGTCTGTAAGGACAGGGTTTGCTCGTCATTTGATTTCTTGGCTGTTACTGTAAAGGTGCCCTGCGCCAAACCATAATCCGAGATGGCTTGTTTCTGGGAATCAATTTGCTTTTTGGCGTCATTCTCAACTAGTTTTTTCAAGTCATCTTCCTTGACACCTAACATTGTGTAATCTGTTACAGCCGTTACGGTAACTTCTGCAACTTGGTCGCCGACGTTGGGCGACGAAGTAACCGCTGGTGTTCCTAGTACCAGTGTTTCGGCCAAGCCAAACAGTTTTGCGTCTGTAAATGCTTTTAATAAATCAGTTTTGGCTCCGTCTTTACTATCAACGATTTTTTGCTTGGCATTGTCTACGTCTTGCTGGCTGATGACCGTCACCATCTTGTCGGTCCCGCCGGCCATATTTGACCCCTGTCCTGTTATACCGGAAATACCCGAGGTATACGAATGGGTTGTAACGTTGTATTGGCCGCCCGATTGAGAGGCGGTTACGGCCACGTCTTTACTTAGCCCAAAATTAGCACTTTTACAGGTGCTGCCACTAAACAGGGCTGGTTCAAGAGCAAGGGCAGCATTAGTAACAAAAGTAACATTGTTATAGGTAAAACTTGTACCTGTTGGTACAGTATGCGCCGCGCCATCATCGATACAATTCGTAACTGTCATTGTGCCGGTGGCTTTATCGCCGGTGTTTTTTTGGCCGGTAGCCGGAACTTTTTGGACACCAGTTTTTTTGACGGTTTTGGTTTCTGCCGGAACAATACTTTTTGATTCATCTAGAGCTATAGCGGCCGTGCTAACCGTAAAGGATATATTGTCGTTCACGGTAGTGGTGTTGGTTCTAATCGTGATTGTTGCCTTTGGCATTACAAAATAACCAACAAACCATAAGACTATCAAAAGAATTAATCCGGATACTATTATTAACAGTTTGGTTCTAAAGCGATTGAAATTGGGGATTTTGAGTTTTTTGTCTTTCTTGCCTTTGCCCGTCGCACCGCCTTCGCCCTCTTCATCTACACTGCCGACGTTTATGGTATCTTCCTTGTCTTGCCCAGCCCCAGCAGCCGAACTGGATTCCGATGACATGCCAGCCAATTCACCAATACTTTTCGTAGGGTCTAGCTCGCCGTCTTTGGGCGTAGTGTCTTCTTCTACTAACGGCTCTACGTCGTCCGGTAGTTTTGGTTGAGAGGGAATAGCCGGTTTGCTTTGCAGGGTTTTAGCCACATGCAAACCCACGGCGCCGGCAATCGGCAATAAGCCAGCTTCCGACGTTATCAAAACTATGTGTTTGTCGTTTTCGTCAGCTATACGTTTCAATAACTTCATATTGACGATGCTTTGAAGGGTTGTGGCACGTTTAGGCAAAACCAGCGCGGCAATCTTGTGTTTGGCGCCTCGGACTTTCTCAATTATGCCGGTAATCTCGTCATCAATATCTATATAAATGGTGTCTTTTTCCGCTGCACTCATGTTCTTAAAATCCTATCTATTCGTTCGCGCCATGAACCGCCCAGTAAACTGCTGTCTTGCTGCTGCAGAGTATCTAGCCCGACGCGCAGTAAACCCATTGCGGTTATAAAAGTATGATCGGTGACACTACCGGTTTTGTCAACAATTCCAACCACTTGGTTTGGCTGAATATGCTGGACTACCGGCTTGCGAGTAAATGGTAACTGCGTATACCAGTCAGATTGCTCCAGCTTATCCATTAGCATATCTAATGATGAACCGCCGCCACATAGAAGTAGGCGGTTTGGCAAATGATCTAGCTGTGTGAACTCGCCTAGTGCCAGCTCCACGCCGCTGGCCCAAACCTCTAAGGTTTTGTTTAGAGCAGCTTCGATAGCAGGAATTTTTTGGGTAGGAGCTTTGTTGGTTGAAAGTCCCAATTTTAACTCCTCGGCCTGCAAGAAAGTAACATCTAGGTCTTTTTCAACCGAGCGGGTAAAGGCCCGTCCGCCAATGCCAAACATCTTGGTACCCTGCACGCCGCCGTCATTAACAACTGCAATATCGGTGGTACCCCCTCCAACGTCCATCAATACTGCGCTCATACTAGCATTTGGGTCATCGCCAATTACCGAGCGAGACACGGCAAATGGCTCGGCTGCTACGGCCAGCAAATCTAGATCCAACTCCTTAGCGGTGCGTTCCAGCGCGCCAATGTGAATCATCGGCGCAAAAGCTGTGTACAGCTGCACTACAACATCTTTGCCCTTAAACCCAACCGGGCTAGTTACGGGATAACCGTCTATTTCTATGTTTACGAGGGCACTATTCACCAAGCGGATTTCAACGTCTTTACCGCCTAGCTCCCATACCAGTTGTTGTTTGGCACGTTCTTTAGCCCGACCTTGAACAAGCGAAATAATTCGTTCCACCTCTGTAATATTGAGCTCTTTGTTGGGGTCCTGGCGTTTACAGCGAACCCGCGTAGTTGTGCCTTTAACTAACTCGCCAGCAATACCAATAATCGCTCCGCGGGCGCTAACGCCAGCCTGTTGTTCGGCCTGGTTCAATGCTTGGTCGCAGTTATTTGTCACTGCCGCGATGTCGGTTATGGCACCGGCTTGCATATCGCTCAACTCTTGGTGAGCCCTACCTGTACCTATAATTTCTATGCGATTATCAACAACTTTGCCCACCAACGCCTTGACAAACTCCGTACCGATATCCAAGCCCACTATATACTGGCCGCCAGACTTTTTCTTGCCGGTCGTTTTGGAAACTACTATTTTGCCAAGAGTCTTTATTTTATCAAGCATAACCTGATTGATTATAACACTTTGAGGCCAGGCAGTAAAAGCCGGTCTTATTGAAGCACTGCTTTGATGCGGCGAACACCGGCGCTGGAAGCTTCTTCCTTGCTGATTTTGAATATCTTCTTATTTTCACCAAGCTGGCCGGTGTGTTCTACGTGCGGGCCGCCGCAAATTTCTTTGCTAAACCAGTCTTTTTTAGGATCACCGACGGTATAAACTTTCACTCTGTCGCCGTATTTATCACCAAACGCTCCAAGCGCGCCACCGGCTATAGCCTCCTTGGTCGGAACTTCTTGCCAACTGACAGGCAAATCTTTGGCAATTTGTTCGTTAACAATGTCTTCGACTTGTTTCACTTGATCTGGCGTCACTTTTTCGCCGTGGCTAAAATCAAACCGCAGGCGATCTTCGGTTATATTGCTGCCGCGCTGGGTAACATGATCGCCCAGCACAATTCTCAAAGCTTTATACATCAGGTGTGTGGCGGTATGATATTTTTTATGAATGTCGCTATGGCCGCCCAGCCCGCCCTTAAATTGCCCCTGCGAGGCGGTTCGGGAGCGGTCTTTTTGTAGTTTCATTAGTTTGTCGAAATCAACCCGCCAGTTTTTATCCACGGCAACGTTATTCAAACCGGCTTCTTCCAAGCTCAATTCGTGCGGAAAACCAAAAGTGTCATAAAGTTTAAAGATATTTTCGCCAGACAGTTTGCCGCCTTTTGCCATCTTGTTGAATTCTTTGACGCCATTGCTAAGCGTTTGGCGAAAAAGTTTTTCTTCGCGGGCAAAAGTTTCTATAACGGCATTTTGACGCTCAACCACTTCGCTGAAATCATTTTTGAATATATCTACCAGTACCGGCACCAATTGAGTAGAAAAGTCTTGGGCTACGCCAAGTTCTAGAGCGTAGCGAATTGCCCGGCGCATAATTCGGCGCATAACGTAGCCCTGGCCAAGATTGCTCGGCACAACGCCGTCCACGCCTAAGAAAAAGGCTCCCCGCAGATGATCGGCAATAACTTGCATAGCCACGCGGTGTCCATCGTAGGCTTTACCAGTTATTTCTTCCAGTTTGGCAATAATCGGCCAGATAACACTGATACGAAACATGTCGGGGTTATTTAAGGCTGCCGCCGAGATTCGCTCCAAACCGCCGCCAAAGTCAATATTCGGGTTTGGCAAAGGTTCAAAACCGCTAGATGTTCGCTTATAAGCCATAAAAACCGAGTTGCCAATCTCGCTAAACCGGCCGCACTCGCAGTTTGGGTGGCAGTGTTCGCCAAAATCCGAATTGTGCTTAATGTCACTAAATTCATAAAAAACTTCGCTATCTGGCCCGCAAGGGTCGCCCACCGGAGTAGTTTTGGGCGGACCGCCGCGGCTCCACCAATTTTTTGACCCGTCATAAAAGAATATCCGCCCATCGTTCATGCCTTTTTTAGAACCATCGGCACCGGAACCAATATCTACTGATTTGGCATCTATATTTTTAGTCTTAAACAATCCGCGCCAGATAGTTTCGGCTTCGGTGTCCTTTGGAATATCAAATTGTGGGTCGCCAATAAAACAGGTTACATAGAGTTTATTCGGGTCCAGACCCACTACGTTTATTAAAAAATCCCAAAACCAATTTATCTGTTCTTTTTTGAAATAGTCGCCCAAACTCCAGTTGCCCAGCATTTCAAAACAAGTTGTGTGGCGATTATCGCCAACTTCTTCTATGTCCTCGGCCCTGAAACAAATCTGGCTATCAGCAATCCTCTTACCTTCGGCATGTTCAGCGCCAAGCAAATACGGCACCATCGGCTGCATACCGCTACCTGTAAAAAGTGTTGTCGGATCGTTTTCTGGCACTAACCGCGCCCGTGGAATTACCACGTGTTTCTTATCTTTAAAATAGTCTAGATAGGCTTTCCGTATTTCTTGCGCATTCATCTGTTATAGTCTAGCAGATAATTGACAATTTATAATTAAAAAGATTTACTTGATAATATGCGTATTGAGCGTCAGCCAGCAGGCGTTAGATTCAATTTAGATACCGAAAAAGAAGTTGGGGCTTTTGCGGCTGCACTGTTTGAGAGATGGATTTACAGTGAATTTACAGACAAAAAAACAAGTAATAATATGGTTGAGGCGGTTGTCTCTTTAGAACAACGTATCCAAGATGGCAAAATTAAGTTACCACAAATCATAAATATTGGTAATGATCTGGTGGGGCGTACTTATCGTGTAGTACGCCACTATGCTAATAATACCGATGGTGATATAGGTTGGTTAGCAGCAACCTCTAAACAATCTGAGACAGTTAGAGATCGTATGGAGCTTGGTGACACAGCTTTGGATATGACAAAAGTAATGTTAGAAGAATTAGGTCCCATAATCTTTCCTGTTGTACCTGTTCAAGAACGATAGATCTTACCCTTAATCAAAAAGACACGGTGCAGTCGCAGTAATTAAGCAATGATACCGCCTCCAACTACTCTATCTCCGTCGTAAATAACCGCCGATTGGCCCGGTGTAGCAGCCCGTACTTCATCCTCCATCTCAACCAACATGCGAAAGGTTCGACCTTTCGCATTAGCGAGGGTGCAGGTGATGAGAGGGGCGCGGTGGCGAGTACGAACGTGATAGGTTTTGGTCAAATCCGGTTTGCCATTTATCCAATGTAGGCTAGTCAGTGTTAAGGTTTTTGTCCAGAGTTTATTATCATCTAAATCGTTAGAAACATAAACTTCGTTTTTCATCATATCTTTGCCCGTTACGTAATATGGCATCCCGCCGCCCACGTCCAAGCCATGGCGTTGTCCTATAGTGTAAAATATTGCCCCTTCGTGCTTGCCGATTTCCTTGCCTGACCCATCAATTATCGCACCTGGTTTTTCCTTCACATATTGTTTTAGAAAGTCTTTTATACCCACTTTGCCCACAAAACAGATACCCATACTCTCTTTTTTTGTAGCTGTTACTAGTCCAAATTTCTTGGCTAGGGCCCGCACTTGCGGCTTGGTGTAATCGCCCAGTGGAAAAAGCGTTTTTTTGAGCGCCTCTTCGGTAACTCGGTACAAGAAATATGTCTGATCTTTATTGGCATCCTCAGCTTTAAATAATTTACCATCATTTGTTTTAGAATAGTGTCCCGTTGCTATTAAATCCGCTCCATTCTCTAGAGCCATGTCTATGAAAAGTTTGAACTTAATTTCTTGGTTGCACATGATGTCCGGATTTGGCGTAATACCGCTCTTAAAACCCTCAATCATATAACCCACTACTTTTTGACGGTACTCTTTCTCAAAATCAAACATCTCAAAAGGAATACCTAGTTGTACTGCTACACGCTTGGCATCTTGATAGTCTTCTTTCCATGGGCAAGTAAAACCGGGTAGATCCTGGCTCCAGTTCTTCATATAAACGCCTACCACGTCATAGCCCTGCTCTTTTAGCAAAGCAGCAACCACTGAAGAGTCGACTCCACCACTCAAACCCACAAAAACACGCCGTTTCTTTGACATATGTTACGTATTATATCAAATTCACCCCTGTTTTACCAATTAACTTAGACGTCTAAAAACACAATGACTTGGTCGGCCTTAACATGCATTACTCCGCGCGATATGCGAAAACGCTGTTCTTGCCCGCTGTGTCTAATTACCAAATCGCATGGATTTATAAGCGTCATAAAGTTGTGGTGGCGAGGTAATATGTCAAACGGCCCAGTTTCGTTTACCGCCGATATGCTATCGCCGTCTTGGTCAAAATACACTTTAAACGGCGAGTAAACCTTGATGTGCATGGTTGGTTTGCCATCACCGCCCCCAACCGGTGCCGATTTACCGTCATCTACTATTTGCCCAGTGCTAGCCTGCTGCCTCTTCATAACAACTTTCTACACTGGAACAGGCTGAGACGGTGCAAAGCCTGTGGTTTCATACTATGATCTCCTCGATGCCCTTCAGCATAGCCTCGCGCGATACATATTCGCCCTTATTATTATTCAAATCTTCCGTCACATGCATATTTTGCGAAAAGTACGTTATGAGTTTTTTGGCCTTGGCGTAATCTGCCCTATCAATTGCGCTTAACTCGTTTTCGCCGATAATCGCGATGATGTTTTTCAGCGATTCATATTTTTGCAACAGAGCTTGAACCTGAACGCTTAGCATATAGTGTCTGTCGCCTACAATTTCCGCCGATAGCAAAGATGACGTACTGCGAATCAAATCCACGGCCGGGCGTATGCCTTGCTCGGCAACTTTTCTGCTTAAGACAATAATAGAATCCAACTCGTGTTGGATCATCTGTACTGCCGGGTCGCTTAAGTCGTCGGCCGGCACATAGATTGTTTGAACGGCTGTGATTGAGCCGTTCTCGTTAGAGCTTAGACGGTCTTGCAAAACTTTAATATCGGAGAAGATTGTCGGCTCATAACCACCCTCGGAGGGCACTTCGTCCATAATGTTAGCCAACTCGTTGCGTGCTTGAACAAAACGATACATATTGTCTGCGAAAAACAGAATGTCGCGCTTTTTTTCGTCTCTAAAATATTCGGCTGAGGCAGCCGCAGAAATGGCTACTATCGCCCGTTGAGCCGGATTTTCATTCATCTGGCCAAAGTACATACAAGTGTTTTTAAGCAAATTGCGCTCTTTTAGTGTTTCGTATAATTCATGGCCCTCGCGAATACGCTCGCCGATGCCAGTGAAAAAACTAAGTCCCGTGCCACTCTTGGCGATGTTATGAATTAGCTCCATCGTTAGCACCGTCTTACCAACGCCGGCGCCACCAATAATACCGACTTTGCGCCCCTTTACGAACGGCGTGAAAAAGTCAATTACCTTAATGCCGGTCTCCAAGATATCCGGCTTGCTAACCGTAAATTTATTGTTGCTCGGCGATAACTTTAGGATATTCTTGGTCTTTACACCGGCACCAGTTAGCGGCGGCTGGTCATCTAACGGCTGGCCTAAAGCATTAAATATCCGGCCAATTGTTTCGTCGCCGACAGGTATTTCGATGCCATGTCCGGTGGGTGATACTTGCGTGCCTTTTTGCAAACTATAATCCGACTGGATATTTAAACACAACGCTATGTTATCGGGCAACAAAGATTCTACCACTAGCCAGCTTTTGTTTGCGTTATCAACTTCTAACACCTCGCCAACAGCCGGCATTTCATCATCAAACTCAACCCTAACCACCAAATCTTTGATGGTGCATACAACTCCCTGGCTCATGCCACGCCAACCTTTCTTATCCCATTGATGATTTCCTTTAAGCGCTCGTCTTTAAGACTACGTTTAGCACGGTTGAACTGAAGTTTAAAATCACTGTACGAATCGTCCGCCCGGCGGTGAGCTGCCGTCATTGCCTTAAACCGACTGGCATATTGAGCCAATTTGGATTCCAAAATAACCTGGCTAAGGGCAATTTGCAGCATTGATCGTTCTAAGTGGTCGATTACTGCGAAAGTACTTGGCTCAAAAATATAATTCTTCTCGCTGATGAGCTCATCGCTTTGCCCGGCCTGTAAACCCTGTTCTTGAACGACCGCGCTAAGGCTAATTCGCTTTACTTCCTGCGACATCAGCGACACATAGGTTTGATAAAACACGGATGTACTTTTGTATTTTTGAACTTCTTTGACCAGTGGTTCAACGTTTATGTTGGCATCTTTTTCCGGCAATTTAAAATATTTTTTAATACTAATGCCTTTTTGAGCCAATTGTATTGCTCCATGATGTCCAATAACTATGATGTCTTGTTTGTTGCTATCATGCTGGGTAAGCATCCAAGTTATCAGCCGCTGGTCAATATCACCGCTAAAGCCGCCCTCGGCAGTAATAACAATAAATAGTTCGCGGTCTTCAACCGGTTGTTCGGTTTGGCTGCGCCCAAAATGAAAAGCGCTATCTACTCTAATCTGTGTATAAATGTGCCAAAGCTCGCTAAAAAAGCCTTGGGCTTGCAGTACCTGATTTTTAATTTGAGCGATATGCATGCTGGCAATGCCTTCAAAAATACTGGTCAACTCAACCAAAGTTGAGGTAGATTGAACATCTTGGGCTATTTCTTGCGGCCGCTTCATGAGCCTAACCTCCACAATGATTTTTGCTTCAATTGCCCGCGTACGGCTTCATAATCTTTATCGTCTTTAACTACTTTTGCAAAATCCGCCACCGCTGTTTTGAGCGCTTTAATATCCACGTTTTCTTGATCGCTTACATTAATAGCAATGTCCAGCATTAGTTGCTGGCTCATTAGGCTATAAGATTCATTGGCCGGTTGAGTAAACAAGTCATTGATGCGCTTTCCGGCACTTAGCTCGGTCTTAGTAGCCAGTGCTAATTCCGAACCAAAGTGTGAAAATTCTTGAGCCTGGCGGTAATCTGCCAATAATTTTAAGGTTTGGACTGCCAACTGCTTTTGGCGAGTATTGTGCCCGCGTCCGCCAACGCGAGTAACGCTCAAACCAACGTTCAGCGCCGGTCTTAACCCGTTGCGAAAAGTATCCATATCCAATATCCACTGCCCATCGGTGATAGACATAATGTTTGTTGGCAAATAAGCAGTGATGTCATCGCCTGATGCCAATACTAACGGCAAACTGGTCAAAGTTTTGTGATTTCGTTTTAGTTTGCCGGCACGTTCAAGCAGGCTAGAGTGCGTGTAAAACATATCGCCCGGAAATGAGTCCCGCCCCGGGCTAGTACCAGTTAGTAGCGCTATTTCTCGGTAAACCTGGGCATGGCCGGTCAGATCATCATAAACAATCACCGTGTCTTGGTCGCATTTTTGCCACAAATATTCGGCTATAGAACAGCCAACATACGGCGCTAAATAATTAATTACCAGCGATTCAAACATTGTGGCCACAACCACAATAGTATTTTTCATGGCGTCACCAGCCTGCAAACGACTTAGCAACATATCGACGTCGCTGCGCCGTTTGGCAATCATTACATAAACAACTACCACGTCCTCGTCTTTTTGGTTTAGGGCCAGCTGGGTGGCAAGCGTGCTTTTGCCAGACTTGCTATCGCCTAAAATGGCGATTCTTTGGCCTCTAACCAGCGGAAATAGCGAGTCAATTATAGTAACGCCGGTGGCTAATTGTTTGTCTAGTAATTCCCTGTCAAATAATCTAGGCGCATCGCTAAAAACCGGCCAAATGTCATCAGCCGCAATCGGGCCTTTGTTGTCCAGCGGTTCGCCGTTGACCGATATAACCCGGCCTATAAAATCCTTGCCTACTTTGGTTACGAGGGATTCGTGTTGTACAACCGCGGTCATGCCTGGAGTTAGGGACGTTGTCCCCAAATGAAGTACTCCCACATAATCTTCCATAATCCGATAAACCATGCCTTTGCTGCCATCATCAAACATAATCAGTGCTCGCAGATTAACTGGCTGCATACCTTTAATTCGGACAAAAAACCGATCTACGCTGGTAATCTCCCCAACCGGTTTACCGGATTCAACTAATTTCTTAAAATGCTGGTCATTAGCCATTTGACGGCTCTTTCATGGTTATTCCGCCGGTTAGAAGGCCGCGGTTTTTCTCAAAATGCTTGCGCAGACTAAGGTCAAAATATTTGCTGTTTGATTGGACCACACAGCCCGCCGCGATGCCTGGCTGCAAGCCAGTTTGAAGCAATACATGCGGGTGAATTTCCGCCCGCAGCCAAGTAATTATTTTCTTCAAAAAAACTGGCGACGGTTCGGATGCAAAACTCATCCGCATTACCGGCGCATGCGAATATAGCTCCGTTAAAGTCAAGCCCAAATTTTTTCTGTCATCATCAACTAGCAAATTTAGCTTGTTGCTTTTTGCCAACTCTTCCAGATTAAGACTAGTCCGTGGCAAGGTCGGCTGCTGGCCGGCTTTTCTAACCCTAGATTGGATAATAAAATCATCAATCGCACTTAGTTCGCGGCGTAGTCGCCCTAGGTCAATCTTACTTATAATCTCATTTGTAATTTTTAATTTAAGGATTTCATGCGCCATTTTTGATATCCTCAATGATGTCTTTCTTGTTGGCCTCCAGCTCGCCTAAAATAAACTCCAGCTGATCATTCAAATCAATCTGGTTGCCAATAGCCGCCAATACGTAGTGATTAACTATATCCGCCATATTTTTTTCAAACCGCGACAGAACACGTTCTTTTTCGGATGCCACCTGCTCGTCTAATTGTTTGCCCAAGATTTCGCGTTGTTCTTCAATCGCTTTTTGGGTTTTAGCGATAGAATCAATTGCTAGCTGTTTGGCATCGTTGATAGACTGCTCGTATTTAGTAAATTCTTCCTTTAAAGTTTTGGTTATCTCTTGCTTCATGTAGTCATTCAACTGCGAAGTAGTCAGCTGTAGATCCTGCTGTAAAAACATAGCGTTTTCACCGATAATTTTTTCAAAATGAAGCCGCCCGCGGTTTCTTAATTCTTCGCGGAACTCATCATTGAAAATCTTGTTGATGTTCGTATCAATTGCTTCGGCTTGAGTATGATGAGCTGTTGCTCCGGATGACTGCTTGGTTTTTGCCTTTTTCTTTTCAGATGCTAGAACCAGTGCAATTGCAACACCAAAACCTACTCCGATCATGCCTATTATTAGTAAATAACTCTGAAGTTGCACGGTTTAACCCACCCTTTTATTTTATAACTTTCCTTTTCGGCTTATTACCACTAACAAAACCACCGCCATTTACTGGTGTAGTTCATGCACTTATTAGTATAGCGCTTTTGCTTTTTTCCTACCACTACACTCTTCACACCATCCAACCCCCCTGCCATGCTGGCACAGCGGGTAGGCCTGCTTTTGAGCGAAGCTTTGGAGCTCCGCTGGCCTGCCTACCGCAGGCAGGCTTCTTGGCTACTATGGGCTTGCCCCTTTGCGGTGCACAGTCACCGTACCAATAAGTACGGTTCCTTTGTGCTACGCAGGGGCGCACCCAAACTAGCTCAAGTGTGAAGAGCGTGAACGATTAATATTAGAGAGTGAACTACTTTTATTATTTCGTTTTTTGTAGTAGTTCGTCCCATAGTAAAGCGCAGCGAGGATTGAGCGTTTTGTTTACTGACGCCAATTGCCTCCAGCACATGCGACGGCTCTTCGGCTGAGGCGCTGCAAGCAGAGCCAGTTGCGCACATAATACCCCGTTCATCTAGCGCCATCATTAATCGTTCGTTGTCTTGGCCGGGAATTGTAACGTGGGCGTTATTTGGTAATCGGCGAGTTATCGAGCCATTTATCATACATCCAGGTAATTTTTCCAGAAGCTGATTTATAAATAATTGCTGAAGTACTTTAAGCCGGTTAGATTCTTCACGGCGCATAGTTTGAGTAATATCAAGAGCTTTCGCCAGACCAATGATGGCCGGTACGTTTTCTGTGCCGCTGCGCAAACCATTTTCTTGCCCGCCGCCCAAAATTTGCGGTTGTATTTTGGTACCGGTTTTTATAAATAATGCCCCGCTTTGCTTAGGGCCGTATATTTTACCACCGTTAATCGTCATCAAATCCACACCCAAACGATGCGCATGCAAATCTAAGTAATTGGCCGCCTGGCAAGCGTCTGTATGAAAATATATCGGCAAGTTGTTTTTCGTTCTAGCACGCTTAATGCGAATTTCATCTATTATCTTTGCGATGTCTTTAAGCGGCTGT
>Ga0209541_10012331_pt1 | contig 13234 bp, 11 predicted proteins | sample RifCSPlowO2_01_FD_184027 | JGI IMG/M metagenome (GOLD analysis project Ga0209541, IMG submission 184027) | Groundwater microbial communities from Rifle, Colorado - Rifle CSP2_plank lowO2_0.1 (SPAdes) (version 2) | ecosystem: Environmental > Aquatic > Deep subsurface > Groundwater | place...
AGCCGCGTCATTATTTCTACCTACTTTGGAATGTAACCCTACACCTCCAGCAGCATCACCATCAGCTCCTATTCTGGTTAAAATCGTGGTTTGGTTTGCCGCTGTCGCGTCTCCAAAGGCAGAGGAATCATAACCATCAAGAAGATCGGCGTTGAGGTTGGTTACCTTTGTAATGTTTGCAACAATTAAAGGAGCTGTAGGTGATGCGACAGTTGATTCAAGTGTATTTGCGACAAACGCGTCGTCTGTTTTTAAAGTATCGGAGGCAGATCTAAAGAGGGTTACCGCGTTTGCGTCAGTCCCAAACTGAATTCCTGAAGCAACTGTACTTGCGTCGTAAGTTTCGTCGCAGTCAAAACATAGAGCAACGTTAGTATCACCGCCTGAGACATCGGCTATATATACTCCGGTCACAAGCTCGGTGCCACCGGTATTACCGATGGCGTCAAAGTACCCACCATAGATGTTAACAGTGGAGGAGGCATCATCAGAAATACCGCCATTGTCCACAATAGACCTTAGGCCATAGAGAGTTTTGGTAGTGGCTCCGGCAAGGGCGCCATTATGATCGATATAAAGATCTAGGCCGAAAAGTGTGTCGCCTGTGGTAGAAGCTGAAGTAACCATACCAAAGTAAGCATAGCCGGTTTTTGCGGCATTGCCGGTGAGATCTACAGTATTTTGTATTCCGTACACAATAGTATTTAAGGCGGTGCCATCAGTAGTGGTGAGGTTGATTGATTGGAAGTCGTCGGCTATAGTTGTTGGCGTGTGGGTGATGTTAATGTCAATGGCCTCATTGGTTGTGCCAAATGTCGGCGCCCAGGTACCGGTGATGTCCAAGATTTCACCTGTGGTAAAGGAGGTACCGGTAAGAGTGAGAGCCGTGGCTGTAGTTTCGGAAGTGGTGATCGTGGTTGCCGCATCAATTGTAAGGGCGTCTGAGATATCATCAAAGTCTATACAGTCAGTGCAGTTTAAGGTGCCGGTTGCGCCGCCATCCACAAAAGAAAAAAGGGTGTTTGTGCCATCAGAAATTGCCAATGTCCCGCCGTCATCCATGGTCAGGGTTGGGGAGGTGGAGTTGAAGTCTATGTCCGCGCCTGTGCCCGCGTTGGTCAGCTCAATTACCGCCCCCGTGGCGCTGGCATAGTTTTGGGCAAGAGAAAGGATGTTGGAAGTGTCGGCGCAAGTGCCAGTTGTCTGGGTGCAGGTGGAGGAGAAAGTGGCAAGATCCCCCGAAACAGTAAGGGTGGAGGCAAAGAGGGAGTTAGTGGTGGTAGATCTTGAGATATCAAGCACGTTGCCGGAAATTGCCGGTGTGGTGACTGCCGTTGAGTAAATAGGAGAAAAGGAGAAATTAGAAATATCAGCAGATAAAGTAGTATCTGTAGCCGCTGTTTGAGAAGAAGAAACATTAAGCAGGGTTCCTGAATCCCAAGCATTAGAAGTTGAGGTTACGTCAATTGCTTTGCCTGTGGTTAGAGCATCTGCAGATAAAGCAAAAATAGTGCCGGTGGTAGCTGAATCAGCAGTAATATTAACAATTCCTGTGCCTGTATAGATTCCGGTATTTGTTACTGCAAAATCCGCGCCACTGGTATTTGTATTGGCAATACTGACTATGTCATTGGCTGTAGCCGGAGACAGGGTAGTTGATGTCCTGGACCAGTAACCTTGAGTACCTGATGAACCACCTGTAATGCTGCCGGTACAGTTTAGATCGCCGGTCGTGCCCTGGTCGGTGATGGTACAAAGAGTGTTGGTACCATCGGTGATTGTGACGGTTGTGGCATCTGCTAAAAGAATGCTTGTGGATGTGTCATTGAAGTATAAATTTCTGTCCCAACCATTGCCGATTTGCAGCGCATATTCGGTGGCTGAGGAGGCGGTAATAGAATCAATGAGTATACCGTTCAAAATATCGTCCGTATCGGTATTTCCATTCGTATCGGCATCAACAAAGATGCCCGTCAGGGTTTGGTCTGTAGTATTGAGGCCGAATGTCGAAGTTATCGATAAGGCATTGGCTGTCCCTGTAGTGCCTGTCGGCTGATAGGCTTGAGTAATAGACCCCGTACCGGCGGCCATACTAATGGCTCTGTTGGCTGCGATGGCGACAGTTGATCCATCATCAGTTATTCCCGATGAAGTGATCTGACCCGCTGTTGAGGTGAATCTGGTTAAAGCATTTGTGGTTTGGGAAGTATAAGTGACGCCTGATCCTCCACCTGCACCAAAGCAGTTCGCGAGAGTATTGAAGCAAAAGATATCATCAGCGCCAAGTGCCGGAATAGTGGCAGTCAGAGGAGAAGTGCCGGCTGAAGGCTCTGTTGCGACAATTCTTAAATCGCGAGTCCCCAACTCAAAATAAAACTGATAATTATAGCCGGATCCAACCCGCAGTCCGTATTCGGTTGGTCCTGAGGTTGTAGTAATATCATCTATATTTAGGCCATAGGCAATATCGTCCGCGTCAGTGTTGGCGTTAGTGTCGAGGGCTATCCTTACACCTGAAAGTGTTAAGTCGGCATCTTCTACAACGTAGGCGGGAACGACTGTGACAGCACTGCCTGTTGTGCTTCCTGAAACAGGAGTATTTTCAAATCTAGCCTCACCGTTATCTACCCACAGGGCAAAATTACCGGACGAGCCTTCTGTTGGTGCACTGGAAATATATAGTGTGGATGCGTTTGTTACTGTCCCGGTTGCCGTGATATTTGGCTCATCTATTGCCAGGGAGGCAACAATTGATGAAGTTGTTGAACCTGCAATAGTAACGGCCGCATTATTATCGATGTAGGCTTTGTAAAAGTTTTGATTTGAAGTAGCTGTTATTGCCGGATTATCGATTACTGTGAAGGCGGTTGCGGTGCTTTGGGCGGCGGAACCTAAAGATAGCTGCCCAACTCCCGAGAAGAGTCCTGCATCAAGGGTAAGAAGATTAGCATTATTGTCGCCTTCGATTCGAAAGTCTAAATCCGCGCCAGCTTCGTTAAAAATTACCGAGCCGTCGTTAAAATCGATTGTCGGATCAACGGTGCCTGTGTTATACGTCCAGACGATTGCGGAACCAGACCCCCATGTAGTTGTGCCGACTTCTGTCGCGTCAAGGTTTAAGGTAATAGTATCGGTTGCGGTTCCAACAGTATCAATACCGTTTGTTCCTCCGGCAATGGTGAATGTATCCCCGGAAGATATTGTCTGATTTGTACCGGAGTCGCCTGCCGCTGTAAATGAATTGCTCGCGGCTGTACAATCCCAAGTTGCGGTTGAAGAAACCCAAGTAAGTGTTTGAGTATTACTACAGCCTCGAAGCAATGACAATCCGGACGAAAGTTCCAGACCGGAGGCAGCGGAAGTAGTGGTTGTGGTTCCGGAGGTTGTAAGTGCAACCGCCAGACTAACAGCCCCTGATGATCCGCCCCCTGAGAGACCGGTTCCTGCCGTCACTCCTGTAATATCACCGTCGCTTCCTGTTGAGGAAATGGTGATAGTTGAACCGGACGTGGAAATACTGGTCGCGCCTGAGCCTTTTACCGTCATATCTCCTGTTGATCCATTTAGCGTTAGTACGCCACTGTTTGTTATACTTGGGGTCTGCCCGGTGCCAATAAGAATGCCTGATCCCGAGGCTACTCCATACAGAAGATTTGAAGCAAACACTGATCCTTCTCCTGCGTCAATATCAGCGCCGCCCGTCACTATACCTCCGACAGCTTGAATCTGGCCTAAGAACGCTGCGTCTTCCTGAAATTCACTTGGTATGTTAACTAATAGGGTCGGATTAAGCGCTGAAGTTTCTGCTTGCAAAACTTGCTTCTGCTGATTGAGAGTGGACTGAGAAAGTTGTCTGAGGCTCGAAAAATCTGGCGTTCTTAAGGAATTGATGTAGTCTACTCCTTTGATTAGAGCAAAACCCAAAGCTACTGTTCCAACAATTACGAGCGAGGCAAAAGAGGCTATGACTACTCCCTTTTTAACCAGCGCTGTTGCCTTCCTGGCCAGCCTCGCCGAGGCTAGGCGGGCATTCTCCTCCCAGTCAACCCATTCGACTCGTGGTTCGGAAGGCTTACCACTTCGCTCAGGGCGAGTAACACTCCCGGAAGTGGATTTTTGGAAGCCCTGCGCCTGCGACTCTTGCAAGGCCAGGCCTTGCATAGGGCTTGGGGATGGGCTAAACTGTTCTTGGATTCCAAGTTCTCGGTAGGTTTTGAAATTCTCTATTTGGGACTTGAGGTATCTTCTCTGGTTCCCAACGGTTCTTTGAGCTGTAAGAATCCCACGCGCTTCCCACCGTCTCAATGTTTTGGCTGAGACGCCTAAAAGTTTTCCTGCCTCCTGAATTGACAGGAGTTTATCTTGCATCGGGCAGTTTTTGTCCCCTTTGTCATTCTGAGTCCCGCTTGGCGGGCGAAGAATCTCTTGTAAAAGATCCTTCCTCTCGCTTTGCTCGAGTCAGGATGACATTGCTCTAATCGGGCAGTTTTTGTACTCGGGCTATTATAGTAATACAGGTTCCGTGAAAAATGTCAATACCCCAATGTCCAGCATTGTCCAACTTTTGTTATCATTTTGGGTAACTTTGTCCACCTTTTGGCATCTTGACATGTCAAAGTCTACCCGCATATGATTAGGCTAGGGTAAGTTTCTGCTTTTGTTTGAGACATGAATAGTGAAAAGTTCAAAGTGCAAAGTTATGAATAAAGTAACTCAAAACTCAAATCGCAAAACTCAAAACTACAGCCTTAAATCTTAAAACTTTGAGATTTGAGATGTAGATTTGACATTTAAATTTTGACATTTGAGATATCTTGCTGCCCATGAAAAGTCTTAATATACGATTTTTTACCCCGTTAGAAAAACTTTTTCTAACGGGGTTTACTGCGAGTCTGATTGGACTAATATTTAGTTTAAGTTTTGTATCCACAGCATTCGGCCAAGAATCAGATTTGCTAACAGGAACGGGTGTTGCTATTTCCGTTCCCGTTGTTGATAAAAATGTTCAAGATGGAGATATTATTGCTTCGACCGAAGAAGGATATAAGCTTGCAAACTATACCTATCAGCCATCTATTTATGGCGTCCATACAAATAACCCCGCTCTCTTTCTTGAAAACGGCGATACAACTCTTAATATAGGCATTACTTATCCTGTTATAACAAGCGGAAAGGCTTATGTCAGAGTTTCAACTGTTAACGGCCAGATTAAAAAGAACGATTTTATTACTTCATCGGATATAAAAGGTGCGGGGCAAAAAGCAAAAGCTAATGGCTATGTCTTAGGAACTGCGCTTGAGGACTATACGGCAAGCGACCCCAAAAAGGTGGGAAAGATTTTGGTTTATATTAATCCTCATTTCAACGCTACTTTTATAGCCGTGAGGGAAAATTTAATCCAGAGCCTTAAGAATATTGCTGCTTCGCCTACCCTTGCGCCATTAACTACTTTCCGATACATTCTGGCAGCAATTATAGCCGTAGGATCATTTATTATTGGCTTCATACACTTTGGGAGGATTGTGAAAACCGGCATTGAAGCATTGGGAAGAAATCCGCTTGCCTCAATTTTTATAGAAGTCAGCGTGCTTATGAACGTGGTTTTGACAATTGGAATAGTGCTTGCCGGATTTGCCGTTTCGTATCTGATATTAGCATTATGATAACTCAAAGCTCAAATCGCAAAACTCAAAACTACAACTCAAATGTAAAATCTTCTGATATCAAAATCAGAGCTTATGAACTTTCCCTTGCGATTATTCGTTTTATTAATGATTTGCCAAATAAGAGAGCTTTTTGGGTAATCGGAGATCAACTGCTTCGAGCAATCACTTCAATTGGTGCGAATATTATTGAGGCAAAATCATCAAGCTCAAGACGCGAGTTTATTAAGTACTACGAAATAGCCTTGAAAAGTGCTAATGAAGCTAAATACTGGCTATCTTTAATTCGAGATTCCTATCCAGAATTAAAAATTAAATGCCAAAAATTGTTAGATGAACTTGAGGAAATTAGCAACATGATAGGATCAAGCATTATTACGTTAAAAGGAAAAAGGAAGTTTTGAGATTTAAGATGTAGATTTGACATTTGAGATTTGACATTTGAGATAAATTTTGAATTATGAATGAATTATTTCTACTTTACACTCTTATTACATCAGTCCTTATTCTTTCATGGGTTTTGATTATCTTGATTCAATATCTTTTTAATACTTTAAAGAAAAATCGCTTGTATCAGAAAGATATTGAAAGGATTAGAAAGGATATAGTCAATCATAGTCAGCATATTCTTGATAGCGCAAGAGAAAAAGCTCAGGAAATTATAAACGCCGCAAACACGAAAGCGCATGAAATTATTTCTCAAACAAACATATTGGAAGCCAAAACGACCCAAAGCTCAAATGAAATAGCAGCGCAACTTATAACAGCGCAAAGACAAGAACTTGAAAAGGCGCGCGATCAGCTCTTTGAAGAGTACAAAGGGTTGCTCGAAGAATTATACAAAGACAATGTCAATCTATTTAGAAGTATATCAAAAGACATAGAAGAAAAGGCCGGCTCAGAGATAAAAGATTTTAAAGATATCCTTGAAAGAGAAACGCTCGAATCGCAAAAAATAGTCGGCGAAAAAATAGAAAGCCGATATCAGGAGGTCCAGAAGGAAATCGAGAATTACAGAAGTACGGAACTTTTGAAAGTTCGCAAGAACATTTACAAAATTGTAGAGAATACGATTGAGCTTGCGATAGGTAAATCACTTGATCGGCAAATCCACGAAGATCTGGTACTGGATGCGTTGAGAGAAGCAATCGAAGTGAATCAAGAAGCAAGAAACAAATGAAACGAGTTAAAAATTAAAAGTGAAAAGTGTAAAGTTACAGTGTAAAGTTAGAAATTATGCGAAATAACAAGGAGTTTAAGGAACAATTAATAACAAGAGCATTTAATCTGGCGAGAAAAACAATTTCTTTGGTTGATAAATTTCCTAATAAAAGATCTGCTTGGGTTATTGCAGATCAATTACTAAGAGCGGCTACTTCGATTGGGGCAAATATTATAGAGGCCCAAGCCGCCTCTTCTAGGCGTGACTTCACTAACTTTTTAAATCACGCCTTAAAAAGTGGGAATGAAACTAAATTTTGGCTTGCTTTAGCAAAAGACCTCGATCCAAAATTAGTTCTCGAAATAGAAGAATTACTAAAAGAAACTGATGAATTAGCTAGAATTTTAGGGTCGAGTCTCTTAACTCTAAGAGGTAAAAGATAACTTTGAATTTTAAACTGTAATTTTTAACTTATAATTTTAAACTTTTAATTTATATGATTCATGATTCTAATATGGATATTTTACAACTATTACAATCAATTGCCCACCAAAAAACCGCCTCATCGGCGGATAATTTGGTAAGTCGAACAGATTCGCTTAATGACTGGCCTGATAACCTTATTGGTAATATAGCACACATGGATGACATTTTCAAGAAGAAATCCTAAATCCTAAGCACTAAATCCTAAACAAATGACAAATAACAATAAATCAAATTCCAAACAATACGACTTAGAAGAAAGAACCTTTAAATTTGCTAGAGATTCACGAGTTTTCATAAAAAAAGTGCCACGCACTATTGCTAATATCGAAGATTCGAAACAACTAGCAAGATCAACGGGTTCGCAAGCGGCAAATTATATCGAGGCGAATGAAGCATTAAGCAAGAAGGATTTTGTAATGAGAGTAAAAATATGCAAGAAAGAAGCGAAAGAAAGTAGATTATGGCTGAGACTAATAGATATTGGAGATGATAAAGAGCTCGAAGCCGAACGAAATGCTTTGATAAACGAATGCGAACAGCTCATGAAGATATTTGGGTCAATTCTTGAGAAATCAAAATAGTTTGGGAAATTGTAATTTGAGACATTAAATATTGTTTAGAATTTAGAAATTAGATATTAGAATTTCTAGAATTATGGCTTACCCTAACATTTTATCAACAATAAAGACTGTTGAGGATAGAAATAGGCTCTATTCCGAGATCGAGGTTGTTTCGGCCGCGATCTATAAAGAAGGGGAGCTTATGAAGGTTTTGAGCAGTCAAGTCTCAAGGACCCTTGCCGAACATATAGGGAATGAGACTTCAACGGAAGCGCTTTCGCGGAAAATTTCGGACCTTAAAAAAAGTCTGGACGGGTTAGTGGTTGTAAAATTGACGCTTGCTTTTGAACCGTCGACATCGACAATCGATAAGATACTTGCTTTTCTTAGGCAGAATTTTGGCGAACAAACAATTCTTGAGCTGCGGTTTGAATCCAAAATTTTAGGCGGCGTAATCTTTGAATTCAAAGGATTATACAAGGATTATACCCTCAAGAGCAGGTTGGAGGAAGTATTCAGGACAAAGCGCGAAGAAATTCTAAATCCTAAGCACTAAATCCTAAACAAATGACAAATAACAATAATTCAAATTCCAAACAGTTTGGGACATTGTAATTTGAAACATTAAATATTGTTTAGAATTTAGATATTAGATATTAGGATTTTGACATATCATAATATGACTTTCGAGGATTATCTAAAACAGACTGGTGAAATTGGCTACGTTGAGCAGGTGGTTGGGCCGATTGTTCACGCAAGCGGCCTCCCTGGCGTCCGGTGTGAAGAGTTGGTTATGTTTGAGAATAGCGAGATGGGACAAGTTCTTTCATTGTCGGAAAATCTTGTCGAGATTTTAACCTTCTCAAGATACTCTGCCAGAGTAGGTTCTCGCGTCGCAAGGACTAAAAAGGCTTTTGAGATGCCTGTCGGCCGTGAATTACTCGGGCAAATAATTGATCCTTTCGGAAGATCATTTGACCATACAAAAACTGTTCCTGTCGTGCGCGAAACAAAAAATATTCTGGTCAAGCCGGCAGGAATTGAGAAGCGCCGGACAATTAAAAGGCATCTTGTTACCGGAGTAACAATTGTAGACCTCTTAATTCCTTTGGGGCTCGGACAAAGAGAACTTTTAATTGGGGACCGCAAAACTGGTAAAACAAATTTTCTTCTTGCAGCCATCCTGTCTCAAGCAAGACGTGGGACCGTTTGTATTTACGCGGTAATTGGAAAAAGGAAGATTGACATTAAAAAGATTGAAGATCTTTTTGTTAAGAATAACGTGATGAAGAATGTAATCATTGTCTCAACCACATCTTATGATCCGCAAGGCCTAGTCCATTTAACGCCCTACTCCGCCATGACTCTGGCCGAATATTTCCGGGATCAGGGAATTGATACACTTTTAGTTATGGATGATCTTTCAACTCACGCAAAGTTTTATAGGGAAATCTCGCTTTTGGGACGCCGTTTCCCAGGGAGAAACTCTTATCCGGCGGATATTTTTCATACACACTCAAGGCTTATGGAACGAGCCGGAAACTTTATCGTGGGAAACCGCGAAGTATCTATCACGGTACTGCCAATAGTTGAAACTAATCAGGGCGATCTCTCAGGGTATATTCAAACCAATCTCATGTCAATGACTGACGGCCATCTTTATTTTGACGCAAGCCTTTTCTCGCAAGGTATACGCCCGGCAATAAATCCGTTTATATCGGTAACTCGTGTCGGCCAACAAACACAATCTCCGCTTAAGAGAAGTATTGCAAGGGAGTTGCGGTCTTTTTTGACTCTTTATCAGAAAACTCGCCGCTTTCTTCATTTTGGAGAAGAACTAAACGAATCAATAAAGACAATTCTTGCAACGGGAGATAACATTACCCGCTTCTTTCATCAACCACCCTCCTCGATTACCCATGAGAATATTCAAATTTTTCTTTTCGCCATGCTTTGGTCAAATTTTTGGAAGGATGAAAAGTTTGATGCGATAAAGCTAGATTGTGATAGGTGGACTTTGATGTATGAGGAGAATAAGGCTTTCCGCAAGAACATTGATAATATAATCGCCTCATCATCTCATCTGAATGAGCTCCTATTGAAATTAAAAGAGATCCAAACCATAACTCAAAATTCAAATCGCAAAACTCAAAACTACAACTCAAATCTTTAAATCTAAAAAGTTTTGAGATTTAAGATGTAGATTTGACATTTGACTTTTGACATTTGACATAAACTTATGATAACCAAAAAAGCTATTGAATTTGAGATTTCTTCGCTCACGAATATTAAAGGGATGGTTGAAGCATATGAGGAGATTGCGGCAATGAGGATTAGAAGGAATCGGAACCAGGTTTTGAGAAGCCGCGATTTTGCTGAAGAAATCAATAATCTATTTCAACAAGTAAAAGTGTCCGCCTCAAACATAATTGATCCTAAAAAACGTTCCTATCTTGCCAAAAACGGCAAGACTTTATTTGTCTTTTTGTCAACAAATACTGGTCTTTATGGAGACATCGTAAGGCGGACATTCGGTCTTTTTGCAAAATATGTTGGGCAATACGCTGACAATATCTTAATTATTGGGAAATCCGGGCTTAAACTTGCTCAGGAACACAGTATCGTAAAACCCCTTACTTATCTAGATTTCCCTGAGAATTCTATCGATTCTTCCTTCCTTGATAGGGTTAGTTCTTATTTATTACAGTTTGAGCGGGTTATTGTCTTTTACGCAAAATTCGAGGGGATTATGAAGCAGGAGGAAGCTATGATTGATATTTCCGGTAACCCCGCTCCGGGGCAGAGCCCCTCCGGGGCGGCGCCCCCATCCACGGCCTCCGGCCCTGAGGGCCTCCGGCACGAAGGGAAAATTAAGATTAAGTATTTTTTTGAACCGGAGGTTCAAAAAATTCTTGCATTCTTTGAGAAGGAAATTTTTGCATCCATCCTTGAACAGACCATCCGAGAATTTGAGCTTGCCAAACTTTCTTCCCGCGTTGTCGGATTAAACAACGCAATCGACCACATAGATGAGGAGCTCAAGAAGACCATTTTTAAGAGAAATACATTCTTGCACGCAGAATCAAACAGGAAGCAGCTGCAAACATTTTCTAGTATGTCTCTATGGGACATCTAACAGTTAAAAGTTTAAAGTGCAAAGTTAAAAGTTACAGTTGAGAGTTTAAAATTTTAAACAATTTTGAACTTTGAATTGCAATTTTGAATTTTTAATTTTTAACTTTTAACTATATGGATTCTGTTGGAAAGATAGTTAGCGTCCAGGGGCAGGTTGTTGAGGTGGAATTTGACGGGGAACATGTGCCTAATGTCCACGACATATTGTTTCTTGAAAGTGATCCTACTATAAGAATGGAGGTAGTACAGTCATCCTCGCAGGCATCAGTTACGAGCCTAGGCGGGCCAAAGAGACTCTATTGTCTTGTTTTTTCTCATGTTAACGCTCTTTCTCGTGGAGCAAAAGTAGTAAACACAGGCAGCTCTATTCAAATTGGCCTTTCGAATACACTGCTTGGGCGAGTTATAAATATTTTTGGCGAACCTATTGACGGATTAGGAGAAATAAAAGTAGAGGCAAAGAGATCTATCTTTCAGGATGCGCCTCCTTATGCGAGCGTTCGAGTTCATGAAGCGCTCCTTGAAACAGGCATTAAAGCGCTTGACCTCTTCTCGCCAATCGCGCGGGGAGGCAAAATTGGCCTTTTTGGAGGGGCGGGAGTTGGAAAAACTCTTCTTTTAACCGAAATTATTCATAACGTTGTTGTTTTGAATAAAGATAAAAGCGCTGCTGTCTTTGCAGGAATAGGAGAGCGCATTAGGGAAGGACAAGAGCTTCATGAAACATTGTCTGAAAATAAAGTATTGCCCCAGGTTGCACTCATTTTTGGGGCAATGGGAGAAAATCCGGCTGTAAGATTCAGAACAGCCTTTTCGGGAGCAACAGTTGCGGAGTATCTTAGGGATGTTGCAAAACGGGACGTTCTTATGTTTATTGATAATGCCTTCAGATTCGCACAGGCCGGAAACGAACTTTCAATTCTCATGAAAACCATTCCCTCAGAAGACGGGTATCAAGCAACCCTAGGTTCTGAGATGGCCTCATTTCACGAGCGCTTAGTTTCAAATGAAAACGGGTCAATTTCAGCCATTGAAACAGTCTATGTACCAAATGACGATATTCTTGAGCAGGGAGTACAGGCAATTTTCCCTTATCTTGATTCGATAGTGGTTCTCTCCCGTGATGCCTACCAAGAAGGAAGACTCCCTGCAATTGACCTTCTCTCCTCAGCTTCATCTTATTTAAGTCCTGAAATTGTTGGAGATGTTCACTACCAAACGGCACTTTCCGCTCAAAATTTACTTAAAAGCGGAATTGAGCTTGAAAAAATAGTCTCTCTTGTTGGAATTTCAGAACTTTCTCCGCAAGATAGCATTATCTATCAGCGGGCAAGAAAGCTCACAAACTACATGACTCAAAGTTTTTTTGTTGCCCAAAACCAGACTGCAAGACCAGGCGTATATGTTCCGCTAAAAACTACAATTGCTGATGCAGCCGCAATTATACAAGGGAGATATGACTCCATTTCGGAAGATAAGTTTATGTACATTGGAAGTCTTAAAGATCTTGATCCAAAGACTAACCAAACTAATGTCAAGAACTAGTAATTAGAAGTGGGAAGTTAGATATGGGAAGCTAGATGTTGAGGTGAGACGTGAGATTATCACATTTCCCACTTCATAAATCCAGCTTCCAGCCTCTCACTTCTCACGTCAAACTATGGTGCCTAATCCCGGAAAAAGAACCATACAGGTTATGATTAAAAACAAGGATGGGGTCCTTTTTGAGGGAGTAGGAAAAGCACTTACCTCTATTAACGAAAAGGGTATTTTTGATGTCCTGCCGTTGCACGAGAATTTTATATCGGTGGTCAGCGATTTTATTAGAATCTATAAGACGGACGGCAAAATTCAGGATGTAAAGATAACAACAGGAGTCTTGAGAGTAACCCAAAATAGGGTCAATGTCTACGTTGGCTTTGAAGCCTAACCGCAACATCCAACTCCCCGTCATATGGGGAGTGGCGCCAAGTGATGCAAAGGGTTTCGAAGTATAAACTAATATAGCAGTTATCAGTTCCCTATTGTCTTCTCAAAAGACTTAGAATTTGTTAAAATTATGAGATTGCCTCCGTAGCTTAGTGGCAAAGCGACGGTTTTGTCCCAGCACCATCTTTCCAAATTTGTTAAAATTTGGAATTAGAGGTGTGGGATCCCGTATTTCTAAGCCCTTTTAGCTTAGTGGTAAAGCGACGGTTTTGTAAACCGTTGACGTCAGTTCGATTCTG
>Ga0209541_10012337_pt1 | contig 13228 bp, 14 predicted proteins | sample RifCSPlowO2_01_FD_184027 | JGI IMG/M metagenome (GOLD analysis project Ga0209541, IMG submission 184027) | Groundwater microbial communities from Rifle, Colorado - Rifle CSP2_plank lowO2_0.1 (SPAdes) (version 2) | ecosystem: Environmental > Aquatic > Deep subsurface > Groundwater | place...
GTTGCAGTTCTCATTCTAGCAAATAATTTAGTGTTGTGCATGTGATAACCTTAAATTTATGCAGCACTTTGGCTGCCTGTTTAATAAATATATTGTGCTCGGAAGTGTTTATAAACGTATGTTTCTAAATTACAATGGATTTCGTGATTAAGTTTTTAAATTTGCTGACCATAAGTTCGATCCAAATAAGCATTATAACGCGGAACCAATGTTTTTTCTACATAGTCAGAAGATAGGTTAACAAATAATGTAAGGTAAATAAATTCTGCTGCGCCTCCGTTCATTATTTCAGATATAAATGGCATTGGTAGTTTATGCGCAAGATCGGGAAATAGAGAGTTTATTCCGGCTATAAATAATGCGGATGTTGTTGCGGCTACTAAATAAGCGGGTATTGCTGCGATTAGCGCTGCTTTGTGTATTGGTAAAACATCATGGAAAAACGTTTTTGCTCTTCCTAAAAATGTTGCTGCGCTTTGTCTATAATAATTAAAATTTAGTGCGAGCCATGTTGCTTGAAAAGATAAAACAGCTGGAAAATAGTCACCAATAATAGTTCCTGCTATTCCTTTATATGCGCTGCCTGTTGCATATTGGACCCCGAGACCAATAGATAATGCACATATATACGTACCAATAAATTCGCTGAATGCAATTGCCGCGTCTAACTTAAGCCGGGTTTTACTTTCTATTAAACTTATGTTACCAACAATTTCAGCATCTCTTACTGATTTCGCTTCTCTAAGTTTGTGAATATCTTCTCGCAGCGTTTTGTATATCATTTTCGGATTAAATCGTCTCGCAGTAGAAATAGTACTGTCTAGAAATCTACTAGTAAATACCAATGGCCTAACAATGGCAACAGTGGCATACATTTCTATCGCTCGAATTCCAGTGTTCTTGTATCTAATATTGGAACTACGTAAACCGAACCATTGCGTGAACGATCCAAGGACTTTTCAACACTTCGTAAGATTGCTGCAATTTGCTTTGCTGCAAAATCGTATGTTTCTCCATATGAACCCATAATTGTTTTTACAATTCCTAATGCAGTTTCAGCAGATAATACTGGTAAGCCGCTCGTACCGCTAACTAAACGACCTGATTGAATCACTGTATTTGGTTCAATATCAAATGGAACCTGTACGCCTGCTTCAACTAAAGAAACAACTGGGAGCAATTCAACCCTGTTTGCAGTTCTTCCACTTGCTGTTTGCTCCATACCTGGCTGTGCATAATAAACTAAATGTGGCTTACCACTATGATCAACAACAATCATTGCGCCTGCCCCTGAACGAGTATGATGGAATGCTGGTCTAGCGACATTTCTCATTTCATCGCTTGAAAAATCAGGCTTTTCAACCTCTAAAAAGAAACTGCGTAAAGCGCTTCCTACGCTAGCGCAATGTGCTTCTGATTCAGCTACCATTGCACTTACTAGTTCGGTTGCAACGCCTGTTCTTCGTACAGATTCTGCTGTTGCAACATACCCCCAGAATGTTAATGGGATTTCTCCAGAAGTAAGAACATCAAAAGAAGACATACCAACTACCCTACCTGCTTTCATAGCAACTAAATAATTGAAAGAATCAGGATGATTTTCTCCTGCTACTTCGTCATTTATATAACCATGGACTACGCGACCACTTTCTCGCTCTTCTTCAGGAAATGATCTACAATAAATGCGCTGTGCTGAGCGAAATAATTGGTGTGCACGATCAGATTCAGTACGCCAAAGCTTAGGTAAATTAACTACTTGTGATTTTCCGAGCTGTGCTAAAACATCTTTTCGAATTGCGACCAACCTAACCACCTCAAACTTTTTGTGAACTGGTTCACACAAACCTCTAATGATTATTTAATATTATTACTCAGCATAAGTTTATAAATATGTGTTTCTAAATCTACAAAGATGGAACATAATTAGTCTTGTAATTTCTTATTCTTTCGTAGTATTTGTAATCTTTAATATCATCAGGAAATTTTGCCTTAAATGAATCCATCATTGCAATAAACTTTTCGAAGTTTTCTATTTCAACATCAAATTCCAAATCGCTAGTTATGAGTGTGTGCTCTGTATAAATGACATTTGGATGAGATAAGATATGTTGGACGACATCTTTTGCATGATCGAATTTTTTAAACCATAAATCGACTTTATAATATTCATAGCCCAGCGCAGCTAGATTAAATATTGGCCTAAAACCAAGAATAACCTTCTTATTAATAAGGTTCTTTAGGTGATAGCGGCTAGTGATTATACTGCTGCCCAATTTCTTTGCAATTTCAACAAGTGATGCGCGTGCATTATTGGAAAGAAATGAAATTAAGTTTAGATCAAGTTTATCAAGCTTTTCACTTGTTGCTTTTGTTATTGTATTAAATGCCATTTTTTCCTGTGTTGGTAATAGGTAGGTACGAGAGAACTCTGTATACTCAGTCATAAGAGACAAGTGGTAATTCGAGATATACTCACCGAACTTTGATTTAAAATCTAACCAAAAGTCTTCACACTCCCATGCATTTCTTGTCCACACACCTAATGCAATATGAAAAGGGCCGCTTGCTCGGTAGAAGACGGCGACATTTTTTGATCGTAGTAAATAGTCTGTAATCATTTGCTCGATTTTCGGTGATGTGTTTTGTAAACGTAGATATAACCGATATAATACGAAGCCAAGTTTAGAGAGATTAATAACCGTATAATAGCCGCTAATAATGCCTTTTTTCTCCAGTTGTGTTATGCGATATTTTACTGTTTCTTTTGCAACGCGTATGCGCTTGCCTAATTCGCTATAACTAATACGCGCGTTCTTGTCTAGTTCTATGAGGATTTTTCGATCAATAGTGTCAATTTCAATTGCCATATTTACTATTTTTAATAAAAAAGAATAAAAAAGTTTAGGTTTTTGCAAAGTTAGTGTAGTAAAGTATAAAAAGATTATTATTCTAAATAACTCACCACACACAGAAGGATAAATATGGTAGATAATTATAAGTTAGCCTGCGAGTGCGTAAAAAATGGTGAAGTACAGATTCTTTTAAACGCATTAATTAATATGCAGCCAGGTAGCAAGGCTAAATGTAAGAAAGAGATTTTAAGGGCTATTTCTGAATGTAACTGTCTTGAGAGTTTTGAAAGAAAGCAATTTATTAACATTATAAGTGAAATGGCGCATAACAAAAAAGAGCCGATTAATGTGCGTGACGCTGCATTACATTGTTTAGAAGCATTAGAAACAACTAGTTCTAAAGTCAGTATTTCTGTGAATAGTTGAAGAAAATTGCTAATTAGTATAATTCTCTAAATTTTACTTTCTGTTTTTGTAAAAAATCAGTAGAAATTTTTATATATAAGATAGTTTACATTAGTCACCATAACTAAACAATGGTGATTAATATGAAAATGTTTTATGCTGGAAATATGAGATTTGGAGAAGTGATGGTAAGGAAGAATACAAAGAATGATGCACCTGAGAGAGCAGTTGTCGCAAGGATGCGCGCTAATAGTTTTGGAAATATTGGCGTGCTGGCAGACGTAATTGATCCGGATAAGAGATACCACGAGCAAGATGATGCTAGAATAGTTGTAACTGTGCAATCTAAGCAAGTTGAGATAGCAAATAGTGATAGCACACCAACTAGAGAAGTGCCGGAAAGATTTCGTACTCTTGTAAGAGATATGTTTGGGAATAGACCGGCAACCGAAAAATGCGATATGCAACAGGTACCTATTACTCGAGTTTGTGAACATTGCAAGCAGCCTCGTACTGAATATGTTTATAGAGAAGTTGCCAAATTTTCAACACGTGAAGATCGTTGTGGGTTCACGAATTTTAGTGATACGTTTAAGATTCCACTGGAAAACTTCGCTATACTAGTAGCGCCAACGCTCAATGAAGTTATTGCTTTTGAAGCTGGGCAACGAGTTGTTAGCGCAGTATTTGTAGACAATCAAGTCAAACTTATTGCGCAGTGTGATTCGCCAATTTACACATTTGCAACGTCTTTTGCTTTTGACGGATTTAATGTAGCATTTACTGAGTTTAAGAGGTAAAATTATGAAAATGAGGCATCATAGCCAAACTCAAAAACTGAAAAGTGTATTCCATTCTGCTGCAGTTGTTGCAACGTTAATGGTTAGTGGGGTTGGTTGTGGCCAAATTGAATTCGAAAAGAAACTTGCGGCAACACCACTCACACATTATGAGGAATTTCAAAGCCAGGATGTTGAGTGGTGTAAAAAAAGTTCAACTGATGAGTTCGGCCTTGATTCGATTTCGTTCAGAAGCTGTGTGGCGGATGCTGAAAGAAAACATAAATTAAACTTGATTTATTGTAAAGAGGCTGAAAACAAAGTACAGTGTATACAAGATAGGCGCGAAGAAGTTAATAGAATTTATGCAATATGCGGCGCTTTACAAGTAATCGTATTAGGAATTTTTGCAATAGCAGCCGCGTATTTATTATTTCGAGATGGTAGAGGTGAATCAAATGCAAAAACTTCATAATCCACCAGTACAAATACAAGAAATGCCAACGCGCCGTCAAAAGGTATTCGCATTCTTCAAAGATAAAAAAGAATGGGTTAAATTAAATGCATCTTATGTGGTTGCCACTGGCACAAATTTTGGTGTTGCAATGGCAAGCGCGCATTTAGCGCAAAAAGCAGGCGTTAGTAAAGAAAGCGCAACTAGTTGGATTGCTTTTGTAAGTGGATTTACTGCTGGTTTCGCAGCGTTAATTGGAACTTGGTATTTTTTACATGTGGATAAATATCAAAAAGATATTGGAAAAATAGCTAAAGATGCGTGGACAATGTTTAAGAATATCTGGAAGGCGCAAATTGTTAGCCTAGCGATCATAATGCCTGGCTCATGGATTGCAGCATCAATTGGGATAGCAACTACTTTGATAGTAGCTGCTCAGCAGACGGTAGATAGGATTATTTTTATTCCAGCGTTCAATTTCTTTTCTAGGCATCAGATAAAGGAGATGGAAGGAGAAAAACAACAAAACTGAAAACGCAAGACTAGTTAGTGCACATTATTCCGCCAACTTCCTCTCTTGCTGATGCCAATCTTCCAAGCATGCTTTTACCAGAACTTGTTCGCGAACCAATGGCGCAACTAAATGGCAGACGCGAATTTGTAGTTGCTACTAAAAATTGAGTTAAACCAAAATCTATAATAGTTGGTTCGCTTCCAGTTTCCCATCTAAAAATAGCACAGATGTCATTATTTGGGTCTTTTATAATACATTGAGAAAACTTCTTTTTCCATTCTAAAGTTAGTAAGGTTCTTACTTCTGGTTGATATTTCTCCTTTAACCAGTCCACAACAAATGCTTCGCGATCTTTTGGTGGTGAAATAGCAATTTGTGGTTCTTCAAAAACCCTTCGTGTAGCTAACTTATTAAGAGTTCTTTTGGGATCTCTGTGTATTTGAGTTCCACTCAATGTTAAATATCTCAATATGACCGACATAGTAAAACCTATTTAACTCTAAATGATCGCTTAAGATGTTATTATATATGTGCCAAAATGCTTATAAAGCTAAGTAAACTACGTTTATAAATTTTAGATTGTTAAGAAGCACATGGAAGAATTTACAGTTACACCTTGGGAAGTCAGTGGCCAGGTGGATTATGATAAATTAATCCAGCAATTTGGCACTAAACGTATTGATGATGGAATAAGAGAAAAGCTAAAGAGGATATCCGGAGAATTGCATGTCCTGCTGCGTAGGCAGTTCTTTTTCTCTCATCGTGATCTTGATCTGGTTTTGCAGGATTACGAACAGAAGAAAGGATTTTTCTTATATACAGGTCGCGGTCCAAGCGGAGAGATGCATATTGGTCATTTAATCCCAATGATATTCACAAAATGGTTGCAGGATGTATTTAAAGTAAATTTATATATTGAAATTACCGACGATGAAAAATTCTTAGTTAAGCGTGAAATGAAGTGGGATGATACACAGAAATTCAGCAAACAGAATATTCTAGATATTGCAGCCATTGGGTTTGATCCTGATAGAACATTTATTTTCAAAGATAGTGAGTATATAAAAAATGTTTATCCACTCCTTCTAAAAATTGCAAGAAAAGTAAATCATTCTGCAGTTAATGCTGTATTTGGGTTTAATGAACAAAGTAATATTGGAATAACATTTTATCCAGCATATCAGGCTGTACCTGCTTTTTTTGAAAAAACACGCTGTTTGATTCCATGCGCCATTGATCAAGATCCTTTTTGGCGCATTCAGAGAGATATCGCAGAGGACTTGGGTTATAAAAAAACTGCTGCCATTCATAGTAAATTTGTACCTCCGCTGCAGGGTATAACTGGGAAGATGAGCGCTTCGCAGGCAGAAACTGCAATATGGTTAAATGATGATGAAAAGGCAGTGAAAAATAAGATAATGAAATATGCATTCTCTGGCGGGCAGGCAACAATTGATGAGCACAGAAAACTTGGCGGGCGAACTGATGTGGACGTTGCATATCAATGGTTAAGTATTTTATTTGAAGAAAAAGAAAAGAAACTAAGGCAGATACATGATGATTATGAGTCAGGTAAATTACTTACTGGCGAGATTAAGCAGATATTGGTTGATAAAATAAATAACTTCCTGAACGAGCACCGTACGCAAAGAAAGAAAGCAGAAAAGTTAGTTGATAAGTTTATGTATTCTGGAAAGTTAGCCAAAAATATGTGGGAAGCGAGATTTGAATAGTTACACATAAACATTATTAAACCAACTTTATATAGTTTAATTATGCAACGTATAGATGAAGTGCCAGCTCTACGACTACCTTCACAAGTGCTGCGACTCAGGCAACACCCTTTAATTGATAGGATAACTGATCATACATATGCCGTCAAAGGTGGATGGGCACGGACTTTTGTATTTTTACCAGACCCAAGAGATAAAAGATGCATTATAATCGATCCTGGTGTGAGTAATAGTATTGAAGCAGCTTATCGTGGTAGTATTACAAGAAGGCTTGCGCTGTTAAATGATATGTTGCGAGGGAATGGGGAAATTGAAGCACTTCAGGAAAGAGCAAAACGCCTAGAATTCCTGAGAAGATTAAGGACAGATTTAGAACTTGTTGATTGGAAAGCTGCTGACGATAGAGAATTATTCCTTGAGCGTGCTGCACAACTCGCTTCTGTTGTTGAAGAAACAGGCCTTACAGTAGATTTGATAATCGCCACACACCATCATATTGATCATCTAGGTATTGGGGCAGCATTAAGGGATAGGTTAGGTGTGCAGGAAAAGGTCCTAATCCCAGACCCAGGAATATTTAATAGGGATAAGAGAAGAGGAGATTACCAAATAGAAAACACACCAGAGATGTATGCGCAGCTAGATCGAAGAAGCGAGAGTATGGGATTCAGTGTAATAGATATAAGTGGACATACTACAATGGTTGGGTTTTTACTTCTTGATGGGACACTAATAGTTGGAGATTTAATTGGAACAGAAAATATGTGGAAGCGAACTGTTATGTATATGGAAGATGCTGAACGACACTTAAGATCATTGTTGACTGCTCTTGGCACTGATTTTAGGCGTATTGTATTAAGTCATGGTAAAGATTACAACTTAAATGTAGTTAAATCGCGCGCACTTTTGAAAGTAAATATTGATAGGGTTTTTGCTGCGAGGCGTGCTGCAATGCGCAATGATCCAATTGAAGCTGCAGAAGAGTATTTAGGAATTGATGGAAAGGTTGGAATAGCTGATATTGGCTATACTTTACTCACTGCGCAGCATATTGGTGCATACCATTGATTTATATAAGTTATTTTCTATTTTTTAACAATGACAATTATTGATGATTATAGACTTCTTGAGAGATATGGTTTCAAACTAATCCCTTATGGCCTAGCCAAGTCTATAGATGATGCGAAAAAACTTGCAAATAAAATAGGCTATCCAGTTGTAATGAAAATTATTTCGCCACAAGCATCACATAAAACAGAGATTGGTGGTGTCCGCGTTAATATAAAAAACGAAGGAATGTTAGAATTAACATACAAAGAATTTGAAGAGGTGGCTAGCTCACACAAGCTACGGCTAGATGGAATTCTTATTCAGAAAATGGCGCGAAAAGGAATAGAGTTAATTGTTGGCGCAAAACGCGACGAGCAGTTCGGGCATTTAATTATACTTGGGCTTGGTGGCATTTATGTGGAAATATTCAAGGATATTTCTGCAAGGCTTTGCCCTATTAACGAAAGTGATATAGATGAAATGATCGATGAGCTTAAAAGTCATCCTGTAATAACTGGCGCACGCGGTAAAAAGGCGATTAATATCAATGAATTGAAAAGAATCATGTTAAATGTTTGTAAATTCGTTAGTAAAGAGGATATAAAAGAAATGGATTTGAATCCCATTGTTTTTGATGAAAGAGGCGGGGACATTATTGATGTAAGATTTAGTAAATAGCAATCAGCCTTGGGCATTGAGCCTTGAGCCACGAACGCGAAACGTTTGCTCATGGCCCATTGCTGAAGGCACATGGCAGGAAATGTTATGGCTACTAAAGAACAAATAAAAAACCTGAAATATGTTTTCGAACCAAGAAGCATTGCGCTGTTCGGTGCATCGCCCACGCCAAACAAGGTTAGTAATGTTATTTTAAAGACATTAATAGAAGGTGGATTCCCAGGAAAGCTATACCCAATAAATCCAAAATACCAAGAGATTGTCGGATTGAAATGTTATCCAGACCTTAATACAATAAAGAAACAAATTGACTGTGCAATTATTGCTACGCCAGCCGCAACTGTGCCTGAAATATTAAAGCAATGTGCTGTTTGGAAAGTTAGGGGAGTTGTTTTGATAACTGCTGGTTTTAGCGAAGCAGGAGAAGAGGGAAAAAAATTAGAAGATGAAATTAGAGATATTTGTAATAAGAATAATATTAGTTTAATTGGGCCGAATTGTTTGGGAGTCCATAACCCTGCTACGCGTATTGATAGTATTTTCTTGCCGATTTATAAGCTGCAGAGACCTAAGCCTGGTAATATCGCATTCATAACGCAAAGCGGTGCAATAGGGTCAACCATTGTTGACCTAGCAGCGTATAATGGAATTGGGATTTCAAAGTTCGTGTCTTATGGAAATGCGGCAGTTATTGATGAAGTAGATTTGTTAGAATATTTGGAAAACGACCCTAAGACAAAAACTATTGTTGCGTATATTGAGGGCGCGAAAAACGGTAGACGACTATATGAGGCAATGAAGAGAATAAATAAAAAGAAACCAATTATTGCATTAAAGGCAGGAAAATTTGCACGAAGCGGAGAGGCAGCGAAGAGCCATACAGGAAACATAGCAGGTAGTTATCTTGCTTATAAGGCTGCGTTCAAGCAGGCAAAGGTAGTGGAGGCAGATAGCATTGAAGATCTTTTTGATTTTATGAAGATATTCTCCCAACCAATGCCAAAAGGAAATCGGGTTGCAATAGTAACTAATGGTGGGGGTATGGGCGTGCTGACTGCGGATGCAGTTGAATTAAACGAATTGCAGTTTGCAAACTTTTCCGAAGAAACAAAAGTGGGGTTAAAAAAGATCTTACCTGATTTTGGTAATGTTGGAAACCCGTTGGATTTAATTGCAGAAGCAGATGCAGATAAATACGCGAGTGCTTTAGATTTTTTTATGCAAGATGATAACGTAGATGTTATACTTGTCATTGCACTTTTGCAAACACCACCAATGGATGAACGAGTATTAAATGTTCTAATTAGGGTAAGCGACGAGCGAAAAAAGCCAATAGCTGTTATTAGTTTGGGTGGAGAGTATACAGAAAATTATCAAAGGCACTTGAATATGTATGATGTACCAAGCTACTCCTCGCCAAATGCTGCGGTTCGAACTATGAAAAAACTCATAGAATATGCTAATTATAGAAGAGGGCTCTAGAGGGCATAATTCAACTATTAATTTTAATTATTAATGAAAATTGTTTATTGTTGTTATGTAACTATAGTTACATGATAGTAAAGAATATAGTAATATAAAAAAGTTAATTATTACTTGAAGTATAGGCCCTATCTAAAATGTAAATTCTCCTAAGAAAACGTCATAATCTTCTAACAAAAACTTCCTTAAAACATCCTTATTTACTTTGCCAAAAACACCATGGTTTCTTCCTTTATTAAAAACAATACTGCTCACTTCTTTATCAAAAAGGTTGTTTGGTTGCTTTCTTAACTCTAATTGCATTCCTAATTCAGTGAACAGTGTTTGTAAGTACCCACGCACAACAGAAAAGTCAACGTCCTTACCCATAACCCCGAAAATAAATCTTCTCTCTAATTTATCTACATACACATTCCCAATCTCGTATAGATTTTGCGGCAAACCGCGCATCTTGTTTAATGCAAATGCCTCCAACATACTAGTAATCAAGTTAGGTCGCAGGACGGTGTATTCTGTCGTCACCGGGTTACTTATCTCCTCTAAATTTGCATTTGGTTCAACCACTGCCACCTTTTCCTTATTTGTTAATATGAAGTTTTTTAATTCAATAAAACCCATATTTCTCATAACTTCATCTATTCGATCATAATTCTCAAGTACTTCACCTTTTGTAAAAAAGTTCGGTAAGCTGGGTTCGAAGCTGTTATACCCATAAACAATTGCAATATCCTCAACTATATCAACAAAATGCATGACGTCTGCACGGTATCTTGGAATTACTATATAATCGCCATCAATCCCATACCCCATTCTTTTCAAACTTCTAACCACATCACTCTTATTAAACTTCACACCAAGAATTTTATCTAAAAAATCCAAATCTAATTTCATTTTTCTATCTTTCATGTCTAGCGATTCAAACTTCTTATCTGGATAATGCATTTGCACAGAATAAGCAGTTCCACCCATGTCAATTAATGTTGTGATTACTATATTCAATGCTTGGGTTACTGCGTTCATATCATTCCCAGTTACTTCTACGAATAAACTATTTGTATTGTCATTTATCATTCCTAATTCTTCAGAATTAACTATAGGTATAAGTACAAGTACCTTGCCTGCAGAGTCAATATACAGTGGATATTTTTCCAAATGCTTAATTAGATGCCCGTGTTCCCAACCCTTTGCATGTTTTTCTAAGATTTCCTTGGCATTTGCGACCTTAGGATAGTTTAATGGTTTGTATATAATTTTTTCTGGTTCCATTGTAGTGTATTTTACTGGAAACGTAATCTTATTAAGATCAAAAAAACCCAAACCAAATTTCCTTGTCTTTCTCCCGAGCGTTAACATTAATTTCTCTTGGAGTTGTAATAAATCTTCTACTTTTTCATCAGTTAATTTCAAATCAGTTACAACTGCGCATAATGAGCACGGGCGGATATTTTTTACAGATTTATCAACTATAACAACATAGTTTCCTTTTTTTATTTTATATTCTTTCAAACCAGTTTCCTTTCCTAAATACGATTGCATTGCACGAAACATTCCATACTTTGAAAACCAGTCTGGTCTATTTGGTGATAGTTCTGAAGCGATCTTACCAGCTATCTCTTCTGTTGGCGCGCCTAAATTATTTAGTGTTTCAATGAACTTTTCCTTAGAAATCCCGAGTTCTTTAACATCATCTAATGTAAAAGTAACAACTACCATACTATCATCAACCTTACCCACACTTTAATTCATCATCTCTTTTTTCTTTAGCTAGCTTTTTCGCATATGGTGTAATATAATCTTCGTTCAAGCAGCCTGTGCAAACAGGCAGGCCAATTACTTTCTTCAAACCTTCAATGCTTAAGTATCCGAGCGTCTCAACACCTAAATACCTTCTAATCTCCTCAACACCCTTATTGCTTGCAATTAATTCTTTATATGTTGCCATATCCACCCCATAGAAACATGGCGCTTTGATTGGCGGGCACGTAATGCGTAAATGCACCTCTTTCGCACCCGCATTACGTACGAGCTTTACAATTTCACGCAATGTTGTGCCGCGCACAATACTATCATCAATAAGTACCACGCGTTTATTAGCAATAATACTTTTTACTGGATTTAATTTTAATCTTACTGCTTCTGCACGTTTATCTGGTGATGGCATGATAAATGTTCTGCCAACATACCTATTTTTTATTAAACCCTCTTCCATTTGGATGCTGCTAATGCGTGAAAATGCATCCGCAGCAGATCGTGCAGTGTCAGGTATTGGAACAACTACATCCGCGCTCACAGGATGTTCTTTAGCAAGTTGCTCGCCCAAGCGCTTTCGTACTTCCAACACACTAAGTTTATTTATTATTGAATCTGGCCTTGCAAAATAAACATACTCAAACATACAATGCCTGCGCACTCCTGAAGAAACACTTTTCTTTACAATCTTATTATTTTTTATTGTAGCGTACTCGCCAGCCTCAACATCCCCTACATACTCAATATTATTTATGTCAAGCGCGCAACTCTCGCTTGCAAAACAAATAAAATCCTCACTCTCTCCATAAACCAATGGTCTGATTGCATGCGGATCGCGAAACGCAACAAGCTCATTATTGATAATTGCCACATTAGAATAAGCGCCATCAACCTTTTCCATAACATATTTTAGTGCAGCTTCTAATCCTATCTCCATCTTCTTTTTCAATAATATTGCGATGATTTCAGAATCCGCAGTACCCTTAAGCTTAATCCCATCATCCTCTAATTCTTTTTTTATTACATTATAATTGGATACATGGCCGTTATGCGCAATTGCGATATCTTCATACACAAATGGTTGGACTTCTGCCATAGTTATAAGACCGCTAGTAGGATAGCGCGTGTGGCCTATACCAAAACTTCCTTTTATCTCAAGATCATCCTGTTTAAATGCTTCGCTAACCAGACCAAGATTTTTTTTAAGCTCGATTTTATTATTAAAAACAGCAATACCAGCAGCGTCTTGTCCGCGATGTTGCAATGCAATTAGCGCGTTATATATTAATGGTGCTACATCCTTGCCTTTCTTAGAATAAATAGCAACTATCCCGCATTCCTCGCGTTTTTCTTCCATAAGTACTATTGATGATTATTATTTAAAAACAATGAGCAGAATCCCCATAAGGGGTTGTAGGTGTTACGCCCCTTTAAATACCTTCATTGTATATTAGTTATTATAAACGACCAGTTGTAGGAGAGGTAGATGCAATGTTACGAAATGCTCAGCCCAGGTTATCTCAGTGGGAATT
>Ga0209541_10012338_pt1 | contig 13226 bp, 18 predicted proteins | sample RifCSPlowO2_01_FD_184027 | JGI IMG/M metagenome (GOLD analysis project Ga0209541, IMG submission 184027) | Groundwater microbial communities from Rifle, Colorado - Rifle CSP2_plank lowO2_0.1 (SPAdes) (version 2) | ecosystem: Environmental > Aquatic > Deep subsurface > Groundwater | place...
CCTTGACAAGCATTTTAATTTATGTCTTAATAATTAAGAGCTTATAAACTGAATGAAAATAAAATCATTGTTTAATAAATTTTCTTCCAAAGGTTTCACTCTTATTGAACTTCTCGTTGTCATTGCAATCGTAGGAATTTTGGCAGCAGCAGTATTAACAGCAATAAATCCCCTAAAAAGAATTCAGCAAGCAAATGATGCAGGGCTTAAAAGTGATATTGGGCAGATTGCCCAGGCAATGCAAACCTATTATACATCATCAAGTACAACTGCTGCGCCTTTTTATCCAAGAGCAGTAAGTGATTTAGTAACTTCGGGAGATCTCAAAAATGAGCCAAAGATTCCACCAGCCAAAACAGTATCCTACAATGTTACGGGATCGACTTCTGTTCCTGATACTGCATGTACAACTGCAGGAGCAAACTGTGTTAATGTAACGGTATACGCACAACTAAATGAAACTGGTGTTGGATATTGGTGTTGGGCATCAGCAACTGGAGCCTCGAAAATTTCTGCATCTGCTCCAGCAGTAACCGGTACGGTTTGTCCATAAAGTAATTCTTCTTTTTGTGCTATCCTTAATATATGTGGGATTTATCTTTATATTTTTATTAGGGTTATTTATTGGTTCTTTTTTGAATGTTTTGGCGGATAGACTTCCCCGCGGAGAATCTGTTATTAAAGGCAGGTCGCATTGCGAGAAGTGCAAGAAAACTCTCAAGTGGCTTGATTTGATTCCCCTGCTCTCTTTTTTGTTCCTGAAGGGAAAATGTAGATACTGCAGGGTTCGCCTTTCGCTTTTTTATCCAATTACCGAACTCACAACGGGAATTTTATTTGCAGGAGTTTTTCTTTTTTTGGGAGGAGCGAATATAAATCTTATAACTATTATAAATATTATATATTATTTATTCATACTATCGTCTTTGATCGTTATTTTTTTCGCAGATTTAAAATATGGAATAATTCCAGACAAGATTATTTTTTCTGCAGTTTTTATTGCCATCGCTTACTCATTTTTTAATCACCAATCCTTAATCATAAATCATTTTCTCTCCGGTTTAGGGGCTTTATTGTTTTTTCTAAGCTTATTCTTAGTCACAAAAGGACGGGGGATGGGATTCGGCGATGTTAAATTCGCATTTTTGATGGGTTTGATTTTGGGATTTCCGAATATTATCACAGGGCTTTACATAGCGTTCTTGACAGGCGCAATTGTTGGTATCATACTGATTTTATGGAGAAGAAAAAAAGCATTTGGAACAGCAATTCCCTTTGGTCCCTTCTTGGTTTTGGGAACACTGGGAGCTTTATTTTGGGGAGAAATCATTCTTCAAAAAGTTTTGTCGGTTTTACGCTGATTGAGCTATTGATTGCAATTGCAATAATAGGGATCTTAGCGTCTTCGGCATTTTTTGTTATAAATCCTGCGGGACAAATTGCGAAAAGCCATGACGCTCAAAGAAAGCATGACCTTGAGCAAATAAGGCAGGCTTTGGATACATATTATAGCGACAATAATCACTATCCGGATGGAACCGGCGGAATCATAGACGGAAAAGCTTGGGGCAATTCTTGGTCGCCGTATATGTCCAAAATTCCCAAGGATCCCCTGTCGCCAGACCATGATTATCTTTACGAATCTCCTGTTGATGGAGATACGGAAGCATACAGACTTTATGCGAAACTTGAAAGATGTTCGGATTCCCAAACCGCAGTTGGCGTAGATTGCCTGCGTCCATATAATTACAGCATCAATTCTTCAAATCTAGCCATGTTAGCGCCTATTCCCACCCCTACTCCAACACTAATACCTACTTCCACACCTACTCCAACACTAACACCTACCCCGACTCCATTACCAAAAAAAATCTTTGTGACAAGTCAGCAATACAACGGTAATTTGGGAGGATTAACAGGGGCGGATGCTAAGTGTCAAACGCTTGCGGGCGCTGTAACGCTTGGGGGAACATGGAAAGCCTGGCTTAGCACAGACCTGACTTCAGCAGGAAGCCGTATCAGTCACCATAACGGTCGTTATGAATTGGTGAGCGGAATTCTCATTGCCAATAATTGGATAGATTTGACAGATGGGACGCTTGTGAATGCAATTAATGCAAACGAATCCGGAGGAATAGTGTCTAATGACGGGAATCCATGCGGCACTACCCAGCAGGCTTGGACAAATACTAAATCTTCCGGAGATAGTTATTACACAAACTTTCCTAGTTTTAGAATTTGCAACAATTGGACTGGCGGCACGAAAGGAACAATAGGTAAAATTAATTCACTCGACAGCAATTGGACTGGCTCATGTGAACTTTCATGTTCTTCGCTAGCCCGGCTTTACTGTTTTGAGCAATGAAAATGAAAATTGTTAAATTGCTAAATTGCTATACTGCTAAATCCAAGGGATTTACATTAATAGAGCTACTTATTGCAATGGCTATTCTTGCCATATTGGTAACGGGTTTGATCGTAACATTAAATCCTTTTGCGCAAATTCAGAAAGCCAACGATGCCAGAAGAAAAGCAGACATTGCGCAAATTCAGAAAGCGCTGGAAACTTACTATCAGGATAACGGAGCTTATCCGTCATCCGCTGATTATAAGATAAATGCAATTGATTGGGGTGATCCATGGATACCCTACATGGGTAATTTACCGAAAGATCCTGATTCTTCAAAGCAATACGCATATTTTGTTCCTCCGGCTTTCAACGGACAGACTTACTATTTGTACGCAAGTTTGGATAGAGAAACGGATTCTCAAGCATGTAGCGGTGGAACCGATTGTCAAAGCGTTCCTGCTCCTAATCTTTGCGGGGGTAAAGTGTGTAATTATGGAGCATCAAGTCCAGATGTTGCTGTGGCGCAGGGTGTGCCAACTGTTCCTCCTCCTCCCATCGCCACCCCTACCCCTACTCCTCTTCCAACCCCCACCCCAACTCTTACTCCTACACCAACACCCATTCCCACCCCCACTCCAACGCCTTTTGCCATTGGAGGAACAGTAACAAGTGTTGGAGGATATACAATTCATACCTTTACTTCAAGCGGAACATTTACAGTGAACGGTCCTGGATCCAAGAATGCTGAGGTTCTTGTTGTTGGCGGAGGAGGCGGAGGAGGCACTGACGGCGGCCGAGGCGGAGGAGGCGGAGCGGGAGGATATCAATACAACGCATCTTTCGCTGTTACAGCGCAAGCTTATACCGTAACAGTCGGCGCAGGAGGAGCAAAAGGTGTTCACAATACAAGCAATAGCCAAAATGGCCAGAATTCGGTATTCAGTACGATAACTGCGATTGGCGGAGGAAGAGGCGGAGGTAGAGCGGGAGACGCTAACCCCGAATGCGGCGGAAGTTCATGCAGCTGTACCGGCGGAAATGGAGGTTCCGGAGGGGGAGGGTGCGCTTATTATGGCAGCCCCGGGGGCGCGGGAACAGCAGGACAGGGAAATGGTGGAGGTATTGGAGCTACTAGCTTTTATGGTGCAGGAGGCGGAGGAGGAAGAAGCGGAGTTGGCGAAAATGCTTCTGGAATCGTTGCGGGTAATGGCGGCGCGGGAATAAATAGCAATATTTCAGGTGTTCCCTTATGCTATGCCGGAGGAGGAGGCGGAGGTTCATCAGCGGGAACAGATGGCTCTGCCACCTGCGGAGGAGGTAAAGGAGGAAATTCGCAAAGCGCGGCAGCCGCAGGTATGCCAAATACAGGCGGCGGCGGAGGAGGAGCTGCTGAAGCCGGCGGGTCCGGAATAGTAATAATACGCTATTTATAAATTGTTTGACAGGAGATTAAAAATGCTGATATCATGATCTTATGGCAAAAAGTGCGGGATTTACTTTCGTTGAAGTTCTTATTGCGACATCTGTTATTGCTATTTTGGCAACAGGCGCAATTGTAATTATAAATCCTCTTACGCAAATTCAGAAAGCCAACGATGCAAGAAGGAAAACGGATCTTGCGCAAATTCAGAAAGCTTTAGAATTTTATTATCAGGGCAATAGGGCCTATCCGTCCAATCCGTCTGCGAAAGATTACAGAATAAAAGGTCTGGACGGCGTTGCTGTTGATTGGGGCAATTCTTGGCTTCCTTTTATGGGTAATTTACCGAAAGATCCAAATCCCTCAAAAAAGTATGTTTATTACGGCAATAAACAAACTTATTATTTATATGCGAGTTTGGACAGGGGTGATGAAGATCCGCAGGCATGCAATGCCAATGGCGCAGATTGTCAAAGCGTTCCTGCTGCAAATCTTTGCGGTAACGGTAATGTATGCAATTACGGAGTATCAAGCCCGAATGTAAGCCCTTAGAAAGTTCAAAATTAAAAATGCAAAATTCAAAATTACAATTAAAAATTAAAAAGTTTAAGACGGGATTCACTTTAATAGAATTACTGGTGGTAATCAGCATTATAGGTATTTTGGCTGCGTTTTTAATGGCGAATTTCGTTGGAATAAGACAACGCGCCCGGGACGGAGTGCGAAAGAGCAACCTTAGTCAAATCCAGGCAGCTCTTGAGCTTTACAGATCAGATATTGGAGAATATCCAACAGCATTGCCTGCTTGCGGCAACAATCCATTTACTGATGGCGGGACTCCTGCGGTAACTTATATGCAAAAAATTCCCTGCGATCCCCTAAGTACTCCTGCTTATATTTATACTTCCAATGGGGTCACGTATTCGATTATAGCTTGTCTTGAAAATGCGAATGACTCGCAAAAAGATACGGATTTACCTAGCCCCAATCCCTGCAATCAGTCAACGAACTTTGCTTATACTCTTCAAAATCCATGAAACAAAAAGGGTTTACTCTGATTGAGCTGATGATTGCGTTAAGCATTATGGCTGTTTTGGGTACGGTTGGCATTGCGGGATTTAGAAATTATAGCCAAATTCAAGTTTTGCAGTCCGCAGTCAATGATTTCGCAAGCGTATTGAATACAGCAAGATCCCGAGCTCTGTCGCAGGTAAAGCCTCCCGACATATGTGGTTCTGCTGATACTTTGGATGGTTATGGAGTAAAAATTTCGGCCACTTCGGAAAATAGCTATAGTTTGATTCTTGTTTGTTCGGGACTTAATGAATCTATTGATAAGGCAAAAACTTTTCCAAAAGGCATAAGTTTTGCTGATGCTGACAACGGAAAATTCTTTTTCTTTCCAACATTAGCCGGCGGAGCACAGACTACTCCTATGCAAGTAACTATTTCCGGTTATGGAAAAGGTAAAATTGTTTCGGTTAATTCTCTGGGAGGCGTAAGCGCCGAGCCCCTCCCAACACCCTCGCCCACTCCTACCCCCGTTCCTACCTCTACCCCTACCCCAACGGTTACTCCAATTCCCATGAAAAGAGTTTTTATTACTAGTGCGAATTACAATGGAAATCTTGGAGGATTAAGCGGTGCTGATGGTAAATGTCAGCAGCTTGCAAATAGCAAGTCTTTTGGAGGCATTTGGAAAGCTTGGCTTTCTAGTAGTGAAACAGCTGCTGGTGATCGGCTTACCCATGCCGGGATAGCTTATAGATTAGTTGATGGCATAACGATTATTGCTAATAATTGGAATGACCTAGTAGATGGTGTTATTATTAACCCGATAAATAAAGATGAGAATGGCAGTGCAAAAACTAGTTATGTGTGGACTACGACAAACGCCGATGGTACAACTAGTTTTCCGGATTTTCCAAACGAATATTGTAATGATTGGAATAGTTCTCTTAATAGCTTGGGAGGGCGCTTTGGTTGGTCAGGTTCTACTAACGCACAGTGGACATTCCATGTTGGTGATGGGAATGCTTGCGGTGCGTCTGGTTTACCTCTTTATTGTTTTGAGCAATAGAATATGAATAATGCAATGAAAAAACAAAAGGGGCAGGCACTTTTGGAGATTTTGCTTGCTTTCAGCGTTTCCATATTAGTTTTAAGCGCTATTGTTATAGCTGTAGCCGGTTCCTTGAGTAATGCGCAGTATACAAAAAATCAGAGCTTGGCTAATTCCTATGCTCAAGAAGGAATGGCTGTAGTCAGGCAAATAAGAGATTCCAACTGGAAAGATTTTTCGTTGGCGCTAAGCGATGTCTATTATTGCCTTGGGCCATCAAATGTTTTGGCTGATTATGATGGATTAGAATGCAGAAACATAGACAATGTCGGAATTTTTACAAGAAAAGCAACGTTAAAACAGGAATCTTCTGATTGCGGAAGCGGCGGCTCAAAAGGCACAATGGTAAACATAATAGTTTCATGGTCGGATAGTAAATGTCCAATCACAGACAATATATATTGTCATAATGTTAATCTGATTTCTTGTTTTTCCAATCTTGATCAAAGAAAAGAACCATGAAATTAAATTTCAAATCTAATGAAGGATTTACCTTAGTGGAACTTTTAGCATCAATTGTTGTTCTTGTTGCCGTAGGATCAGTTGTTGCAGGCATAATAACAGCTTCATTAAGAGGAGCAAATAAAACAAATGTAATGGAAAATATCAGGGAAAATGGAAATTATGCTCTTACTCAAATCTCAAGAAGCATAGAATATGCGCAGGTTTTTAACGGATTAAGCGATAACGGAGAAGACTATACAACGAATTGTCCTTTTTCCGCGTCTCCTACTCCGTCTCCGGTTGAAACCCAATACTCATTTATCAAAGTAACCTCGTCTAATGATAATGCGACGGAATACGGCTGTACAGTATCAGCGCCTGCGACAATTACATCAAACGGAGCTTCATTGATAAACACAAGCTCTATTGTTATGACAGACTGCGTTATTGCTTGTGTGCAGACCAGAGCAACAGACATACCTGTAGTTAAAATAGGTTTCAAGCTTGGTCCCAAAGATCCAACAGGTATTGCGGAGACTAGCTCCCCTCCAATTCTATTTGAGACCTCAATAACCATAAGAAACTACAAGAAGTAGCAGAAATTATTGACATAACATAATGCGCTTGTTATGCTGAATACATGACCGTATATCAAAAGAATAAAGAATTTGTTAACTGGCAAAATGGGCAAATTCTTTTGATAGTTATTTTAGTAATTATAACAGCTTCAACCATAGGGCTTTCTCTTGCTTTGAGAAGCATTACGAGCTTGAGGAGCGCATCTGAAGAAGCAGAATCTCAGAAAGCTTTGGCTGCGGCAGAAGCAGGCGTGGAAAGAGCAATGCAAGGAAGTATTCTTCCAACAGGTACGCAAATCATAAATATTCCAACCAATAAATCAAAATCCGAAACAAAGATTGCAGGAGTTACGGAGATTGATGAATCCAATTTCTTATTGAATGGGGGAAATGCTGTTCCAAAGAATGAAGGCATAGATGTTTGGTTTGTTAGGCACGATTCTGCTACCGGTGAGCCTGATTATTCGACTGTGATATCTATGACGCCGCCCAAAAATTTTTTGCACTTATATTGGGGGTCTCTGGCGGAAACATGCGGTACATCAACTGCGCCTGCTGCAATTCAGGCAATAGTGGTTACGAGAGATACTACGGTGCCGAATGCAATCAAGACTTATCGTTATGCCTATGATAGATGTTCGGGTTTGGGAAGCAGACAAGAAGAGAATAATCTTGTCTTGGCTGATTCGGGAAGCTATCCTAAGGATTACGATAAGGATGGGCAAACAGACATAACCTTCGTGAATCGAACACCGCAGGGCGGAAGCAAAGACTTGGCGAATGGAGTCGAGAACATAGTTTTTATGCGGGTAATCCCGCTTTATAAAGATACTGTAATTGGATTAAGCTCTTGCAATCATGGCGGAGGCAACTGTACGGTTCTTCCTTCGCAGGGTTATGTAGTCAGCTCAACGGGAACATCAGGTTTGGTAAGCCGGAAAATCAGTGTTTTCAAAGGATATCCGCAGACACATTTGCCATACATATCTTATGGTCTTTTTGTTGCGGAAGATTAGTTTTCTAAAATATGATATTTAATAAATCCATAGGTCTTGATATAGGCTTGACTAAAATTAAGGCAATATCTTTATATCGTCAGAAAGAAAGTTTGATTTTTGATGCTTTCCAGACGCTTGCCTCTCCTTCCAGAGGCATGATTTCGGAGTCACCGTTAGATGAGCGGGAAATGGCGCAGGCATTAGAAAAAGCAGTTGATGACTTGAAGGCAAACAGTAAAAGCGTGAATATTGCTTTGGCGGACAACAAAGCTTATACGAAGGTTATAGATATGCCGGTTTTGTCGGACAAGGAATTATCTCTTGCAATTTATTGGGAGGCGGAACGTCATATTCCAGTTGATTTATCAACTATAACTTTGGTATGGAATGTGCTAAAACGGCCACCAAAGTCTTCAATTGGCGAAAAAATGCAGGTTCTGATGGTTGGAGCGCCGACAGCTCTTGTTAATAAATATCAAAAAATATTACAAATGGCGAATCTGACCCTAAACTCTATAGAGACGGAAACACTAGCTATATTAAGAGCATTGGTTTCTTCGAATTTACCTCCGACAATAATTTTAAATATAGGCACTATTAATACTTCCCTAACTATTATTAAAAATGGAATTTTGGTTCTGACTTATTCAATACCAACAGGAGGAAATGCAATCAGCAGGTCCATAGAAGCGGATTTCGGATTAACCACATCCCAATCAGAAGAATATAAGAAAACTTATGGCATTTCTAAAGCGGGAGCAGGGCAAACAATCGGAAGATCAACAGAGCCTATTCTAGCCTCAATTCTTATGGAAATAAAAAAAGCTATCGCGTTTTATTCGCAAAAATATAAAGATGATTCCATAATTCAGCAAATATTATTGTCCGGAGGTACTGCAAAACTTCCTGGAATAAATCTTTTTTTTGCGGAAAGTTTAGGCATAGAAACTGTGGTTGCTAATCCCTGGAAAATTTTCGCAAACCAGAAGATTCCGGCAGAATTACTTAATGGATCTTCCGACTATACTATTGCATTGGGACTTGCAATGAGAGATCTGTGAATATGAATACCAACATAAATCTTCTGCTGCCTAAGGACGACGAATCTTTAAAAATAAAAAAGAAGACTAGGATATTTAATATCATCGCAATTATATTTGTTTTCGCAATCGGCACAATGTCTCTTGTTATTTTCTTGTTAATTCAAGCAGCTGATTCTCCTTCTTTGAAGGAAGAACAAATAGATGTATTAAGGAAACTTTCTCAATTTCAAGATAGACAGATAAAACTTTTGACTGCAAATAATAGAATTGAAAACATTTATGAAATTCTTAAAACAAGAAAAAAATTGCCTCAAGCAGCCAATGTTCTTCTGGAAAGAATACCCGATAACCTATCGATAGGCAATTTGGAAATAGACAGTAAGGCTATTTCTATGACAGCTCAATCGGCCTCGCTTTTCTCTATTGGCGAACTAATTAATAATTTGACAGATATGGTTAAAAAAAAAGAAATAATTAATTCCCTGACTCTTAATTCCTTGATTTTTAATGAGGACAAGAATACTTATGCAGTTACCATACAAGCTGACTTAGCGTTATGAATGGAAAGATAAATTTAGACTTAAAAGCTATAAAGTTTATTTTTGACCGGAACAAATTTTATATTCCTCCAATAGCTGTTATATTTATTTGCATTATTCTTTTTTTTCAATTTGTAATACCGCAGTTTAACATGATATTTACAGCAAAAGAGGAAGCTCAAGCAGCGTCGCTAAAATTGGGAGTATTAAAACAAAACCTGAATGTACTCATGAATACCAACGAGAATTCCCTTGATTCGCAGCTTGAAATTCTAAATCTTGCTTTGCCTTTAGACAAAAATTTCGATGGCATAATTAATTCAATAAACTCTTCCGCTAACAAAGCAGGCGCTGACCTTGGTTCATTTTCTTTTCAAGTGGGCGACTTGTCTATAGCCGAAGAGATTGATAAGTTTCCCTCAATAAAATTATCTGTTCCTGTTAATTCGGATGTTTTTACAGTCAAAAATTTTTTGGAAGGCATAAGCAAAACATTGCCACTATCGGATGTTTCTTCGATAAGAATAGGAAATAAAACATCTATGATAGATGTACGATTTTATTATAAGCCATTGATTTTTTCGGGAAATATCGAGAAGACGGCTATAGCTCCTTTTTCCCAAAAAGGATTATCGTTAATAACTGAACTGGAGGGTTTCAAGAGTATATCTCCTTCTGCTTTTCAAAGCATACCTGTTGCTACTTCTTCTTCAGAGATAGATTCTAATCCGTTTTAACATTCAACAAATCCGGACGAAGTTTAATGGTTGTTTCAAGAGACATTTTCCCTCTCCATTCCTTGATTTTTCCATGATTCCCCTTCAATAGAACAGAGGGGACATTGAGATTTTTATAAGTATTGGGTTTGGTATATTGCGGATACTCAAGGTATGGAGAGAAAGATTCAGAAGTAACAACTCCTTTTTTTAGAACGCCGTCTATAAATCTTATTATTGCGTCTGTTACTGCCATTGCGGGAATTTCTCCGCCTGTTACTATAAAATCACCAAGAGACAGCTCTTCATCTATAAATTTCTTTACTCTTTCATCAACTCCCTCATACCGTCCGCAGACAAGGATAAGATGCTTAAGATTGGATAACTCTTGGGCTTTTTTTTGATTAAATGTTTTGCCGTGAGGACTTAGTAAGATAATTTTTTGCCCCGAAGTATCGGGATTTTCACCCTTTGCTTGGGCGATCGCTTTCTCCAGAACATCAACTCTTAATATCATGCCAATTCCTCCTCCGTACGGTTTATCATCAACAATCCTGTGTCTTCCGATACCAAAATCTCGAATATTTATAAAATTTATGGAAACTTTATTTTGCGACTTTGCATTTTTTATAATTGAATGCTCAAAGGGTCCGTTGAACATTTCGGGGAAAAGAGTCAGGATAGAAATCTTCATACAAACGATTACGGAGAAGTTTCGATTAGCGAGATATTTATTTTTTTATTTTGTTTTATTGCAGCTATTTTTATAACATTTCTTATAGATCTAATTACTTTGCCGTTTTTACCGATTATTTTTCCCATATCTGAAGAATCAACCGAAATTGCGAAATTCGTCATGCCATTATCTTCCTGTTCTTTAATTTCTGTTTTTTCAGGATTATCAACAATTTGGGAGATAATATATTCCAACGCTTTTTTCATATTTGACTAATTCAATGCAATTTTCATCACGGTTGCGCTTGGCTTTGCACCTTTGGAAATCCAATAATCGTATCTTTTTTTGTTGATTTTTCTATTTTGTTCTAATTCTTTTTTCTCGTACCAGCCAAGTATTTCTATGGGTTTTCCATCGCGTCTGTACCTTTTTTCCATTACAACAACGCGATATCTTCCTTCTCCTCTTTTTCCTATCTTTGATAATCTAATTACAACTGACATAGCAAAACTCAAAAATCAAACTAAAAATTCAAAAGTAAATTTGAATAACTTAAATTATACCAGTTCTAACTTTTTCCCTCAAGTGCGGCTTTGGCGGCAGACACTTCAGCTATCTGCTTAGATTTGCCAATACCTTCGCCTAAAATTTTTCCATCTACATATACGCCCACTTTAAAAATTTTTGCATGCGCAGGGCCTGTCTCTTCCAACACTTTATAAACAGGAGAATTCTGTTTTCTAGCTTGAATTTTTTCTTGAAGCAAACTCTTAGGATCTTTAAATGCTTTTTTGTCTACCATTTCTTGTATTTTTGGAAAAAGAACATTCGTTAGGAATTTGACCACAGACTGTAAGCCCTGATCTAAAAAAAGCGCTCCGACATACGCTTCGAAACTATTTTCAAGAAGAGTTGCGTTTTCCCGCCCTTTTGATTCCTCTTCTCCCTTAGAAAGTTTCAAGAGCTTGCCTATGTTTAATTCCTTGGCAGTTTCGGATAGGCTTTTCGTGTTGACCATAAGCGATCTTAAGTTAGTTAGGTTTCCTTCGTCAAACTCGGAGTATGTTTTGTACAGGTAATTTGAAACCACAAAGGAGAGAATGCTGTCTCCCAAAAATTCAAGTCTTTCATTGGATGAAACTGTTTGCTTTGCTTCATTCAAATACGACCTGTGCGTAAAAGCTTCTTCGAAGAATTTGGAATTTTTTAATTTTGGAAGATTCATAGCTTAAGATTTCCAAGCGCTCCATTTACGAAGGAAGGGCTCGAATCTCCTCCGTATTCTTTTGCAAGTTCGATAGCCTCATCAATAATTACTTTTGAAGGCTCTTTTTTTGCGACTAAAAGTTCATAAATTGCAAGCCTTAATATCGCCAGATCAACTTTATTTATTTTATCTGCAGGAAACTCCGGCGCCGCAGATTCAATTTGTTTATCAAGAAAATTTTTATGCATCAATATTGCTTTAGTATCGTTATTTACTATTTGTTTGTGAAAGTCTGCTTTAAACAAGCTCTGTATTATTTTTTGCCGTTTTTTATGCCGAGGATCCAAGGGAGTCTTCATATTTAGGCGGTTTTTTCTCCCGAAACACCGGGACTTTTCTCTTTTGCTTTTATAGCCAAAACTTGTCTTCCATTATAGAACCCGCATTTTTTACAAATGATATGCGGTAGTATTGTATTATTGCAATTGGGGCAGGCAACAAAGCTTGCAATCTTAAGTCTTATGCTTGATCTTCTTTTCCCCTGTCTTGCCCGTGAATGTCTTTTTTTCGGTTCATGCGGCATGTAAACATTATATCTAATTTTCTCCGTTTTCGCAATACCTATCTTGACAGAAGCAGGGTAATTCACTGAATTTCTTTCTAGACTTTTGATATAATCAACTCATGAATCAAGATATTCAAATTGCTTCTTTGACAAAAGATAGGCTTGGAGAAGCAATAAGTCTTGTGTTGAGAGCGAAACTTGATACTCGTGAGGAGATAGAATATCATCTCCATCATCTTGATGAACATCGTATAGCAGTGATAAATGGAGATGTGGTTGGGGTTATTGGATGGTATCAAGATAATGTTCATTATGCGGATACAGCAATGGGTAGCAAATTTCCGGGAGAAAAAGCATATTGGGTTGGATTTTTTGCAGTTGATGAAACTTACCGCAATAAAGGTATTGGTTCACTTCTTTTGCAGGAACTTGAAAATGTATTAAAAAATAAAAACATTAAGGACTTGTGGGTCTCATCAGTTCCTGAAACAAGAACATATTATGAGCAACATGGCTTTCGCTTAGCAATAAAGGGAGTCATTGGCGGTAATCAAAAATTTTTCATGGT
>Ga0209541_10012339_pt1 | contig 13225 bp, 8 predicted proteins | sample RifCSPlowO2_01_FD_184027 | JGI IMG/M metagenome (GOLD analysis project Ga0209541, IMG submission 184027) | Groundwater microbial communities from Rifle, Colorado - Rifle CSP2_plank lowO2_0.1 (SPAdes) (version 2) | ecosystem: Environmental > Aquatic > Deep subsurface > Groundwater | place: Rifle...
CAAGAATCTTAAAAGCATTGTTCTTGGCTTCAAGAATAATGTCTTGAGATTTTGATTTGGAGTCTGCGAGAACGGCTTCTGCTCTTGATTCAGCAAGGGTAACTTTTCTACTGGCGACTAAATGCCTGATGAGGTAACCGATTACTAATCCTGGAAGTAACGCCGAAACTGCCGCTATTAGCGGGTTTAAACCTGAAATCATGTTGTGTAAAAGTTAAGTAGTTGTGCATGTTCACTTTTGTGAAACCTTTCCACTACTGAACTAAAGATTAAAATTAATGACTAACGAAAAAAGTATAGCAAATGATTTGGTTTTATGCAACTTTCGCTCTGGCCTTATTCTAATTTTCTCACGGCTTCCTCTTGGACTATTTCTAGAAACTCCTCCTAATTTCTCTGACCGCCCGAAGCCACTCCTGTCAGGCCATGCGGCCAGCCCTTTGGGCTGAGCCGTTCCTGACATCCTCGGGTCGGTACCCAGAGAAATAGCGTCGGAGTTCCTGAAATAGTACCCAATCGTGCAGAATGTGAGAAAATTAGAGTAAGGCCTTCGCTATGTTAAAAAAGTTGACAATACCACAATTTAGTGCTACTTTTGTTGTTAGTTGAAAAAGGTAAAAAAGAGGAGAACCAAATGACTGGATATGTGGTTGGAGAAATTTTTGTTTGGATTATGATTGTGTCATTCGTCATCAGTTTTTGTTACGCAATCTACGAAACTGCCACCTATTTCGATGACATAAATCGGCTCAAGAAGTTGTTCCGAGAAACAGCTAGACTCTTTAGGCGGTTGTTCGGAAACAAGTTCACAATTTGGATTTTTGCCTAAATTTTCTTATTCCCCTACGTCAGATGTAGGGTTTTTATTTTAATAAGTCACTTAAGTCAAAATATTTATTTAAATTAACTTGATTATTTATTACCAATTACCACCTATAATTAAAACAACCAGCGGAGGTAGCGTGCTTTTATGAAATCAGCCCCGACGCTTCGGTCGGGGTCCCGACACGTTGTCGTCGGGATAGATTTCAAAAAAGTGCGCTACGCAGCATGCATAGAGGTTGTGTCAGCAGTTTATTTTTTTGGTATAATAAAATCATGAAACCAGTAGTTCTTACAATTTTGGATGGGTGGGGATATTTCAAGCAAAAGCATGGCAACGCTATTTTAAACGCGGAGACGCCAAATATTGATTTTATTCAACAGAACTATCCCTCATTGCTTCTGCAGGCCTCAGGAAAAGCTGCTGGCGTGACTTGGGGAGAGTCAGGAAATAGTGAGGTTGGACATCTTACAATAGGTGCGGGAAGGGTAATTTTTCAATATTTATCAAGAATAAATAAAGCCATTGATAACGAAAGTTTTTTTTCAAACCAAATTCTGACTAAAGCCATCGGACACGTCCATGAGAACAATTCCACCCTTCACTTAGCCGGACTTCTTACCTCCGGTTCTGTTCATGCCTATTTAGCCCACCTTTTTGCCCTGATAGATCTGGCCAAGAGAAATAACATTGTAAATTTAAAAATTCACCTTTTTACCGACGGAAAGGACTCCGGCTTAAAAGAAGCTCCGGAACTTATCAAAAAAGTAGATAATTACTTGTTTCAGGCAGGTGTTGGTAAAATAGCTACTGTAATAGGTAGGGACTTTGCTATGGATAGAGGTAAGAATTGGGATTTAACTAGGGCGGCATATGAACTTTTAACAGCTGGTGTTGGAGAAAAAACTATAGATATTTATAAAAAGCTTGAAGAGTATTATCTTAGCAGCCATAGTGATTACCAAATTCCGCCGACGGTAATTGAGGACGTTGGAATCGTTCAAGAAAACGATTCTTTGGTATTTTTTAATTTCAGAGAAGACAGTATGAGGCAAATAATCGAAGTTTTTATAGATAAAGAATTCAACATATTTAGTAAAAAAGAATTAGCCAATCTTTTTATTGTCTCCCTAACTCAGTATATTGAAAATCCCAATCTTCATGTCGCTTTTCCGATCCCAGAAATAAAGAACGGCCTTGCCGAAGTATTAAGTAAAAACGGTAAAAAACAGTATCATATCACCGAAACCGAAAAATATGCCCACGTAACTTATTTTTTCAATTGTTTCAAAAATATGCCTTTTAGCGGCGAAACAGACTTCTTGTCCGAGTCCGTAAAAAACCCTACAGAAAATCCCGAAATGAGAGCCAACGAAATAACCGAAATGGTTTTATCAGAATTGGACAATTATGACTTCTTCGTGATCAACTTTGCTAACGGGGACATCTTATCTCACTTAGGAAACCTTGAGGTTGTGATAAAAGGAGTTCAAGCCGTAGATGAAGCTTTAGGAAAAATAAAATCAGCGGTATTAGGGAGAGGCGGTGTTATGATAGTAACGGCTGATCATGGCAATGCAGAATCTTTGACATATCAATCATCAGGAGAAAGTGAGACCAAACACAATGACAATCCGGTGCCGTTTTATTTGATAGGCAAAGAATTTGAAAAGCCCAGAACGGAAAAAGACATTAAATTATCAATGGATAAACCATCGGGACTACTTGCCGATGTTGCCCCAACAATTCTTGAGCTCATGGGCATAGAAAAACCGGCCGAAATGACCGGGGAGAGTTTGCTTAAAATAATAAGATAATTCACATAACCTCCATGCATGCTGCGTAGAGGTTGTGTGAACTGTTTGAGCTATTCTATAACCCCTCCGCCGAGTAATTCGCCTTTTTTATAGAATACCGCCGATTGACCGGAGGTTATGGCTCTTTCAGGTGTTTTTAGTTCAAGCTCGCCGCTTTTTTTCAAGACGGCCTTTTTTAATTCTGCTCGATAACGCACTCTCACATCCACCTCGAATTCCCTGTTGATAACCGACTTGCGAAGTCGGTTATCAACAGGTTGGCCCGTCTGGTCTGTCGAGTTTATCCAGTTTATATTAATTAATTTCATTTTTTTTGAAAGAAGATTCTTATTTGAACCGACATAAATAATATTTTTTTTGACATTTTTTGAAACAATATAATATGGTCCTCCACCGATACTCATATTTAAACCATGCCTTTGGCCGATTGTGTAGTAATAAATCCCGTCATGTTTCCCTAAAATCCTTCCATCCAGGTGGAGAATATTTCCTGTCTTTGTTTTAATTTTTGTCTGTAAAAAATCCTTAACATTTAAAGGTCCGATAAAACAAACCCCTTGGCTGTCTTTTTTGTCATGATTTGAAAGTCCAAATTTTTTAGCAAGTTTTCGGACTTCCGGTTTTATATAATCCCCTATCGGAAAAAGGCATTTTTCTAATTGTTTTTGTTTTAGAGTCCATAAAAAATACGACTGGTCTTTATTTTTGTCTTTTGCTGTAAAAAGCCGACCTTGTTTTACTCTGACATAGTGTCCTGTTGCGATATAGTCCGCCCCTTCTTTCATGGCTCTATCAAAAAATAAACCGAATTTAATTTCTTTATTGCACATCACGTCTGGATTTGGCGTTCTTCCTGCTCTGTATTCTTTAACCATGTAGTCGGTAACAGATTTTTTGTATTCTTTAGAAAAATCCCAAGTTTCAAATCGTATACCCAAAACAGACGCTGCCCTCATGGCATCTTCCCGATCTTCTTTCCACGGACAGTTATCCACAACTGACCCCGTAACGACATTCAGTGTCGTTGTTGATAAGTTTGGGCTCCATGGTTTCATAAAAACTCCGACAATATCAAGTCCTTGCTTCTTTAGCAAGGCAGCGGCAACTGACGAATCCACGCCTCCAGACATCGCGACACAAACTAATTTTTTATTTTTTAATTCTTTCATAACGGAAATCTCTTACTTGGAAGCCGAGCTTCCAAGTAAGAGATTGTCATTCTAAAAGCAAGCTGCCAATATCCTCCCGGGCTCTATTTTTTAAAATAAACGATAATGAGTTTTCTGTAAATTCCTGGTACTTTTTTATACTTTTGAACTGATCAAGAATTATATCTTTCTTACAAAAAATAGCACCATTCTCTGTTCTATATTCATCCATGCTTGATTTAAAAAATTGACCATTAAGTTTATGAACTTTATTGTTTAAATTAACATATGAGCTAAGATGTAAAAGATATTCATTTGAGTTAATATGGATTGCCTTGAATTTTCCTTGAAAAAGAGAACCCGACCTTTCGTTTTTGTTGTTAAAATATTTAGTATAACCGGTACCTATTCGATGTAACAACTTTTCAATCCCTTTTTCGGTTATTTGTTCTAATATAAAGTGATAGTGATTTGGATTAAGACAATAGCAAATAAAATTAACTAATTTTTTATTTAATTCTAACTTGGAAGCTCGGCTTCCAAGTTGCTGAGATTTGAATGAATTTTCATAAATACTCCCTATGGGTTCAATGACATTAAATTCCTTCATGCTCTGAAAAAAACGATTTATATCGTCTCTATCGGAAAAAATATTTCTTTTGTCTGTGCCCCTGTTATATATGTGATAAAACTCACCATTCACAAAAGATATGTTTCTCATAGAGTAATTATACCACTTGGAAGCTCGGCTTCCAAGTGGTCAGCTGAAAACCTAAGTTTTTTAAAATAAAAAAACCGTTTTTAGACGGCTTTAATCATTCTTTCAGTAGCGATTTTTTTCTCCGTTGCAATCAAAATCTCATTGGCAAAATGTTAAACCATTTGTTGTTTGTCCATTTTTGAAGTATCAACGATTCTTAACTGGGGGAATCTCGGAGATAGGTCTTTATAGGCCTGCTGGAATCTTTCGACAAGAACCTTAATGGTTTGAGGATTGGTAAAATTTCCCAGACGGTCTGTCAGCGAGACCTCTTTAGTTCTCCTCATCAGGATTACAAACCACAAAATACGCGGCATCCAACTTATTCACCCAGAATCTAGACAAAAAGAAATTCTGATAGAGCTTAACCTCATCTGAAGTCAGCTGGCCTTTGGCCTCCCAATACATCATCCAGCAGTATCCATCAAACAAACATCTATCAAAGAGAACAAGATCGTACATGTGCCCATTGCTCAAGTCCATAAGTTGAGTGCGGGCATAGTCGGCTGTTCTGATATTGTATTCCGGCGTTGTTCTTGGAATATGCTGAATGACCTCGACGCCTTCTTGCGGACGCAGGACTCTAAACTTCAATGTCTTGAAGAATTTGTAGAGCTCGTCGATGGTGGTGGTCTTTCCAGAATCGGATGAACCCGTGAACTTCACAAAGAACGGCCGTGGCAGATATGACTCGCCGTATCTGTGGCCAACATATCGTAAATTTCAGATTGATTTAAACGACAATCCTAAATTCAAATATCTAGCTCCTCCCATGTCAGGAGTTAAGACCATACTGACCAAGATAGTAAGGTCCGGGACACCTTATTTTTTGGTATCACGACGGAAAAAAGCGGCAAGTGCCATAAAAATTTTAAAATACCACGGATTATGGCCTAAGTACTTCAACAAGAATAACGCCTTTTTTGTAAAAACTCCTGAAGACAAAAACATAAAGGCATCGGAACTAAGAATCACACATTATTTTGATGATGAATCTATGGTGTTGGATAAATTAATAAGTGTAAAAAATAAATTCCTTTTTGACCCCCTTGATGTATTTAAAAATCCGCCTTATCGGCGGATTAAATCGTGGAAGGAACTTGCAAAGTTAATCTAATTAAAAAGATTTAAATCTCTTATCATTCGGAATTTTCTGACAAAGAGGACTGTTTCCGTCACGGCAGTCGAAATGTTGCCGGTCAGGTATTTATATTTACTTGATCCGCCATTATATGAGGCAGCTATGGCTTCTTCTTTTTGTTCCGGTGTTTTGGAAGACCATATTTTTTTTGCTTTTGAAGAGGTTCTGACTTTTGCTTCAATTTCAGAGAGTTTCATCTCAAGAATAAGAGCTGTCGCCTTTATTCCATTTTTTACATCTACCCTGCCAATGTCAACATTTTTGTTCAGTCCAGCCGATGGATATTTCTCTAGCGCACCCCTTTTATTTGGGTCTTTATTCGGGTTGCTGTATGTTTTGGGCATTATTTGACCAAGACCAGAAGCACCTGTTTTGGAAACCGTATAACGAAATGCCTTTTCGCCGTTGGCTCCAAGGCGTATAAATACCCTCTCGACAAGTTCTTTGCCTCCATCTGTGGAGAGTATCATCATCTTAGGATCTGTTTGTTCGGTAAGAAAAATATTTTTAACGAATTCCTGAATCATTATATCTGCCACCAATCTGTCTGGAAAAGCTATTGATCTAACTCCGGCCACAATTAGCTCTTCAAAAGCATCCCTAACGTGGTCATTAAGAAACTTTTCGCCGGCTGTAATGAGTGCCTTATCTTTTAGGGCAGGAGAATACGGCACATAAACAACATCGGAGTATTTCTGACCCTTTCGATCTTCGGGGTAAGCCAGATCATCATTGAGCATCAAATACTTATCGGCAACCACCGCATAACGATTGTCAACCGCTCTGTTTATGGCAATACTCCAATCAGAGTTAAAGCTATTCCACCAGTTATTGATAACATCGAACTCTTCATTCGGATTGTCTGACCGGAAGATGGGAAGGTTGTCAGGGTTGGGCAGATATTTTCTCCTTAGATCGCTTGCTTTATTTATCTCTGACATATTCAGCCAGTATCTTTTTTCAAATATTTGACATATTTTTATGTCTAATATGGCCAGAGATATTTCTTTTTTAATCATCTCCATTACGGGTTGGCCTTTTTTCTTAACTATTTTACCCCGCTTATCTTTTCGTGGCTCTTCTTTAAATTGAAGTGGCGATGAATTTTCAAGCAGTTGCTTGGCCTCTTCAATCTTATCAATCAACTGACACCCATTCGAAGGTGTTGGCAAAATAATTCCTTGGATTTTAGTGGGTTGACTTGGTAAAATATCTTGGGCTATTAGGTTGCTCTGAAACAAAATCAGCCCAAAAAAAGAAGCTGTCAAAACAAGGATTAAATTAATTTTTGAATTCATGCTCATTGATATTCCATTCTATCCTAAAGTTGTTAAGTTGCATAAGAGCAAATTAACATATTGTTAAGAATCTTCAATTGAGACAGGATCTTACAAGTTTGTCTCTATTTCTTTTGCTAGACGCTGAACGGAGTTGGCGTAGTTAATACAACTTGACTTTGTGCTCATGGCATTCCCACAGTAATATCTTTTGGACGCGGCTATTTCTCCAGAGCGAGTTTTACTGTCGGCTCCATCACGGGCAAGTTTGGAGGCGGCCGCAACAAATGCGTCTTCTATGCTCCATGGATTTGCCGGATTATGACTTGTTAAGCGAGTGACTTCTTCTCTGTATCCCATCCAGGTAGACGGGATAAATTGGGCAGGACCCATTGCACCTCCCCAGCTGGAACCACACGAGATTGGAGTTTGGAAGGGGTCTCGGCCCAACTCTTCCGTGATTTTTAAAAACAAAGAAAGATCTCTTGTGGGGTGTATCCCTTTGTTGTAGATTTGGCCGTTTGTAATTCTGCGCGTAGCACCGCTAGTTTTGTCTACTATGTAACATTTTCCGACATTACCCCCCAACGCGCTTTCTTGTTCAAGCTCAGCAAGTAAAAAAGCCGGACGGATACCCGCTCCTATTGCCGCTAACTGACCGTATTTAACGGCTTCTTCTGCTGAAACTCCGTTTTGTATCAAATATCCTATCTGGTTTTTTATCGCTTCAATGTCTTTCTGAGATTTTTTCACTAACTCTTGGTATTTTGACTCCTGACCCTTGGTATCTTTTAATAATTTTGCCTGTGTCGCTTTAGTAGAATCAATGGATCGTTTTTCTATTTCCTGTAAACGTTTGGCCCGTTCAAGTTCTGTTTGTTTTTCTTCAAGATTTGACTGATGTTCTTCCAGTTCTTCTTTGAGTTGTTTTATGTCATCTATGGCTGTCTTTAAATTATCTTGGGTGGTTTGAATACTGTTTAAGTCGTTAAAAAAGTCTGAAAGATTTTGATTTTTAAGCAATATCTCAGTAAGAGATCTTTGATCATTTTCGTTAATTATCTTGACATATTGCCCTAGGGCGCTTTTGTGTTTATTTATTTTATTTTCAGCAGCTCCAATTTTTACTTCTGTGGCGCCTATCTCCAGACTTGTTTTATTGATAGAAATACCTAAAGATTTAATCTCAAGTTGGACTTGATTTATTTTGGAATTCAGGTTGTTTATTTGGTTTTGAAGGGTTTGGGACTGATTCTGGGCGCCTTCTATCTGTTTTTCGTATTCGTCAATTTGTTTCTGAATTTCTTCTATCTGTTTGTTTCTGGCGTCTATTTCATCCTGAACAGAACCAAACGCGGAAATGCTAAATAAATACAAAAAAAGAATAGGAAATATGAACAAAATTTTATTTCTCATTGTCATCGCTTGTGTTGATAATTATAACATGACTATCGTACTTATCTAGCATATAATTAAACCGCAATGTATAAATGTAAAAACTCTGTACTTTTTAGGATAATTATACCATTATCGATATTTTTATTTTTCTCAACCCCCGTTCAAGCAACTACTCTAACAACAAGCGGAAATAAATTTACGATAGATGGTCAAGCAAAGTTTTTGGTACTGGCTGGATATTTTGATGGCATGGACTCTCCAAGCCCTTCTGTTGACTTAACCTATTTGAAATCAAAAGGATTTGACGGTATCAGAATTTTCCCTAATTGGTGGAATGAATTAAGTCCCTTAGTTTCCGACTCTGATCCGCTTATAACTAGTGACGGTAGTCTTGACCAAGACAAACTAAATAAATTGATTTCTATTGTAGATACGGCTAATTCAAAAGGGATGATTGTTGACATTTCTTTTGCCAGAGAAGTGGTTGAAGGAAATTGCAGCAATCCAGGTATACCTACTAGCGTTTTGTGCAAAACAGAATTTAAAGAAGGAGTGATTGCCGTAGCTCGGGCCTTACGAAGTAAAACTAATGTTTTTTATGATTTATCTAATGAACATGACTATGTTGGAGTTGTAGATTTTCCACGTTCAGATGTTTTGGATTTGAAAAACAGAATTGAAAATGCGATAGGAACAGGTTCAATATTATCAGTTTCTACTACTGATCCAAACGGTTCAACGGCAGTTGGAATCGCAAACGGATATCCTATGGACGTGGTAAACGCCCATTTTGCCAGTGGTCAAGAATTAAATTCCAACATATCTGCCGCATTAACACCAGGAAAACTTACTTATATTGGTGAGCCTAATAATACCAGCTCTGTTCCTAGTTACTCAACTCAAAATCTTATATCTGCAGTTGTAAATGCCAAGAAGGTTGGAGTTGCTGCTTGGACATTTCATACAGATGCCAGTTTTTATCTTAATGGAGTTTCTTTGCAGTCAAAATTTGAAGCTAAAAGTAATGAGTTGGGATTTGTTAACTCGTTTAAATCTGCTATTGATTCTACGGTTTGGGGTGGAGGTGGGAACAACCCTCCACCACCGGTTGCATGTATTAACGCTGCCCCCGATCCTTCTGTGGTACCGGATATGAGTTCGGTAGTTAATGCCGTTGCAAGCGAGAACCCAAACTGGGTTTTAGAAGCTTGTGATAACTACGATTTTATTGATGAAGTGGTCAAGCGTTTACGGGCAGGTCAAGGTGGAACAAGGTGGGCGTATGAAGCCAAAAGAGCCAATCCCAATGACCCATGGAAAGAAGGAGTGTCATATTATTATGGAACGGAAAATTATCCTGTGGCGGGGAGCATGAGTAGCTATGAGGTTTTTGCTGTTGATGTTTTACGCCAAGGATGTCCAAATAACCCCTCAATAAATGCTCCTTACTGGGAAGTAGCAGACTGGCCCAATAATCCTCCCGGGACATTTAATGTCGCATATATGTATCCTAAAACAACATCAGGAGGTTCTTTGCCAACACCTGTTATGTGTTCTAATGGAGTGCCTACCGACCCTCCAACAATTACCAATATCGATCCAGCCATTGCTGTTCCTGGTCAGAACGTAGAAGTGAATGGTACAAATTTAAGCAACGAGCTTCAACTTACTGACAATAATGGTACAATTATAAACGTTGAAGGTTTAGCAAATAATCAACTTACAACAACCACTTTTATGGTACCCTTGAATATCACCCCTGGAATCTACCAAGTTGCTGTTACCAACTCCAAAGGTTCCACGACTTCAACTCAAAGTTTAACTGTCCAAGTTGGAGGTGCGCCTTTTTCAGCTCCGATTACTCCTGCTATTCCTACTCAAGGATTACCAACTAACTTGGGACAACTCATTGAACAGATATTTTCTTGGTCATTATACATATTGGGTATTTCTGTGTTTGTAATGTTTTTTTATTCCGGATTTCTGTGGCTAACAGCAGCTGGGAATACTTCTAAAATTGGAGAAGCAAAAACTCACATGACAAATGCCGTGTTCGGAGCTATTCTTCTCCTGTCTTCTTATTTAATTTTATATACTATCAACCCCGACTTTGTGAAAAACACTTTTAATCTTCCCGGATTAGGAACAACAAATTCTAACAACACAATATCTGCCCCACTTCCTTCTTCTCTACCTCTAAATAACGCAGCCTCCCAAATCCGTTTACTCAATAACCTTTTGAATGAATACAATAATTACAATAACGCCGTAAATCAACTGAATACAAGCAATAAGTCTTTGTAATATAAACAATCAGTCATAATCCAATCGTGAAAAAAACCCGCCTCAAACTAATTTTAAACATATTCATATGTCTCCTCATCGCCCTTTTTACCGTTAATGGCGGTACTGCATTTGCCGCAGATACACCTCCAAGTGATGGTGGTCCAGCAGCCAATTTGGCCTGGCAAAAACAAGTTCTCACAGCTCTTGCCGATACGGCAATTAAAAACCTTGACGCAGCTGAAGCTACTGTCCAAGCAAATCCAGTTTTAAGATCATCAACGAAACAGGTCGTTCTTGCCTCTTTGCAGGGAGTTGAGGATCAGCTTGTTTCTTACAAAGCTCGAGTTGTTCAGGCAACAACAGTGGCAGAAGTTCAAACTTTAAACCAACAGATCGGACAATACCTCAAAACCAACAAGACTGTCATAATCGATTCCTTTAAACTGGCATTTACAGAAATCGGAAATGCTGCTGTTGCTAAAGCAAAACAATTTGAAGCTACACTTCGGACAACCCTCATTTTACTAAAGACGCTTTGTCCTCAGCAGATTGCAACGATTTCTACGCTTGAGACACAGCTCAATACTCTTGATGCTAATCTTGCGGCTTTGAATACTGCAATCCAAGCACGAGATGTTGCAACTATTCTTCACAAAATGAACGAGATAAGTATATTGATTCAAAGCATGAATACAAATGTGAAGACTATTCAAACTGGATGCCAGATTTCTCCTTCAGGTGCTACTCCAACCCCTATAGGGGCAACGCCCACTTCTACGGCACTTCCACAAAATACGGGAATTTCTAAATGTCCGGCTGGTCTAAAAAATTCAATCTCAACAACAACCGGTTGTGTTCAAGGAACATATGATTCAGCCACCGGGAGAGAGATGTTTCTGGGAATACCTTATGCGGAACCACCACAACGTTTCTCACGATCAAAACCAATTACGCCATGGGCAACACCTCTCAAAGCCAATAAGTTCGGACCTGCCTGTGCTCAGTTTGGCCCTTCGGGGGGGAATTCTCCATTTGGACCTAGTTCAGAGCAAAGCATTTCGGAAGACTGTCTTACATTAAACATTTGGAGTCCCGCAAATGCAAAAAACTTACCTATCCTTTTCTTTATTCATGGAGGAGGTGGTGTTAGTGGCACAGGTTCTGCAACTGCCTATGCAGGCAACCCTGATCTTGCAAAAAATGCAATTGTTGTGACTATCAATTATCGGGTTGGAGTGACAGGCGTTCTTGCTCACCCCGAACTTTCCAAAGAAAATTTAGACGGTGCTTCTGGAAATTTAGATTTTAGGGACATAATTCTTGCCTTGAAATGGGTTAAGGCGAATGCGGTAAATCTGGGAGGCGATCCTCAAAAGATCACAATCTTTGGTCAATCATCAGGAGCTTTGAATGTGGCTTATCTTCTTACTTCTCCGGCAACAACGGGGTTGTTTACTGGTGCTATTATTCAATCAGCACCCTTTACAGCAGTATCAGCCAAAACTATCTCATTGAAAGGAAATGCTCCATTATCAGGAGAATCTTTTGGTGTCATATTCGCACAAACCATTGGTTGTGAGCCACTACCTTCCACATTCCGCAGTATTCCCGAATGCTTACGAGCAAAATCGGTTAGTGATTTAAATAAAACATGGACAACCCTAGTAAAAGATGGGGTATACAAGGGTTACAGTATTATGCCTGTAATTGATGGGGTTATTGTCAAAGATTCATTTATAAATCTTCTAAAAGCGGGTCAATTTAACCGCGTTCCAGTTATCATGGGTGTGATGAGCCAAGAGTCTGGACCTTTTGGAATTTCTACTTCCATAAAATCATGGCCAGACCTTGAAGCGGCACTTAAGAAGGACGGGCCCATGAAGGGTATAAAAAACCTTAACGGGTTGATAGAATTGTACAATAGGCCCAAGGAATACGAGTCTCCCGCTGGAGCTTTTGATCACTACCTCTACGAAACCCAATACTTGTGTTCCGCTCGAGCTTTTCTTAACGTCCTTGGGACGCAAAATGTTCCGGCGCGGGGCTACTATAATACGCGCGGAACAAGCTTATACTTAGTTGGCTTGCCTGTTCACGGATCAGACCTGTTCTTCATTTTTGGATCAGCGACATCTAATGCTAAATTTTCCTTAACAGAAAAGAACTTCGCAACAACGATGCAATCAACATGGACTTCTGCTGCAAACAACAAACCATCGGTTTCTAACCTTGGGTTGTGGCCACTTTTTGGATCAGGTACGTGGGTCAACCTAGATTTTAAGCCAAAAGTCACTTCGGACTTGAGAAAAGAGCAGTGTGATTTCTTTGATTCAGAGAATGTTTATTTCCCCACTTCATAAGATATCAACAACCCCCCCCTCATTCATTATTACTTAAATAATGTTATATATTTAAATTTAAGAATTAGTTTTTAAATCGGACCTATTAAATGCCAATGTTAAAAAACAAAACAGTATTAATGGTAATTGTAGTTGCCATTTTGGTCGTAACTGGTTTTATTGGTACTCGTTTTGTTTTTAAAAAATTTAATGTACCATCTATTCTTCCATTTTCA
>Ga0209541_10012340_pt1 | contig 13224 bp, 6 predicted proteins | sample RifCSPlowO2_01_FD_184027 | JGI IMG/M metagenome (GOLD analysis project Ga0209541, IMG submission 184027) | Groundwater microbial communities from Rifle, Colorado - Rifle CSP2_plank lowO2_0.1 (SPAdes) (version 2) | ecosystem: Environmental > Aquatic > Deep subsurface > Groundwater | place: Rifle...
AAGCAGATTGCGATGATATAAGGTTCACCGATAATTCCGGAAAGCTTTTGAGATTCCAGCTCACTTCAGCTTGCGATCTTGCAAGTACTACCTTTGATGTAGTGATACCCACAGTTATCAGTGGCTTAAACTCTGGCTATATTTATTATGGCAATCCCGGAGCATCAACCGCCAGTGAAGATATATCAGCTTTCACTTCCCTTTCCCCTTCAGGCGGCGCGCCTGCTTTTACTGCTGAAGAAGAAGGCACTTCCCCGGTAACATACTGGGCGCTTGATGAAGGGACAGACAATACATGCCCTAATGGCACTGATGACATTTGTGATTCGGGGCCAAGCGTAAGCGGTGGGACGCGGACAGGCGCAACCTGGCAAACAGAGAATATGTGTATAGCCGGCAAGTGCTTATTATTTGATGGCACTAATGACGTAGTAACTGTTACAAATACTGTTGCCAATATTCAAGCAGTTAGCTTTTGGGTAAAAGTAATGTCTACCTCCACAACTCAGGAGATACTTGACCTAAATGCCACTGATTATTTCTCTTCAGTTTCAGGGACATTAACTGTAAATGGCTTTGGTACGGATACGATATATATTGATGCAGTCTCCGGAGCAACTACGCTCACAGCCAACAAATGGCACCATGTAACGGTAACTACAACAACCGCCTTTTCCGCTTCAAGCATCAGAATGGGCCAAATCGGGGCTAACTTTGGCAATGTATTTTTAGACGAAGTCAAGCTTTATACTTATGCCCTAACTGCTGCTCAAGTTAAAGCCAACTTTGCGTCAAAAGGAATTTCAGACGGTGTCTCCGCGCGCTTCGGCCAGCAAGATAATGCATTTTTGAATGATGGACTGGTGGGATATTGGACTATGGATGAAGCAAGCTGGACCAATAATTGTTCCACAGACACAGTCCTCGATAGATCTGGAAATGACAACAACGGTGACTCATGTCCTAATGCTACAGGGCCAACTGGAGGTGCTGGTGGCAAATTTGGCAATTCAGGGGATTTCGATGGTTCAAATGATCAGATAAGTATTCCCGAAAGCACTTCTCTAGATATAACTAGTGAAATAACACTGGCGACATGGATTAACCCTGATTCAAATGGACAAAACAACGATGGACGTATTATCAACAAGGCCGACTCTTACCGTTTGAGATTAAATTCTTCATCACAGTTAGAGTTTAGTGTTGGAGGTACATTCGAAGTCTCCACAGGAACAGTATCTTTTAGTACTTGGCAGCATGTTGCAGTAACTTATAACGACGTTGCAAACCTGATAAGCTTTTATATAAATGGCGCTTCGGCTGGAACGGTAACTACAACCGATTCTGTCACGTTAGCTAATCTGGGAACTTTTATCGGAAATTGTGACGTCTTCACTTGCACATTTGATGGCCGGATTGACGATGCTCGCGTTTATAGCCGTGCTCTCTCCCCTGCTGAAGTCAGAAATTTATACAACTGGGCGCCAGGGCCTGTGGGGTATTGGAAGATGGATGAAGGTTCTTGGACTAATAACTGCTCCACTGATACTGTTTTTGATTCTTCAGGGAATGGAAATAATGGCGATGCCTGCCCAAACTCAACTGGTCCCACTGGTGGAGCAACAGGAAAGTTTGGCAAGGCTGGACAGTTTGACGGAAGCAATGACTACGTAAGTGTGCCAGATGCTGCCAATGGAGTACTTGATCCCGCCGCTATAACTCTAACTGCGTGGGTATATATAAATGGCTCTGTCAATTTTGATGGGAATATCTTTGAAAAAGATTCTAACAATGGCTATAGACTGCAAGTGGGTGCTTCTGGAGGAACTCCCTATATCATTTTTTACGATAGGGGTGCTACAAATCAACTAGAGGCAGTAGGAAGTTACCCTGCAAATACTCGGTTACATATTGCCGCGGTTGGCAGTTCTTCTGGGTTAAGAATATACGTAAATGGGGTTCTCGATAACAGCAACGCTACGGCATATAACCCAGGCAACTCCGTAGCCAACCTTGTAATAGGAGCCGACGATAATTTGGGTGAGTATTTTAACGGCTATATCGACGAAGCCAAGGTCTATAATTATGCTCGTACTCCTCAACAAATAATTGAAGACATGAATGCCGGGCACCCGGCGGGTGGCTCACCCATTGCTTCCCAAGTTGCATACTGGGAATTTGATGAACAACAAGGGCAAACTATTAATAATAGCAATTCCGCAGTTGCCCTAACAGCAAATCGGGGTACTACTTCTGGTTCAGAATCTGCGGACTTCACTTGGCGCACCAAAGAAAACTGCAAAGTAAACGGCTGTGGAGATTATGACGGAACTGATGACATTACAACCGTCACCAATGCCACTGCTATTGATATTAATGATAATTTGGCCAGCGGCTTTACCTTTTCAGCTTGGATTAATCCCGATACTGTTGGTGAAACAGCAGGACAATTTTTTAATAAAGGCGCAAGTACTTATTGCCAGCTAAGCAGTTCGTCCCCTTTCACCCTGACCTGTAATCTTGATTATGTAACTACCGACGCCAATGTGGCTGTAACTTCTGCCATACCCTCGGGAAGCTTTACTCATGTAGCCCTTACTTTCAACAGCACCGCAAACACAATAAGTATTTGGATAAACGGAGTATTAAAAGGTACTTCCGGGGCGGGAACCGGAGGCTTAGCTGCAGATACTTCAAACCTGTTAATAGGAGGCGGAGCAAGTAATAATTTTGACGGCAGGATTGATGAGTTTCAAGTTTATTCTTCGGAATTAACAGCAGATCAAATGAAAGTAATTGCCAATCAGGGAGCAGTTAATAACTTTGGCACAGGATATGACGAAGCCGCCCAAATCTCAGGCGGCGCTGGCAATCCCCCAGTTGGGTATTGGAAGATGGATGAAAGAGTTGGAACCTCTACAAATGACACGTCGGGAAATGGCTACACAGGTACACTAGTGGGTGGCCCGACGTGGGCTAATGGAAAATTTGGCCCAGGTGTTAGCTTTGATGGATCAAATGATATTATAACTACTGGTCTCGATATAATAACTACCTCAGCATACACAGTATCGTTTTGGGTCTATCCTAGAGCTCTAAATCAATTTGACTCTTTCTTTACAGCAGAATATCAAGATTCAGACTTCGGATTCTATTACGACGGCCCTGAGTTGATTTTTTGTAATGTCGGCGACTTCAATTGCGGAGTATCCGGTTTCGCCACCAGCAATAATAACGTTCTAACTCTTAATGCGTGGAATCACGTTGCCGTTGTCTACAACGATGGTGGCACTGCAACAATTTACGTAAATGGAGTAAATCAGACTGCAGATAGTACGTTGGCCGAGGGTACTTCAGGAGGCGATTTTGCTTTTGGACATTGGTATGATGGTCAAGCTGGAGAAGGTCTAAACGGCATTATGGATGAAGTAAGGGTTTATAACTATGCTCGCACTCAAGCCCAAATTGCCTATGATTTCAACCGCGGCGGGCCAATAGGACATTGGCAGTTTGATGAATGCTCAGGTGGAACTGCAAATAATAATGGTTCAGCCACTAGTATCGACGGCACTTGGAGTGGATCAGGAGGAACTAATACTGCAATAGGTACTTGCACAAGTGGCAACTCTGCACACGCACGATACAACGGAGCTACTGGAAAATTTAACGCTAGTTTGGACTTTGATGACGGAGACGACATCGTAACAGTAACTGATAACGCTTCGCTTGACTTAACAAGCGGGCTATCGATTTCAGCATGGGTGAATACTTCAGCAAACGAGGCCGATAATGTGATAGTCAGTAAAGGTACCTCTTACGAGCTAGGTGTTGACGGAAGTGGAAATGTTTATTGGGATGGGGTTGGCGCTCAGGTTGATGACGGAGCAGGAAGAGTTGCAACAGGCTCATGGCAGCATATTGTAATTACCAATGATGATACTACGGTTACATATTATGTTAATGGAGTCAGTACCGGCACTGACTCGGCAGGAGTTGATGTTGATAATGCAACAAATCTAATAATAGGCGGGGATGGCACAAACTTCTTTGACGGTCAGATTGATGATGTGAGGATTTTCAACTACACCCTTTCTGCAGCTCAAATCAGAAAATTATACAACGAAAATAGCAATGCCAGATTCGGGCCTAACCAAGGGACACCATAAATATGTGGTATGTGTATGTCCTATTAAGCAAAAAAGATAACGAAATGTATGTTGGTTGCACAAAGGATTTAAAGGCAAGATATAAAAAGCATCAACAAGGACTAGTAACCTCTACGAAATTTAGAAAGCCTTTTTTGCTCATCTACTATGAGGCATGTCTAAACAAACAAGATGCTTTTAGAAGAGAAATTTACTTAAAAAGTGGATATGGTCACAAATGGTTAAATAATAGATTAAAATTATATGATGATGAACGTAAAGTAGCCGAAGGCTACTAACGTTCTGATAATTCAGGAGCGAGGTTTGGCCCGAACACTGGAAGTCCATAATTTTCAATCAAATATCAATGTCTAAATTTTCAAAAAAAGTATGAAACAAAAAACCATTTATCAAGTTGATCAGTCGATTAAGATAGAAAACACAAATAAGACAACTTACGTTGCCATTTCGAATGGTTCAAGCCTGGTTGTCTCAATAAGCTCAAAAGACAAAAAACTCCTCAAGTTGTTCTTTAGAAAGCTGAATAGACCACTTATATTTAGACTTTTTACTTTCTCGGTCTTGTGTGCAAAAGTCATTCTCGAGGCGCAAGCTACAAAAGTAATTATAGACAGGGAATATATAGGCCATGAAATAGATATCAAGTCTTTCATGGTGCAAATCACTTCTATTTGGAATTATAATGGCGTATCAATTTCTTTTAAAAATATTGGAAAGAGTTCTTCTGCTCACGAGAAGGTCTACAAAGCTTACAAAACCAAAAAAAGTGATACAAAAGTGAAAGCAAATGAAGTTCTGATTCTATATAACTTAATTAACAAGGCATGAAAAAAACCGGATGTTTTGCGAGTAGTTTAGAGCCGACTGATTACGGCTGGCCACTACCCCATCCGATTTCTTTCGTAAGTGTATTGTATCATGAATGGAAAGAAAGTCAAGGAAAAATATGATAAATGAAGGCAGTGGAGCTAGGTTTGGACCGGCGACTGGTTCACCCTAATATAACTATAATGATTATAAAAATTATATTAAAAAAACTGAAACTAAGAACTTGGGTCGGAATCGGTATAATCCTGGTGATACTCCCTATTGTTGTATTCGGGCTATATCGCCCGTCCGCCTCATCGGCCGAGTGGTTCAATGACGCCTGGGGCTATCGTCAAAGAATCCCTATTGATACCCACACAGCGCAGGAAACTAATGTCTACAATGAAATGACAGTTGATACTGCGACCTTAACCACTGACAAATTGCAGGCAGATTGTGATGATTTAAGGTTTACAGATTCTGGTGGAAGACTGCTCCCCTTTCAAGTTGTTTCAGGGTGTGATTCTGCTTCAACAACAATCAGGGTTGGTTTTGATGTAATGCCCGTAGCACCTTTTGATACCTACATGTATTTTGGAAATCCTTCAGCAAGCTCTGGGGCATCATCACTGACCGGATTTTCTGCTTGTGGAAACGGATGTGCAGAAGGAACATTTGGGAGTGAAGAAAAAACACAAGGACCAGCGGGGTACTGGGCTTTTGATGAAGGATATGGGAGCACAACCAGTGATGCAACTTCAAATAATAATACCGGCACAATAACCGGTACAACCTGGCAAACTGAAGATAAGTGTATTTCTGGAAAATGTTTATGGTTTGACGAGACTGGTGATTATTTGACAGCCGGAACTTCACCAACTCTTTCCGCAACTGTCTTTACTATTTCTGCATGGGTCAAATGGAGTATTTTACCTACAGGCACTGATCAAGACTACATTATCGAGCGCGGTGAAAACGCAACATCTAACGTTAACTACTATCTTTGGTTAGACGCAGATGGTTCAACTTGCTCAACCGGTACAACCACTTTTGTTTATGGATTCCGAAATAGCGGTGATACTTTATTTAAAGATCACTGTTATACCAATACGCCCACATCCAGTGTCTGGAACCACTATACAGTCTCTTATGACGGGTCTAATATCAAGCTCTACATAAACGGCAAACAAGTAGACTCGGAAAGCGAAACAGATACTCCTCGAACAGCAGGCACTCAAACGGTCTACATCGGAGCAGATCGTAGTACTGGGTCGCTAATTAACGGCTTTATTGACGAATTCAAAATCTATCAATATGCAAAAACTGCCGACCAAATCAAGGCTGAATTTGCATCTGAAGGATCTAGACGTGGCGTCTCCGCCCGCTTTGGTCAAACAGACACTGCATTTTTAAATGATGGCTTGGTGGGCTACTGGCCGATGGATGAAACAGCTCTAAACACATGTGGCTCAAATGATGCTTGTGACAGCTCTGGCAATAGTAATAATGGAGCCTATCAGGCATCAATGACGACTGCAAACCAGGTAGGGGGCAAATTTGGTAATTCAGTAGATTTCAATGGAACGAGCCACTATATCGGTGCTGGCAATGGCGCGAGTCTGCAAATCACCGGAGCGATTACGCTTTCAGCATGGGTAAATCTTGACGTTAACAATGCAACTCAAATTGTAATCACCAAGTATACCACTAATGAATTTGCATATTTCTGTTATATCAACTCAAGCGGTCAAATAGAGATGCAAATTTCTTCAAATGGTACCACTGCAACAACAGCCACCGGCAGCACAACTTTATCCACCACAATTTGGCATCATGTCGCTTGTACTTATATACCCGGCACATCAATGACGGTTTACCTAAATGGAGTCCAAAATGGACAGAATACCACTTCGATCCCCAGCTCTATCTTTAACTCCTCTGGAAACCTAGAGATTGCGTCAGGAAATGTTGGAAGCGCTGACTGGCTAAACGGAAGAATAGATGAAGCACGCGTATACAACCGTACTCTCTCCCCTGCTGAAATCAGAGCTTTATATAACTGGGCTCCAGGACCAGTTGGGTATTGGAAGATGGATGAAGGCAGCTGGACCAATAACTGCTCCACTGACACTGTTTTTGATTCGTCAGGAAATGGAAATAACGGCGACGCCTGCCCTAACTCAACCGGCCCAACGGGTGGAGCCACTGGAAAATTTGGTAAGGCTGGGGATTTCGATGATGTCAACGACTCGGTTGAAATTGCTAACAGTAGCAGTATTACTCTCACGTCATCCTTCACATTAGAGGCATGGGTAAAATTAGATACTCTAACTAGTGAACAAAATTTCGTTTACAAAGATAGAACTAGCTTTGATGAAAACTACTACCTCTGGTGGTTTACTGCTATAGACACATTAGTTTTTGGATTTAGGAACTCTCAGGATACAGCGTATGTTGAATCAAACTATGGTATTACGCCTGTAATTGGTCGCTGGTACCATTTCGCCGGCACCTTTGATGATACTGGAAACATTGAACGCACATATGTTGATGGCATCCAGGTTGCCAGTAACACATCAGCGACGGACACTCCTTTAAGTACGAACTCCACATTGTATATCGGCGCTGGTAATGACGACTCTACCGATGGCAAAATTGATGAAGTCCGTATTTACAACTACGCCCGGACTGCCTCACAAATAGTTGAAGACATGAATGCTGGGCACCCGGCTGGGGGATCACCCATTGGCTCTCAAGTCATTTATTACAAAATGAATGAACAATATGGAACTACACTAAACAACCAAAACACCACTCAGGCGACACTTACTGGTTCTCTCTCACCCGCTCCGACATGGAGGACAAAAGAAAACTGTAAAGATCAAGGCTGCCTTGATTTTGACGGCACTGATGACGTGGTGACAGTAACAAATGCTGACCCGATAGATATGAATGTCGGACTGCTCAACGGATTTACAATTTCAGCTTGGGTAAATCCTGATACCGCAGGTGAAGGCTCAGCCGGGCAAATATTTAATAAAACAACTACGACAACGACAAATTGTGCACTTGGTGGCAGTACACCATTTAACGTAACATGTACTCTCGATTCAGCAACTGATGCAACTGTCACTGTAAATGGCGTTCTTCCGGCATCCACATGGACTCATTTTGCAGTTTCATATACTGACGATGCAGATGACGAAATTACGGTTTGGATTAATGGAATAGCAATGGGAAGTTCAACAAATGGTGTTGGGCCAAATAGCGCAGATACGAGTGCCCTTAATATAGGTAATAATACCGGAGGTACAGCAACTTTTGATGGTAAAATTGACGAGTTCAAAGTTTATTCTTCTGAATTAGCTTCAGATCAAATCAAGATTGATGCAAACTTTGGTGGAGTGTTGAACTTTGGAGTGGGAAGTGACGAAGCCTCCCAAGTCTCAGGAGGTGCAGGAAATCCTCCTGTTGGCTGGTGGGGATTAGACGACAACACTGGAACTTCGGCTCAGGATAGAAGTGGCAATGGCAACACGGGGACTTTACAAAACCAGGCAACATGGATAACTGGTAAATATGGGTCTTCAGTTTATTTCAATGGAGATCCAACTGGCAGTGATACGCATGTTCTTTTGGGTAATGATATTTTTGACAGTTATTCTGAAGGAACGATTGAGTTTTGGTTCAAACCCAATGACACTGGAGACGGCTGGCAAAACATGTTTGGGGCTGGTACTGGAGGTGCGGACTCAATGGTGATAGTCTATCAACTTTCAGATAATACTGTAAGATTTTGGACATCTGAATTCCTTGAATTCTCAGCCACACTTTCAGGTAGCCAAACCAGTTGGCACCATGCAGCATACACATTAAGTTCATCGACACATACTTTATATTTAGACGGAGTGAGACAAAGTTTAAGTTATACCACTGGCAGTTCTAGTGATTTAATATTCTTTGATGACATAAGTTTCGGCACAACCGGATACACGCTAGGCTGCGGATATACATCTGGTGCTTCCTGCAACTCTACTGAACTTTATGAAGGAAGTCTTGATGAAGTTAAAATATATAATTATGCCCGCTCAGCGGCTCAAGTCGCTTATGACTACAACCGCGGCGGACCAGTTGGCTGGTGGAGATTTAATGAATGCTCTGGAACTACAGCTAATGACGCATCAGGTAATGGTTATAACGGCACAATTACAATAGGTGCTACGGGCGAAGATATGGTTGGCACTTGCGCAACTTCTTCTACCGCCTGGGGCAGCGGCGTGACAGGCAAGTTTAATGCATCCTTGGATTTTGACGGCAGTGATGATTATGTGGACTCAAACTTTTCCCCTAGCTTTGGTACTGGGGACTTTAGCGTTTTTGCTTGGGTAAAAACTACCTCTGTTGCTGATGATTTTATACTTGGTACGTTAGACGAAGCGGGTGCGAACGATCCCGGGTTCCAGTTCGAAGTAAATCTTGCCGGTTCAGAAAATCTTTTCAGGGTATTCGTGCGCGATGCAAGCGGTGGCTCTTATAGTGATGACAGCACGACTGCAATTAACGACGGCAACTGGCACCTTGTGGGACTAGTGAGAGATGGCACTAATAGCCTTTTTCGAACATATGTCGACACTAAACAAGAAGACTCAGGGCCAAATATCGCTGGAGATGTAACAGTCTCGGCCGCAGATATGGCAATAGGAGCATGGAATAACAGAGGCACAATTGCAGATTTTTTGGATGGACAAGTTGATGATGTGAGAATTTATAATTACGCTCTCTCTGCAGCTCAAATCAGAAAACTTTACAACGAAAACAGCAATGCCAGATTCGGGCCGGCTCAAGGATCACCTTGATGAGTAGTATGAATAAGAACAAGAAATTAAAAGCAGGGGTTTTTGTAGATAACGCCAATTTCTTTTATGCTCAGAGGAATGCTGGTTGGAAAGTAGACATAACCAAATTCAAAAAACTTATTAAGGTGGAATTAGATATTTGCTTCGTCAACTACCACATAGCAATACCAGCCAAGTGGGACAAAGGTTACACCCAAACTCAAAAGTATATCGGCATCTTAGAAAAACAATCAACAATATATCCAAAACCTTTAAAATATATAAGAACTCAGAACACAACAATTAAAAAAGGCGATGTTGATTTAGAAGTCGCTCTGGATGTTGTAAGGCACATTGACGATCTTGATGTTTTTGTCGTAATAAGCGGAAGATAGTGACTATGTGGAACTAAGGAAGTATGTATTAGAGAAGAAAAAGAAAATTATTTTTGTTAGCTTCAGGCAAAACATGGCGTGGGAAATAAAGCGTGGGAAATATATTCTATTCGACGATATAAGAAGATATGTTGAGCTAGACAAAAAAACTCCCGGGCATTACCCCGGGAGACTGTTATTGAGTATTTTATACACTAAATAAGCTAAGAAGTCAAGCAAGAAAGCTTTACAACGACAATGCAGGAGCGAGGTTTGGGCCGGCGACTGGCAGCCCATAAGTACTCCCCCTGTTTCCCCCTCTAATTCAGAGGGGGACAAAAGGGGGCGTAAGGAGGGAACAAAAGGGTGGAGTAAATAAAAATAAAACCCAACTTCAAGGAAACTGAAGGGGCGTATTAATTAAGCCTCAACAAGTTTCTCGCGAGTTTTCTCCCAGTCTTTATCATACAAAATCTTCTCTATTGCCAAGTCATAATCATGAATTTCATTAGTATCAAACCATAACTTAATCTCTCTTTCTGCCTCACCAGTGTTGCCCGAAGCATGAACCAGATTTCTTACTGCGCGGTCCGCATCGTCGGACACAAAATAGGAATCTATAGTCAAGTCCGCCGTGATTGAACCAATATCTGCGGTCAATGGGTTTGTTCCTCCCCTGATTTTGCGGACGTTCTCAATGGCATGAGCGCCTTCAATAACGATGGCGATTACAGGCCCGGCAGAAAGGTAACTTACCAGCTTTCGCATTGTGTTTTCTGCAATTTTAATGGGGTCGCCTCCGAGGGGCGCATCCAGCCCTTTTTCTTTGTAACCCGCAAGTGTTCGCTCTCCTGATGCCCTTTTTTCTTCTTCGGACCACCCATAATGCTCTGAGGTAAGTTTTTTTGTGGGCCAGACCATCTTCATAGCCACAATTTTCAGGCCCTTATTTTCAAACCTTGTAATTATCTCGCCAACCAGACCCCGCTGAATAGTGTCTGGCTTAAGAAGTACCAACGAGCGCTCGTGGTAGTGAGTATTCATCAGTAATTTGTAGTATACAATGAAAGCACATATATGGTAAATAAGGGTGATAAGGCAAAGGCGGGCCTGCCTGCGCAGGCAGGATATGAATACTTGCTAGCTTACAAGATTACAGTTCCTATTTATGACTACACTGTGGAGTTCTGTAAACTCCATTTCCCCTATCACCCTAATCACCCCGACCGCACTCGTGACCAAATGGTACAAGCTGCACGCTCGGCGATGAGCAATATAGTAGAAGGCAATAAACATGTAAGCCTAAAAGGGTATATTTACCTGGTGGGAATAGCGCGAGGCTCTTTGGAAGAACTATTGAAAGATTATCACGCATTTGCCCGCCACAGAAAAGCTATATCGCAAGCGAATTAACTACAGAAGTAAACTTGCTTGAATCTTTATACGGTCCTACAATTGCCAGATTCACTTTCTCTGGCTTAAATATATCCGCGGCCACTGCCAGAATTTCATCGACTGTAACGGCATCAATCGCCTCAAAAACCTGCTCAGGGGTTTTCAAGCTCCCGCCCTTAATCTCCTCGTTGCCAAAGAAATAATTGATCCACTTGGTGCTTTCCATGGACAAAGCCATATGCCCTTTGAAAAACTCCCTGGCTTTAGTCAGCTCCTTTTTGGTGATTCCATTTTTAGTCGAAAGCAGTTTATAAAACTCCTGCAAAATCACTTTTATTGCCTCCTGGGCTTTCGCAACCGGCACGCCGGCATAGGCTGAAAACTCTCCGGTGTCCGCGTAATGCGAGCTCGCGGCATAAACCGAATAGGCAAGCCCGCGCTTCTCGCGCACTTCGCGAAACAGGCGGCTACTCATGCCCGCCCCTAAAATCACGCCCATCAAGCCTTCCGCATAGCGGGTAGGTAGCCCGTGTTTTTTGCCGGGAAAGCCGATTATCAAATTAGTCTGTTCGGTTTTTTTATTCTTTAGAAGAACCTTGGGGCTTTTTTGATGTTCTTTGAAATCTTTGTATCTATTGTGATAGGTAGATTTTTTAAGTCCGCCAACGTATTTATCAGCCAGACTGAATGCATCTTCATAATTGATTCCGCCGGAAACGGTTATTACTATGTTCTCAGGCTGATAATGAGTCTTTCTAAAGTTTATAAAATCCTGCCTCGTAATTTTTCTCACTGTCTCGCGCGAGCCGGCAATATCCCGACCAAGTGGATTGTCTGGAAATATCAAATTGTTATAAAGAAGATTAACGTAGTCTTTGGGGTCATCTTCATACATGTTGATCTCTTCAATGATGACTCCCCGCTCCTTTTCAATTTCGCGCTCAGGCAATGCAGGATTCAGAAGAGCATCGGCCAGGACATCAACAGCTTTAGGCAAAACGGAAGTGGCTGCGCGTACATAATAATTCGTGTATTCCTGGCCTGTGCTGGCATTATCTTCCGCCCCAATAGCGTCAAGGGCTTCACTGACTGCTTTGGCCGACGGGTATTTAATACCGCCCTTGAAGGCCATATGCTCGAGAAAATGACTGATGCCCGCGAGCGGCTCCCTTTCATAGCGCGAGCCCACACCATACCAGATAGTAAAAGTGGCAGACTCAAGAGTAGGAACAGGAACATGGATGAAGCGGATGCCGTTAGTGAGGACCGTGCGCTTAAAATTCATTACAAGATTATAGCAGACGCTATGAAACCGTAAATTAACACACTAACCGTATCTTGGATTGCCGTTGCAATCGGGCCGGCACCCGCCGCTGGGTCCGTGTGCTCGAGGCTCAGAACCTCCGTAACCAATAGCGCAATCAATGGGGCCGTGCCGGTCGCGCAAAAAAGCGCCAAGGACACAGCCGCTGCAATCTCAGTTGAACCAAACCAAAGTAATACAATTACAGCCGACATTAAGCCAAACACCAAACCAAAAAGTATACCCAACGCGCTTTCTTTAACCAAATACTTTTTAAAGCTTGCTTTCCCGGTTTTTAAGTCGCGAATATAAATGCTTTGAGTCTGTGCTCCAACTGCTGCAGC
>Ga0209541_10012341_pt1 | contig 13224 bp, 21 predicted proteins | sample RifCSPlowO2_01_FD_184027 | JGI IMG/M metagenome (GOLD analysis project Ga0209541, IMG submission 184027) | Groundwater microbial communities from Rifle, Colorado - Rifle CSP2_plank lowO2_0.1 (SPAdes) (version 2) | ecosystem: Environmental > Aquatic > Deep subsurface > Groundwater | place...
CTTCTCACAAGAATTAGCCGTAATGATTGCCAATTCCATTGTAGGTATTTCAACCGGTGTTGATTTCTCTGTAAATACGCTCTGCAGCGAATACGTCTGCCAAATATTAATAAATAATAATAATAAAATGACTCCGCTTAATACATAAAGTACTGTTGATGTTTTACAATGATTATTTGAAATGTGTGAATCCATAGTCCCCCTCGTTTTAATTGATTGTTAATTAATGTTTAAATGATCTGTTTTATTCGATAAATTGGTATAATAAATTAGTATTCATGAAAAAGTAAAATAAAAGAATAAAAACTTAACATCCTCCAACCATCGAAGGTAACTCTTTTACGCTAGCCGGCACTGCTCCAACTTGCTTACCACTCCCTGCAGCCGTAGAGACTCCTCCTGTTGCCGAACCAACTTTAAAGTTCCCCGCACTTACCTTCTCTTTCAAACTATATAATTGTACAGCTTGAACAACCGAGACAAGTACTAACACACCTAAAATCAACGCAATTATTGTTTTTTGTTCCATCTGAAATTATCCTCCATTTATTTTTTTAAAATATCCATAGGTATATCTTCATCTGAGTGCATTTAACACCCACCAACCATCCCCGGTAACTCTTTTAATTGTGATGCATCTTTACCTGCCACACTCAACCCCAATTCAATCATATTCTTTGGAAAAAACAACGTCTTCCACTTCATCGCTTCCAATAAAATTTCCGCATCCGTATAATCAGTATACGCCGTTAAATACAACGCCACCGTTAATAATGCCGGATTATGCTGACAACCACACAAAGAGTTTCCACTTTTATCAACACCAACCGGACCAATACCACAGCAATACTCGCAAGAAATACCAACTGGCTTGGTAGAAAGACCAATGAAACGCTCCCATGCCGCAGGATTACTCTTCTGCACTTCAGCTTTCAGCCCATTATACATAGACGCAAGTGTAGAAAGTGAGCCAACCGGATCATCATAACTAACCCCTAACGCCGCTCCATAATCCGGTGTTCCACTTGGAAACATCACCGCGAGTACATCATCTGACGTTTGCACAGTTTGCAAAGGAAACACCGCCCCAACTGTATGCGCCGTTGACTTAAGAGAACTGACATCAACCGCACTCAAATCAGCACCCCCCGCCACAACACTAAACGTTTGTGAAGACATCCCAAATAAATATCCATTACCTAAATCAGCCGAAATTGAACTGATTAAATATTGATTTGTAATCATCCCAACAACTGCTAATACAAGTAAAATCAGCACATTTGAACTAAATAACGACTCAGTTACAGGCGAAGTAACGGTATGATGTGTAGCCGGCTCATGATGAGAACTACCCATATGGTGTGTCTTCCCTTCATGATGTTCCTCTATAGTATGATGTCCTTGGTGTGTTGATTCTCCATCTGAAGAACCCGAACTTTTCTCTTTGGATTGTGTTTTAGCCATTTAGTAATCCCTCATTTTTGTTTATTTTAATCTATTATACTAATATTATTTTAATAAGCATATAACAGGCGATTAAATATTTACCATAATCACCCCTATATAAATCTTAAGTATGTGGAGAATATAGGTTTAAATACAATATAACCTAACTTAAAAAACATTTATAAATAAGAAACATAATAAGACATATATGAATAAAACGAAAATAAATATAGTACTCTCTCTATCTCTCCTCTTCCTCCTCATCTCCTGTAACACAACTCCCACTCACGACGAACTCCTCCAATTAAATTTAAAAGAACATAAAGAAGTGACATTGCATATCCATCCCACAATTGAAATAGAAATAATGGGAGAAACACAAACCATTCCTGACGGCATCGGCATTACGAATAACGGCATGCGCGTCATCCATACCCATGGCACCGATGGAAAACTCCACATCGAATCACCCTACCCTGCCCAATTCTACCTCAAAGACTTTTTCACCATCTGGGGCAAAACATTCACCCAAAACCAACTCTTCCTCTATACCACAGATGATAAACATACACTAAAAGTCTACGTCAACGGAAAAGAAGACCCACGTTTTGGTGACATCCCTTTAAACGACGCAGATAAGATTAAGATAGTGTATAAATAAAAGCTTAGTAGAAAAAGTCATCATCAATGCCAATCAGTAAAAAAACAACAATTTATATACTTCTCTTTCTCTCAAATATACTATGGAGCCCGGAATTATTTTTGCAATCATTGCCGCAGTGGCTTTTGGTATTTGGACCGTGTTACATCAACAAGCTGCTGATAAAATAAATTATTTATTTGGCGCAATAGTGATATCAGGTACTGCAGTCATAGTTGGATTGTTATTTCTACTTCCAAAAATAAAAACACTCTCGTTATTTTCAAATCCAAAAGGCATCATGTTCGCCATAGGAGCAGGAGTATGTGCGTTAGCAATTGATTATTTTGCCCTCAAAGCGTATGGTTCTGGATTGGCTATATCTGTTGCTGGACCAATAATTATAGGTGGAAGTATTGCCATTGCCGCAACCATTGGTTTTTTCTTGGGAGAATCAATAACCATACTAAAAATAACAGGATTGATATTGGTGATTCTAGGTTCAGGAATCCTCACCGCAGTAAGTAAATAGAACAAACTCTATCAGCACTTTAAGCTAATTGACGAATTAGCAAAAGGAAAGACCATGGAAAAAAATCTTGCGAAAGTAACAAATCTGCATATTCGTTTTTTAAAATTTTCTCACGATAAAGAACATTATTACAAATTTCTTCGTAACACCCACTGTATATACAATGGGATGCATCACTTTTTAGAAAAATATCACCAATCAACAAGAACACCTACCATTCTATTTAACCCATCTATTTTTTGATCGTTTTCTTTATGATCGCTTTCTTTATAATCTCTAAATTGCAACTTTTATACTTTGTACACCATTCAAAGCATTCATTCGCAAGCGATTGAGTAAGATACGAAAATCCACAAATCGAACAAGAATATAATTTTGTCATTCTATATGTAAACGCCACTTCAACTAATCTTACATCCACTCGCCGCCGCAAGCGACTCAAAACTCTGCACTTTCTCATACCATTTGCCATTTATAACCCATGTTGGCCTAGTCTTAATTCCCGCCAACTCTTTCTCATCTTTATAATTGATATACTGAAACGACTTCCCAAACATATTCGCCTGCCCCTGCGTGTATTTGCACCATTCAATTGCACCATACATCACCGCTCCTTTTGCAGTCAAACACTTCGCAAATCCATCATATGGTCCCGCCGTAAAAAAATACGAATACGCCCACACCCCAGAACCCAAAACAAGTGCTAATACCACACCTAACACAATAAACCACACCTTGCGCTTCTTGCCCATCTTCTCTTGCGCATGCGCCGCAAACATCTGCTCACGCTCTCGCTGATACTCTTGTTGATGAGATTGGTGTGTGTTAGACATAGGGTATAATTATTATATTAGAGGTATAATCAAATTATAAAAATACAAAAAAAAGAGTGCATTTAACCGCATCCGCCGCCAATAGGCCCGCTTGGTGCCACCGGTGGCGCGCTTTGTGTTGTACAACTTGCTAATAAGAATAGTCCCATCACAAGCACAACCATAATTATCTGATACTTATGACTCACAAACCACTGCATAATATTTTGTTTAATACCCATAAAAACACCTCATATATTTTATTATTTTTAACCAAAACGTAACCTATTTATTAATGTTGTGAAGGCAATTTGGAAAAAAGTGAACCAAAAAAACACACATTTAATCTCCATAAGTTTTTTAAACAAATAACCAACTTAACACAAGATGAAAGAAAACTGTGACGACTGCACAATCCCCCCCTCAATTCGCCAAACTCTTGCTTCTTTTATAACCAATCGTAAAAAATACCATCTCGAATGGGCAATGATCAAATACACGATTATATCCATAATTCTCTTATTTCTCATCGCGGAAATCCTCGCTTTCACATTCTGGAAAACCAATACAACCTACCTCACCCAACTACCCTGGATAATCTACCTCCTCATCACAATTCCTGTTATATTTGGCGCCCTCAACCACATTCACGCTCATAAATCCCCTTCGTCAACCATGATGGGCATGATGATTGGAATGATTCTAGGCATGCAATCAGGCGTCATGTTAAGCGTAATCATCGGCTCAACCAATGGTATGTTCATGGGTTCACTGCTTGGTGTCCTCTTCGGCGTCGCCATTGGCATCTACGCCGGTCACAACTCTGGCTTGATGGGCATACTAAACGGCGCAATTATGGGCACAATGGGTGGAACAATGGGTCCAATGATTGCCTTGATGATGAAAGTTGACCATATCCTCTGGTTCATGCCTCTCTTCACCTTGTTAAATGTACTCATCATCTGGGGATTGAACTTTTTAGTCTATGAACAATTGGTTGACGGAAAAAAAATCGAACGCACGCAATTAAAATTCCTCCCTTTTTTCCTCACTTGCCTCGTTGCCGTTGCTTTTTTCACTATAATCATTATATACGGCTATACATCCGCATTTGTCGCACTCTAAAGACGTAAGATAACCAAGGTGAAAACATGAAACCAAAAATAAATACAATAACTACAACAACTATAATAATGATTCTAATGCTTTTAATCACCGGCTGCACACCTCAAAATACATTTGATAAAGATAAAATAATCCAAGACTCTGAAAAAAAAGCAACTCCAATCCTAGAAAAAGATTACGACACAACTGACATGCAAGTCCGCCATCTCAGCTGGGGCAAGTTAAACTATTACCCTGAAATTATCACTGTTAAAGCCAACAAAAAAGTCCAAATTGTAGGAGATACCACAAGACTAAACGGCTGTTTTCGTTCTTTAGTTATCCCTGAGTTCGACATCAACGGCCAATTCCTTGACACCAACAACAAAATCGAATTCACCCCAACCAAAACCGGCACATTTGGCTTTGGCTGCGCCATGGGTATGGGCAAAGGCACATTAATTGTAGAATAAACAAAATAAATTAAACAAGGAAAATTACAAAAAATGATTCTCAACAAACTAGAATTCTTCCTCATGAACAACCCTTTGCGTAGATGTATCCAAGACAAAAGAGAAGCGCAAGAATTACGCAAATTATCTTCATTACCCCCCGGCAAAATTATTCTAGAAATTGGCTGTGGTAATGGGTATGGTACAGTACTAATTCAAAAATATTTTTCTCCAACAACAATCCAAGCAATAGACCTTGATCCCCGCATGATTCAACGAGCGCAGAAAAGAATACAAACCCAATCAGTTCACTTCCAAGTTGCAAGCGCCGCGAAACTCCCTTTCAACAATAATTCATTTGATGCCGTCTTTGATTTTGGAATTATCCACCATATCCCTAATTGGAAAAACGCTCTAGGTGAATTACATCGTGTTCTTAAGCCAAAAGGAGAGTTACTGCTCGAAGACCTCTCCATTGAATCATTCAGTGGTTTTCCTGGTAGCTTTTATCGAAAAATCTTATCCCACCCTTATGACCAAATGTATACTCATACACAATTTATAGAAAAAATAAAAAAACTAGGATTTGAGATAGTTCATTTCAAAAAGTATAATCCTCTCGGTTTGTTGCGCTATTTTGTCATCGTTGCGAGGAAGAGATGATGCAACATAAAATGAGACAAATCCTGCAAAAACCATATTTGTACTGGTCTATAGGCATATTTATAGTGTATTTAGGATTAAATATTTATATCAGCAGCTTTTACGAAACAATACAATACATCCCACTATACACAGAACAAATCCACTGGGGGAAATTAATTGCTGGAATCATCTTCACCCTCATCATCGCCGCTCTTGTCGCCATAAATTCAATCTTTGGTTACATTCGCTACAAAGAACATCAACAAATCAAAAAATCGGGCGTCATTGCCTGCGTCGGTGCAATCGGCGGACTTGCCACCGGTGTGTGCAGCAGCTGCGTCGTCGCCATATTCCCTCTCCTCTTCAGCCTATTTGGCATCACCTTTTCTTGGATATCCCTCCCATTTCAAGGCTTAGAAATACAAGCGTTGATGATTATTCTGTTAAGCGTGAGTTTGTGGTGGATGAGAAAAAAAGATAATTAAAAACGATTGGCCACTTTTTTCCAATTAACTAAACTCCAACCATAATGGCAAATGATCAGAAACTGGTTCTTGTATCACTTTAAATTCTGTAACTTTTATATCAGAAGAAACAAGAATATAATCCGCAAATTTTTCTTCTTTAGTATAATAATGGCTTCTCGTTGACGTTACTCCATACGTCTTAATCAAGTTAATCATATTCTCTTCTAACATTTTGAGACTTTCCGTTTCTGGATGTAAATTAAAATCACCACATAACACTATAGGATTATATATAGTTGACATAAAAATTTTTATTCGTTGGGATTGTAAAATTCGATCTTCTGTATCTGTCTTACCTTTCCCATTCCAAAGCCCATGTACATTTAATATAGAATAAACTTGCCCCTTCGCGTTGCATTCTATCCACTGTAAATTTCGTGAATGATTACCCCCCTGTCCAGGGTAATTAGGATTGCTATGTATAACAACCTCCCCTTCATGTAACACATTTATTTTTTTATGGATAAATATACCTATCCCATACACGTTTTGTATCGACGGACGAAAAAAAGCAATATGGTTAGGTAATAATCGTTGAAGCTCAGTAAACAGATTTAATCTTGGTTGTCTAGCCTCATCAGACATCGAATTAGTAGCATTATGATAAACCTCCTGAAAACAAAAAATATCCACTTTTTCCGAATTTTCTCTAAGAAAACAAAGTAATGGTTCATATACTCTTCCGCCCCATAGATTTAAACTGATAAGTTTCATAATTTCAATTAAAAAATGTAAGAGTATAAATTCTTTTCCTAAAATTGTAACTTAAATTAATTCATCCACAAGTTTTATATATATGAACCAATATTCACATGAATATGAATTCATATAACACAAATCCAATCAAGTTTAAAGCATATAAAATGTTTTTGCAAACATTAGCGGCAGATGCTCGATTGAAAATAATCCAAGTGCTCGAAAAAAAACCATTATGTGTAAACGAAATCGTAACACTAACCGGATACGAACAAACCCTCATTTCGCACCATCTAAAAGTACTACAACATCATGGCATGGTCTTTGTCGAAAAACGTGGCAGATTCAAATATTACACCCTCAATCAAGAAACAATCCAACCCCTCTTATGGTTAATTGACGCCCACACTAAACAGTATTGCTGTAAAATCGTCGAGGGAAAACGCTGACAACAAAATATCCTATTAAAAAATAAAACCTAAAAAAACATGAAAACCACCATACAAAAACAACCAATAGCAAACCAAACCACGAACACCTGCACCATCAACATCCAAGGCATGCACTGCGCCAGCTGTGCCAATAAGATAGAAAACGCTCTGCAAAAAATAAAAGGAATAACTAAATCTTCAGTCAACTTCGCCGCAGAAAAAGCCATTATCAACTACACACCCAACACAGTTAAACAACAAACACTCACCAAAACCATCACAGACTTAGGGTATAAAGCATTCATACAACAAGAACAACCAAACAACACTTCCACCCTCCAGCTCAAAATCATCGGCATGGACAATCCTCACTGCCTCAGCACAATCGAAGGCGGATTAAACAACCTTCAAGGCATTCTCCAAAAAGAACTCTCCATCACTGAAAACGCAACCATCATATATAATCCAACCAAAATAACCGCCGAAAAAATAAAATCATTAATTAAAGATTTAGGCTACGAACCAATCGACCAAGGAAACATTGATCGCGAAAAACAAGCACGAGAACAAGAAATGAATCAGTTAAAAAAACGCGTAACAATATCTTGGATATTCTCAATACCTTTAGTCCTCATAACAATGATTTTGCCTTTAGTGGAAATTTCCTACCCTTTATGGCTAGGAAATAATATGGCCCTAATCCAACTAGCACTCGCAACACCTGTTATTCTTGCCGGTTCAGTATTTTATTCCCGCGGAATTCTCGCCCTCGCAAAAACCAAAACCGCAACCATGGACACATTAGTCGCAATTGGTACCGGCACCGCATATATTTACTCAATCATCATCTCAATTTTCATCTGGCTAGGAAAACCAGGCTATACTGAAATGGATTTATACTACGAAGTCGCCGCGTTACTTATCGCTTTCATCCTGCTTGGCAAATATCTTGAAGCAAACGCAAAAGGAAAAACATCAGAAGCCATCAAAAAATTATTAGGATTACAGGCAAAAACCGCCATCGTCATTCGCAATAAAAAAGAAATAGAAATCCCCATTGAAGAAGTCCAAGTAAACGACATTCTGCTCGTCAAACCCGGCCAAAAAATACCCGTTGATGGCATCATCATCAAAGGCTACTCCGCAGTAGACGAAAGTATGATTACAGGTGAAAGTATTCCCGTTGAAAAAAAAATGGGTGACAAAGTCATCGGTGCCACCATAAACAAAACCGGCTCATTCACATTCAAAGCAACAAAAGTCGGTTCAGAAACAGCATTAGCTCAAATCATTAAACTCGTCGAACAGGCCCAAAGCAGTAAAGCACCGATTCAAAAATTGGCCGACACTATCTCCGCCTACTTTGTCCCAACTGTAGTCGCCATCTCAATTATCTCACTAATTACCTGGCTCTCCCTTGGCCACACCATAGGATTCGCCTTAACCACTTTCGTCGCCGTATTAATCATCGCCTGTCCTTGTGCATTAGGCCTCGCAACACCTACTGCAATCATGATGGGCACAGCCATCGCCGCCGAACATGGCATCTTGATCAAAAGCGCCGAGGCGTTGCAAAACGCTCAACATATCCAAACATTTGTATTTGATAAAACCGGAACGCTCACCAAAGGTAAACCAGAAGTAACAGACATCATCGCTAAAAGTAAATTCTCACAAAGTGACATCCTCAAATACGCCGCAAGTTTAGAGAAAAAGAGCGAACACCCACTTGGAGAATCTATTGTTAAAAAAGCCCAACAACAGAAAATAAAACTTCTCGAACCAACTCACTTTAAAGCAATTATCGGTAAAGGTCTGCAAGCTCAGATAAACAAACAAAAAATTCTCATCGGCAATAGAAAAATTCTCCATGACCAAAACATTGCATATCACATCTATGAAACAGAACTGCAACAACTTGAAGCTCAGGGTAAAACCGTCATGATTCTTGCCATTGACCGAAAAATAGCCGGCTTCATCGCTGTTGCCGATACCATCAAAGACTCCGCAAAAACCATGGTCGAACAGCTTCGCAAACTCGGCAAAGAAGTGATCATGATTACAGGAGACAACCAACGCACCGGCAACGCCATCGCCAAACTCGCCGGCATCAACATCGTACTAGCTGAAGTGCTACCTGAACAAAAAGCCAAAGAAATTAAACGCCTGCAGCAAAAAGGCCAAAAAGTCGCCATGGTCGGTGATGGCATTAACGACGCCCCTGCCTTAGCTCAATCTGATTTAGGCATCGCCATCGGCTCTGGCACAGATGTTGCTATCGAATCAGCCGACATCGTATTAGTCAGAAATGATTTGCAAGACGTCGTCCGCGCAATTGAAATTAGTAAGTACACTATGCGTAAAATTAAACAAAATTTATTTTGGGCCTTCGCCTATAACGTCGCCGGCATCCCAATCGCCGCCGGAATATTATATCCTTTCACGAACACTTTACTCAGTCCTGTTATCGCCGGAGCCACCATGGCGTTTAGCTCCGTATCCGTCATCAGCAATTCATTATTGATGAAAAAATATAAATTAAAGTAGATATTCACAACCAAATTTACAACCAAAAAAAGATTAGAGGTGAAACAAAAATGATTTGGAATAAGAATTTAACCCGCGACCCAATTTGTGGCATGAAACAAATGCCAGGCAAAGGTATTGAAAAAGACGGCAAATGGTATTGTTCAGACAAATGCCTCAAAGAAATGGACTATCGTTTAAAATCGCATCAATAGGATAATAATACAGACTAGGTAAACAAGCTAATAAGACAGGTTAATTAAGAAAAAACAAAAGAAAGAGGTGAATAGAATGGTAAAAACAAATTTAGGAACAACAGATAGAGTGCTGCGCTTTGCTTTAGCATTTTGGTGGCTTGGCCCATGGCAATTGCAATATACAGCAACATGGGTGAATTGGGTGTTATTTGTCGTGGGATGGATTGCGTTACTCGAAGCATTTATCGGCTATTGTTGGCTGCATGAAGTATTGCATATTGACTGTAAAAACAAATAAAAAAGATATATAAGAAACAACGTAGAAGTCCAATTATACGCACTCATAATCTTATAATTGGACATTTGATTTTTTTATATGGAGGAAAAAATATGGTATTTGGATTATTTAAACGAAAAGACCCAGTTTGTGGTATGAAAGAAGAAAAAGGGGAAGGTATTGAAAAAGAAGGAAAGTGGTTTTGTTCAGATGGTTGTGCAAAAAAGTATAAAAGTACACCTACAATGGGAAAAAGCTGCTGTGCGCGCTAAAATGAGACAAGAATGATAGAACATACAAAAGTAGAAGAGAATAAAAAAGTATTTGATACATGGGCGCCAAAATATGATCTCAATATATTCCAATTCTGGATGAAAAAATTCCATCAGCCCGTGTTTGAAGAAATTAATTTTGAAAAAAAAAGTAAAATAATAGACCTCAGTTGTGGCACAGGTGAATTATTGCAAGAGATAAAAAACAAAGACACCCCTCATAATATTACACTGAAAGGAATTGATCTCTCATCTAAAATGTTAGAAATTGCCAGAAAAAAAATCCCCTCAGCTATAATTCTCGAACAACAAAACGTATTAAACTTACAAGAGAAAAAAAATACATATGACTACGTCATCAGCACCGAAGCATTCCATCATTACCCTGACCAGAAAAAAGCAATCCAAGAAATGGTACGGATAGCAAAGAAAGAAGCAAAAATAATAATAGTAGACATAAATTTTTTCTTGCGTCCCATCCATTGGCTCTTCCAGAAAATTGAACCTGGTTGTGTATACATCAATAGCAGACAAGAAATGAAACATTTATTCGAACAAGCCGAATTAAAACAAATTACACAAAAACGTTCTTTTGGATTTGCGGTAATGACAAAAGGAGTGAAGTGATAGACTGTACAATTTGTATCCACTTGAAAAAGTTGTTCATCTCTCTGCCTCATTTTCAAAAATCTTTTAGTCACACGCCATTGCCAAGAAAATTATATATACTACTTGCATTGCTCAGTGAACATGGCCAAATTGATAGTAAACGCTGATGATTTTGGGTATAGTGCGCTCTTCAATAAAAGAATTTTAGAGCTTATGGCAAGAGGGTATGTTACTTCGACAACCGTGATGGTAAATTGGATTGATGAACATCAAAAAGACCAAGTCAACACATTAATTTCTCTTGCAAAAAAAGTAAGTATTGGATTACATTTAGAATTTCTGGATAATAATTATCAAGCCCAAATACAACCGCAATGGGATAAGTTCGTTAAACTATTCAAACGTAAACCAAGTCATATTGATATACATAAAACACACAAAGAGGCATATCTCATTGTCAGTGACTTTTGCAAAAAGAGGGATATCCCTTGCAGAAACCATGGTGTACTTTCGCCAGGAACAAAATCGACAAGAGAAAAATATTATAATGGGACAAAATCAGATGTAGAGACAATCAAAAACTGGTTGCGTACATTAAAAAAAGATGAATTCTATGAGATATTATTCCATCCCGGGTATTATGATCCTAATAGTACATCAAGCCTTAACAAAGAAAGAGAAATTGATGCGGAAAAGATACAAAAAATCATCAGCATTATAGATAAGTATAATGTTACATTAGTCAATTTTAATGACTTGGCAGCAGCATACAAAAACATCTGACACCCAACGTATATACAATGGGATGCACCCTATTTCTTTATGCCAAACTCCTTTTTACAACCCAAAGCTATTCACAACCAAAAGCAGCACAATCAAAGTTGAAATCAAACAATAAAAGCAATAATCTTTGATAATTTTAAACTGCACAAACACTAAAAATGACGAAAAAACTAAACTCAACCCGCAACTAATTCGAATCAACAACACAAGCACCCCTGCATAGGTCGGAAGAAGAAGAACCCCCATTAACCCTAAAATAAGTGACCCAAAAAACACCACCCCTATTATTTCATTACGCACGCCAAAAATATGTGACCATCTGCTCTCCGTAACAACACCACATTTATGATTAAGCGGACACACTAACGGTTTCTTCTGATAATGTTTCCACATTAAATAGCTTGCATTCGCTAAACCCATGATACAAAGAACAAAAAACGATGCAATATACGCAACAGTAACCATGTATCCTCTCACTTATTTCTTCTGCGATTGATACGTCAACAACGCCAACGCCACCGCGCCAAAAAAGATAGCAACATCCCTAAAGATAACATCTAAATCTCCAATATTTGGAACAATGATCCCAAGCAACGTCACCGCCGCAAACACCGCCGCATAGAACGTATACTTGCCCGAAAGTAACCAAAGAGCAAGCCCCACTTGAAAGAGAGAAAACCCCATTAAAAAAAGTGAAATTGGTATAATCATCCCAACAAAGCTAGGAATATACGCTTCCCACGCTCCCGGATTAAGAAACGACGCAGTTGCTGCATACAAAAACACAAGCGCTAACCCTACACGTAAAAAAAACGGCCCAAGCGACGCATAATCTTGTTTCATACCAATCACCTTCTATTTTTTACTCTGTAACAACTAATTGCCCATTCATCCCTGTATGCCCTTTACCACAAGGAACTGAGCAAAAAAACGAAAATGTGCCTGCTTTATCCGCAACAAATTCAATTTCTGTTTTCTTGCCAGGATTAATCTTCTCATTGATTCCATACTCCTGAATTTTAAATCCATGAGTAACATCTTTACTTGTAATTGTTAAATGTACTGTATCGCCTTTCGTAACCGTAACTATCGCAGGTTCAAAAGCCCATTGCTTTGCAACAAGAGAAAATGTTTTAATAGATGGTTGAACAGAAGCCGCCGGCACATCAGTTATAACAGCTACTTGTTCCTCAATAACCGCAGCAGGCGCTTTTTCTTTAATTTCAGAAGGGTGTGTTTCAATTGGAGAAGTTTTAGGAGCAACAGGCACAGGTT
>Ga0209541_10012342_pt1 | contig 13223 bp, 21 predicted proteins | sample RifCSPlowO2_01_FD_184027 | JGI IMG/M metagenome (GOLD analysis project Ga0209541, IMG submission 184027) | Groundwater microbial communities from Rifle, Colorado - Rifle CSP2_plank lowO2_0.1 (SPAdes) (version 2) | ecosystem: Environmental > Aquatic > Deep subsurface > Groundwater | place...
ACATGCTTAAATGGCTGATAAGAAGATGGTCAAAAGAGGAAACAGAAAGCGCCATGAGAAAGCTAAATTTCCACTTGTCTAATTCTTTTATGAATGTAAAAAAAGATATGGATTCTCTTTCTTTAGGAATGTCTAAATACGACGATAGATTCAAATATTTTGAGCAGAGATTAAACTTTTTAGAAAGTCAATTTTTAACATTTTTCTCTCAATTACAAAGTAACCCCCAAATAAAACCTGAAAAAACACCGTCTTCGGAGTCAAGAAAGCTAATCCCAGAGACGGTTCTTTCTAATTTAACCTATACTCAAAAGAATTTAATGATAACCTTGTATGAATATGAACAAAAACTTAATAGTCCCATCTCCATAAAGTCTCTAGCCAAGATTTTATACCCTGACAAGAACTTAAGCCAGGTCAGGACAACAATTACGGAGTACTTAGAAGTTCTTGCGAACCATAATTTAGTCACTAAAACCCGTCGTAGAAGGCAGACTTATGCCCACGTTACAGATTCCGGCCTGGCTTTGATTAAAAAAATTGCTTCTAAGGAAAAGCAAAAGGTTAATTAATTTGCCTTATTATCCTATTTTAAGATGTCAATAGACGTTGAAGTAAGAGAAGTTGAAGCCTTGCGCAGAAGAGAGGGATTTATCGTCGATATGGTCGATTCTTATGATCAAAATTTTGCAGTATGGGACTTTATTGCAGCAATTAATGGCAGATTAGAAATAGAAGAAATGAAATCTCTTTTTGAAGGAAAGCCTTCTATTCATGAATTGCAAACAAGACTTTTAGACGAATACGAAAGGACTAAAAATCCTTTATATTTGCATTCCTTTAATGAATACGCCATAAGAGCCAATAGAAGAAATCAGGGCACAGAAGTTCTACCTATTAATAAAGAAACCTATTCTCGATTCACAAGATTAAGAGACAATTGTCCTTGGTTTCCTATGGGAGTACAGAGATTTGAACGATTAGTTGAAAGTTTATAATCAAAGATTAAAACTTTCAATCAAATAACCTGTAATAAATTCTTAAAACTTATTAGAGTTTAACGTCCACTAGCTATATAAACCGTCCAACCATAGAAAAAGTATGATAAACAGAAAAGCGACTAAAGAGGTTGTGAGCATTTGGGGATTAATAACGTTAATCCTCGCCAGATTGGTAGCCCCGCTGCCTACAGCAAATAGATGGCTCCATAAAATGGGTGAATCTACCAACAACCTGTTAAGTTATGGGCTTGCAAAAGTTAATATCGTAAGATTAGAACGATCATTACAAGAGTATCAATTAACTAGCTATTAATCTAGTGATTTTTTAGAAAAATATTTAAATTAGTTCTGCTTAGATTGTAAAATATGAAAAAAAGAGACTTATTAGTGCTTGACGAACAATTAAAAGTAAGAGATTTGAGTTTAGACGTCGTAACTTTAATGAATGCAGGCTTAACAGAAGCCCAAGCCAGAGAAACTCTTGGATTTTTTCCAGATTTAGATAAGGCAGAAATGATTGGAAAAGGGTATCTTTCAATGCCAAAAGGCAGATATGCTAGTTTTTCTGACTATTTAACACACATAAATCGAGAAATTGCCGATTTTGACGAAACATATGGGCCTAAAAGTCTTTTTGAACAAGAAGTAGCAGAAAGATCTATCGGATTTTCCAAAGAAACATTAGCTCAAGACCATTATAGAAAGGATCGTCCTTGGAATAGCTCACATTATGATGAACATGCTATCAGTTACGAGCCTAATTAATCTAGTTTTTTCTTAAATATTTTAATTCTTATATTTTTAATTTTTGCTAAAAACTTCTTAGAAAATCCTTCCTTTTTCTAGCGCATTTAGACCTGGGTATTTGAAATAGGATTTTGGGCATTTTTTGGTCCATTAAACAGTTCAATGTTAAAAACAAAGGATGTTAAAATGATTATCCAGAATAACAAAAACTTTTAATCAATTCTTAAAATATTTATTTAATATAACTTCTAATTAATTATTAAAATCTTTAATCATAATCTCTTATTATAACTTAATTTTAATATTTTGCCATTACAAGCCCAAACAACAAGCTATATAAAGAAGTTCATCTAATGCTAATTAGATGAAAAATGATGAGGTGGTAGAAAAAGTAGAACGTGAGTTAAAGTTACTCGGCCATAGCCCCAGAACAATCAATTCTTACACAACATATCTTAATGAATTATTCAATTTCACTGGAAAAATTCACTCAAGAATCTTATTTGAAGATATTAAGAAATTCTTAGAACATTTAAGCATAGAAAAAAACTACTCTGGCTCTAGTTTAAACCTTGTAAGATCGGCAATTTCTTTCTATTATGAAAAAATGTTAGAAAAATACACAGTAAGCAAGATTAGAGTTAAAAAAGTAGGTAAAAAGCTTCCTTCAGTATTAACAAAACAAGAAGTAAAAAGAATAATTGATGCAGCTGATAACTTAAGAGATAAATTAATAGTCCAGATAATGTATTCCTGCGGATTAAGAGTTTCTGAAGCAGTTAATCTCAAATTAGAGAATCTAGATTTAAGTAATTTAACAGGCACAGTAAGGTCTGGAAAAGGAAACAAAGACAGAAGAATTCAATTAAGTTCAATTTTAGTAAATACAATTCAAGCATATCTCAAAACAAAAGAAATTCCTTCAATGTTTTTATTTTCCAAAACTAATGGATTACCTTATACAACAAGAACCTTTCAATTAATTATAAAAGATCTTGCAGAAAAAGCAGAAATTACTAAACGAGTACATTCACATATCTTCAGACATGCCTTTGGAACACATTTAGTTGAAGATGGCATAGACATAGTGAGGGTTCAGGCATTAATGGGACATGAAAGTTTAGAAACTACAAGGCTTTACATAACTTTATCAGACAGACATTTCAAAGGAATAAAAAGTCCTTTAGAGAGGTTGTATGAAAAATGAATGAAAGCTTAAGATTAGTTTATGATATCTTTCATTAAATTAAAACTGGATTTTTAAATTTTTCTTTTCAAAAAGTAATTTTTAACCGCTCATTTCATTCGCTGATGAACACCTTTCAGGTTTCCATTTGCCTTTCCCTGTAGAAATATTTATAACCGATAACTTTAAATATCAATTGATACTATTAATTATCAAATGAAAAGAAAAGATATCAAACAGTCAATCAAGGAATATTTTTTTATTAATCCAAGTGCCCGTTTAAGAGTAAGAGAGATAGAAAGAGCCTTAAAATTTCCTCTGCCTTCGGTAATAAGATATTGTAAGGAGCTAGAAAAAGAAAGAATATTAGTTATAATTAGAACAGGCAGTGTAAGCTTCTACACGGCAAATAGAAATGAAAAATACTTTTTAGAAAAAAAACTTTGCAATATAAAAAGGCTTTACAATTGCGGGATTATAGAATACTTAAAGCTGGAATTAAGCAACCCCCCAGTCATTATTTTCGGTTCATACTCAAAAGGAGAGGATACAGAAGATAGTGATATTGACTTATACATAGAAACACCATCAAAAAAACAAGTAAATCTTGACAAATTCAAAAAGATTCTAAAAAGAGAAATACAAATATTTCAGCATAAAAGCTTAAAAGAGATATCAAACCCACACTTAGCAAACAATATTATAAATGGCATGACTATAAACAGCTACATCGAGGTCTTTAAATGAAATAAAGAAAATTGATCAGATTATTTTGATGAAGAATAAAAACTATGTGTAAACAATCATTATAAATCTTTTTTCTCCAAATTCGGAAGGCTCATGGAAAACATTTAGGTTGTCCATCAGCAAAGCGATTGAATAAATTACAAAACTATTTAAGTTATTATCTACTAAAAAATAACATGAAAAATCAAAGACAAATTAACTCCATAAAGAAAAAAATAGTTCCAATCTTAAAGAAAAATGGAATAAAGAAGGCTGGAATTTTCGGCTCTTACGCAAGAGGGGAAGCTAAAAAATCATCAGATATAGATATTTTAATCCAAATTAAAAAAGGAAAGAAATTTAGTTTGTTTGATATGGGCGGATTAAAGGTAGATTTAGAAGAAAAAATAGGCAAAAAAGTAGACCTAATAGAATATCCAATGATCCATCCAAAATTAAAAAATCAGATACTAAAAGAGGAAATAAAGATATTATGAAAAGAGATGTAAAACTTTTCATTCAAGATATCTTAGAGTATGTTGAAAGCATAGAAAATTCAACTAAAGATACAACTAAAGCCAAGTTTGATAAAAATAATTTGTTACAAGATGCCACAATGAGGAGATTGGAAATTATAGGCGAGGCATCAAAAAATATCCCCTCAAATATAAAAGAAAATCATTCAGAAGTGCCTTGGAAAAAGATAGCGGGCATGAGGGACATCCTTACTCATTCATATTTTAAAATAAATTCAGACAGAGCATGGGAAGTAATAAAAGAAGATCTTCCAAATCTAAAAAAACAAATTAAACGAATTCTAGAGGAAATCAAATTAGAAGAGTTAAAAAAGGAAAAATCTTCGAAAACATAAAAGGAAAGGTTCATGGAAACCTGAAAGGTGTCCATCAGTGAACAAAGTGAACGATTACAATAGTTTTATAAACTAATTTTTTAATTAAAAAACCATGAGAGATTTCAATTTTGAAGATTACGAAAGCAAAGGAAGAAAAAAACCAAGTAGAAATGGTCCAAGAAGAGATTCAGGTAGACCTTCCAGAAGGGATTTCAGGCCTAGAACTTCTGAACATCAAGAAAAACACACTGCAATATGCGATGCATGCGGTAAAGAATGTGAAGTTCCTTTCAAGCCGACTGCAGGAAAGCCTGTTTACTGCGATGACTGCTTCAGAAATAACAAGAATCAAGGATCAGGAAACAGTGTTTCTTCAAAAGGCTTAAGTGAGATCAATGAAAAATTAGATAAAATATTAGAATTGTTAAGTGAAGATTAATTTACTGCCAAAATTTAACTTTCTTATTTCTATAATAAATCCAAAATATCAATAATGAACTGATTATCAGCATTAAAAAGTGAAACAGCATGAATTCAAAAACAAATTCTTTAGGGTAACCTTCTAAATAATATCTTGTTTGCAGTAATACGCTCACAATTAAAGACATTAATAGAGCTCTTTTCCCCCAGCTAATTTTATTTAAAAAAATCAAAGCTCCAAACCCGATTAAAGTTCCAAAAATAATCTTATTTGTAAAATAGGTTAAGGGGACATAGTACTCCAAGCTCAACTTATGAGTAAAGTAGTCTAAAGCAGTAAAAATAATTATGATTATTAAAGTAATAAAAAATAGCTCGATATAGTTTTTTATCTTCATTTAACAATCACTTTTCCTTTCATTGAAGGATGAAGTTTGCAGTAATAGTCAAAATCTCCTAGGTCATTAAATGTGTGCTTGTAACTCCCCCCTTTAACCAGTGTTTCAGAACTAAAACCATTAAAAGTCACAGTGTGAGGAGCATCATCGTTGTTAATCCATGTTACAGTATCTCCTTTGTTGATTTCAATATTAGCAGGAGTAAATGCAAAGTTATCAATGTTAATCGATAAAGCATTCTCAGGAATATCCTGCTTCACAGCGCCGCATCCTGAAACTAAAATCAAAAATACTAACAACCATAATTTTCTCATTTTAATTTAATATTATCAATTATTTATAAATCTAACTTTAATATGTTCCATTCCCTCTATGGCCGCTGGTTCTTCTGGCATTTAAAATTTCTATCACTCTTTGTATAGGGTCTTCTCTTGGTTCATACCCACCGGTTTGAGGGTTAAACATATATTCCCTTCCACGATAGTCTTTTGATTTGCACAGCCTTCTATGAGTTCTTTTGCCTCTCTTGTAAGTAAGATCGAATACTTCTTCTAAAGGTGCTTCGGTTCCATTAGAGACGCTTGTCACAAACCCTCGTCTTTTTCCCAAGCCTGTTGTAGAGACAGTTACCCATTTATCCTCAGCTGTCTTAACCTTTGTTTCAATATTGACTCCCATATTATTTTTTAATAAAACTTTATTTTAAAAAGCTATCTCTTTCACAATATAGACTTTGTCATTCTTCCTGACTTTAGAGCATGAGAAGCTAATCTCCTTATTTTTTTCAGCTTTCTTGATTTTTTTGTCTTCAAATCTCAAATCTTTAATTTCAATTTCCAAATTACCAGTCCTCTCGCCCTGAATTAATATTTTATCTCTGATGTTTAATTCTCCGGATTCAATTTTTACAGCAGCAACTTTAATCTTGTCAAAATAATTAGTTATTTTCCCAATAAATTCTTTTTTAGTTGTAGCAGAGCTATTCCTTGTTTCAGCAAAATCTTTTCCGCTAGGTTTATCAAAATAAAATCCTTCTGAAAATCCCCTGTTAAACACTTTCTTTAACTCTTCAAACAGTTCTTTTTTCTTTTTATCATTTAATTTATTTTCAAAATACAAGTCAATGGCTTCTCTGTAAGTTTTAGTCACAGTAAAAACATATTCAGGAGCTCTTTTTCTTCCTTCTATTTTAAATGAATCAATCCCAGCTAAAATTAATTTATCTATGAACATGATAGAGCACAAATCCTTGGCAGACATCACGTAATCTTTTCCGATTATTAATTCATTACCGTTTTCTTCTTTATCAACGATTAAATATTCCCTCCTGCACGGCTGCAGGCAATCCCCTCTGTTTGCGCTTTTGTTAAACAAGTGATGCGATAAAAAACATCTTCCTGAAACAGAAACGCACATCGCTCCATGTATAAAGACTTCAATTTCCAAGTCAGTTTTCTTCCTAATTTCCTTTATCTGCTCAAAACTGCATTCTCTTGCAAGAACAATTCTTTTAACTCCTAATTTTTTATAATAATTTGCAGATTCAGAATTTGAAATAGAAGCCTGAGTTGAAGCGCATATATCAAGCCCAATTTCTTTTGCTAATTTAATCACGCTCAAGTCCCAGCAGATTATCATGTCTATATTTGCTTCCTTAGCTTTTTTTAATAAGTCTTTAACTTCTTTTAATTCATCTTCATAAATTATAATATTCAAGGTTAAATAAGCTTTAACTTTGTTTTTATGGCAGAATTCAGTAATTTTTTTTAAATCATCTTTGGAAAAATTCTTTGCATTAGCCCTCATGTTGAAATTCTTGACGCCGAAGTAAACAGCATCTGCTCCTGCATCTACCGCAGCTTTTAGCATTTCAAAGTTTCCGACAGGAGCCATTAATTCAGGCTTTTTCATAATATGAATTTAGAAAACAATTTTAAAAATCTATCTACAGTAAAGAAATCAAAACCCATAAAATAAGAATTATCCAGATTAATATCGGCAGCCAGGATTTCTCGATAACTTTTTTATCTTTCAATACATTCTTTGCTAAAGCTAAAATCTCTTTTGAATAAACAGACATTGAAGCTGCACTCATTAAAATAATAAACAGCATGACAGCAAATATCTGTACAATGCTAATCTCTTTCAATAAATTATAAAGAATCAAAGCAGCTAAAATTAAGGAAACCGGCATAACAATCCGAGGATTTTTCCAGACAGCCTGAACAACTTTAACCCATTTCGCAGGATTAATTAGAATTGTTAAAATTTTTATTGCCGTTATTACAATAACAATCCAGGCAAATATTTCTGTTAATGTCATTTGGATTATATATATTATAAATGATATATAAATCTTTACAAACAATTAAATAATAGTTCGTATAATCGAATTTATGGAAAAACAGGAATTCCTGCAAAAGCTCGAGACAGAATTGAAAATCTCTAAATCTTCAAATCATACATTAAAAAATTATTTGAGAGCGAATATTTCTTTTTTGAACTTTACAAATAAGCCATTGGAAGAAATAAGCGAAGATGATGTAAAATTTTTTATGGCTAAAAATCTTACTGAAAGTTCATCAATGACTATTATCTTGTTCTTGTCAGCTGTAAAATATTCTTTTTCAAATTTGCTGAAAAAAGATATTACTGCAGAAATTAAAAGGCCGAAAAGAGAAAAGATAATTCCTTCTGTGCTTTCAAAAGATGAAATGAAATCTTTGATGGAATGTGTTTCAAATAAAAAATCAAAGCTGATGATTACTTTGCTTTACGCAGCTGGCTTGAGAGTCTCTGAGTTGACTAATCTAAGAATATCTGATCTGAATTTCAATGAAAAAATAGGCTATGTAAAGCAGGGGAAGGGAAGAAAAGACAGGGCGTTTAATATTCCTGAAAATTTATTTAAAGATTTGCAGCTGCAGGCAGAAACACAAAAAATATTGCAGCAGGAATTTTTATTTACAGGAAAAAGCGGAAAATTAGGAGAAAGAAATATCCAGAAAGTTGTTTCAAGAGCAGCCAAAAAAGCTAAAATAGAAAAAGAAGTCCATCCTCACACTTTAAGGCATTCTTTTGCAACTCATTTATTGGAAAACGGGACAGATATTAGAATGATTCAGGTTTTACTCGGGCATTCTTCTTTAAACACGACACAAATATATGCTCACGTTTCCACAGAACAATTAAAAAAAATCAAAAGCCCTGTTGAAAGTCTTTAAATTCACTACTAATAAGAAATAACAAATCAAAAGATTTATAAAGGGTAAAAATACAAAAACGATATGATATTACCTAAACAATTAAGACAGGAATTAGAAGAAAAGAGAAATACATTGGTGCATTTGATACATAATGAAAGGCATCAATTAGCTCCTAAAGATCGTGCAATTATAAAGAAATATAATCAAATAAAAACGATGCAGGAGAAAGAAGCAAGAGTTCATGCAGCTAGAGGCGAAGTTCCAGTTTCTGAATTGCATTACCGACCGCACGCAGTAGATAAATCTAGATTTAGAAAAGTTTTAAGCGGAATTGAAGGAGCATGGGATTTTGGATTATTAGCTTACAACGGAGAGCCTAATGAAGATTTTCTCAAAAAATTAGCTTGGGAAATTGATCCGGAATTCTTTGGTGGAGATACCGCTTATTTCAGAAGACCAGGAACAATGACAACTGTACAAGGTTGGGGATATGTCCCACCATCACCGGAACAAGATCTTGAAAATCAGTTTTATGAATATGTTACTCATAATCGAGAGATCGATGCTCTTTCAATTCCAGAACAGGCATTTATGTTTAATTTTCATATAACTAGGATCCAGCCTTTTCCAGATTGCAATAAAAGAACGGGGAAGTTAACTCAAAATTTGCACTTAAATTTTTATCATTATCCTCCCGCTTCAGTTTTAGAAGGAGAAAGTGGATATTATTATCGTCACATGATTCAAGCAATTAGAGCATTTGATCGAAGAGAAGGGCAAGGAAACTATTCTCCAGAAGAAAGAGACTTTTATGAATTTTTAGGGACAAAAGTCAATAATAATCTAAATGCAATTCTGGATAGAAGCAGATACCTTCCTCATCAGATGAGGGAAACTGAACAAGTTGACGATAATGGAAGATCTGACAGAAAGATTACAAGAAAAGAAGTTCTTCAGGTAAGAAGACCGCTTCATACTTTTAAAAGTAATTCTCGTCGTTAAATTCTAATATCTTTTAATCATTTTCTAGATTTCCGACGATAACTTTATATACTTCTTAATTATCTCACAACATATAATATTCCTGAGTTATCTTGGGAAAAGAGGTGATATAAGTTGGGAACAATTATAGCAAAAAATGTAGTTAACAGAAAGCCTGGATTTCTTTACTACATAGATGGAAAGGGAAATGTCTGTGAAGCAAAAATGTCCAGGGGCGGAAGAAAAAAGAAAACTACTGCCAAAAAGAAAAGGAGATAAGTTTCTCCTTTCTTTTATCTAAATCTTTATATATGAGTTGTTTCTCTCAATTTTGCATAAGATGGTGATATACGTTTGCAAGTATTGTGGATCTCGAGCAGCAAAAACAAAAGATTGCTGCGATGAAGAGATGGTACAAGTTGCTGAATAACCAAGGTGGTAAAAATGGAAAAGAAGCTGGTTTTATTTAGACTGGAAGGTTGTCCTTACTGCAAAAAAGCTGAGAAAGCATTGGATGAAGCTGGATTTAAATACAAAAAAATAGAAGTTCCAGGTCCAAAAGCAGAAAGAAAAGAATTAATAAAAATCTCAGGGCAGGATTCAGTTCCGGTTCTATTGGAAGTTATTGGAGCTAAAAGTCAGGACGATGATATCTTAGAATGGTTGGAGAATCAGTAATCCATTTCTTTTTTAATCTCTCTTTCTTTTCTGCTTAGATTATACATCTCAACGCATGATTCATACAAATAATCAATAATTACGCCCATTGCAAAAGCTCCAGCTGCGGCATGCATTGCATATTCATTTAAGAAATTTTCCAAGCTCATTTTAATCCTTTGTCGAATTTTTCTTTTGCTTTAGCTTCTTTATGATAGACAGAATGGCTGGCAATCTTGTCAAACAGGGCAATCGCAGTATTTATCACATCGCTATGATCGTAATCTAATCTTTTTTCCGTAAGAATCTGCTTAGCTTTGTCAATGCACTGTTTCAGAAGCTCATAATTTTCTTTTTTAGCTCTCTCTTCAACTTCTTTTTCCTCATTCTCAGTTAAATAAACTTCTTCCCAGACAGGATAAGTGCTTCCTTTTGCAGTCTTTGGGAAAGTTTTGCTAAAAGTCATAATAAAAATTAGGACTTACAGCAAGTCCTTTATTCTGCCGATATGATCAGCAATTTTATTGCCTGTATCTGTCAGTTTAATGACTTTAATCCTGCCCTGCTTTTCAAAGTCGACTAAGCCGGATTTTTCCATTTCCTGCAGAATTTTAACTGTATGCGAGTACGTACAATCTACTTCTTTAGCTAATATGCTTCCATACCTGTTTCTCAGATTTTTCTTTAAAGCTACTAAGATCATAGCAGGCTTTCTCCTAAAAAACACTTCAAAAATATCTTTTTTTACTTTTACCATTTAGTTTCTCCCTACCACCCCTTATATATCCTCAAAGGATTATGTTTTAATATATATTTAAATACTTATTGGTTAAATTCCCCCAAATTACAACCAACTTATTATAATGTATACTTTGTTAAAATTTATAAGCTTAACTACAGGTTCTAAAACTCCCTTCATGAAGCTTTCTTTGTAAAAATATTCAACCATAAGTTTTAAATTGTCCATGCATTAATCACGCTATATGCTTGATATCAAATTTATAAGAGAAAACCCTGAAAAAGTAAAAACTAATCTAAAAAAGAGATTTCAGGAAGGAAAGATAAAATTACTGGAGTCTTTAATTAAAAAAGACGAGCAGTGGAGAAAATTAAAAAAGCAGTTGGATGATTCCAGATCAAGAAGAAACAAGGTCAGCATTGAAATAAATCTATTGAAAAAAGAAGGCAAATCCACAGCTCAATTGTTAAAGGAAGTCAAATCATTGCCGGATAAAATAAAAGACATGGAGGAAAAAACAGACTCTCTTCAAAGTGAAATTCACGAACTGATGATGCAGATTCCAAACATGATACATGCTTCAGTTCCAGTAGGAAAAGATAATACAAAAAATGTTGTAAGAGACCAGATTGGCAAAATACCAAAATTTAATTTTGAAGTAAAAAATCATGCTGAATTAGGGGAATTATTGAATGTTCTTGATTTTGATTCTTCTGCTGCAATATCTGGAAACGGATTTTATGTGATGAAGGGGAAATTAGCTCTTCTAAACCAGGCTTTGATTGAATATGCAAGAGACTTCATGGTGAGCAGAGGATACACTTACATCGAGCCGCCACTAATGATAAAGAAAGAAGTTTTACAGGGGGTTTATTCAAATTCAGAAATAGCCCAAATGTCATATAAAATAGAAGACAACGATTTATACCTAATTGCAACTTCCGAACATCCTCTAATTGGAATGTTCATAAATAAAATCATAAAGGAGGAAGATTTGCCGGTAAAACTAACAGCTTATTCAATGTGCTTCAGGAAAGAAATCGGAAGCCACGGAATAGATGAGAAAGGATTGTACAGAACGCATCAGTTTAACAAGCAGGAGATGGTTGTCTTATGCCATCCAAATGATTCTTACAAATATTATGATGAATTATTAAACCTGTCAAAAGAATTATTCAAAAATCTTGAATTGCCAATAAGGGAATTGGAATGCTGCTCAGGAGATTTGGCTGATTTAAAAGCAAAATCCGCTGATTTGGAAGCATGGTCTCCAAGACAAAAAAAATACTTTGAAATTACTTCAGTTACAAATATGGAATCAGCTCAGGCAAGAAGATTAAACATAAAATTCACAGATAAAAAAGGAAACAAAGATTTTGTCCACACTTTAAATAATACTGCAATCGCAACCTCAAGAGCGTTAGTCGCAATAATGGAAAATTATCAGACTAAAGAAGGAGAGATTGAAATCCCCAAGGTACTGCAGAAATACTGCGGCTTTAAGAGAATAGAAAAGAATAAAAAATCTATCTAGTTTAAGATAAATATGGCAAAAAAGAAAACAAAAGAAAGAATTGAAGAGGAAATTGAATCAGGGGATAAAGAGGAGGATATCTACACAGAAGAAGGCGCTGAAGTCGCTGAAGATGACGATTCTATAACTAATGAGGAAGAAGGCTTCATGAAAGGCTATAACGAGTCTGAAACTGAATCTAAACGCCCAAAGAAACGTTTAAAAAGCAAAAATCGCTATTAATTCTCATGAAAATATTGGCAGCATCAGACATACACGGGGATCTTAAGTTAGTCAGATCTCTGGCTGAAAAAGCTGAAAAGGAAAAAGTAGACATGGTTTTGCTATGCGGAGATTTAACTATGTCAGAAAAATCAATAGATGGAATAATCGGCCCATTCAAGGAAAGAGGGCTTAAAGTCGGAATCATTCCTGGAAATCATGAATCATCTGCAACAGTTAATTTCCTTACAGAAAGATACAAATTAGTCAATTTGCACGGATATTCTTATTATATGGAAAAAGTAGGAATGTTCGGCTGCGGCTCGGCAAACATTGGATTGTTTAGATTATCAGAGGAAGAAATCGCTGAAGCTTTATCAAAATCACATAGAGAAATAAAAGAAAAATCAAAGAAAATAATGGTTACTCATGTTCATCCTGCAGGAACTTTAATGGAAAGGTTCATTCCAGGTTCTGGAAGCGATGCAGTAAGAAAAGCACTTGAAAACTTCGAGCCTGATTTTGCTTTGTGCGGGCATCTTCATGAAGCAGAAGGCATAGAGGAATTAATCGG
>Ga0209541_10012344_pt1 | contig 13223 bp, 12 predicted proteins | sample RifCSPlowO2_01_FD_184027 | JGI IMG/M metagenome (GOLD analysis project Ga0209541, IMG submission 184027) | Groundwater microbial communities from Rifle, Colorado - Rifle CSP2_plank lowO2_0.1 (SPAdes) (version 2) | ecosystem: Environmental > Aquatic > Deep subsurface > Groundwater | place...
AAGCCCCGGAATATCAGCCAAAATAAGTTCGTAATAGACGCCGAGATTCGGTTCGAGCGTAGTAAAAGGATAATTAGCCACCTTGCTTTTCGCATTTGTGAGGAGGTTTAGCATGCTAGATTTCCCGACGTTCGGAAGCCCCACGAATCCCACGTCCGCGATAAGCTTGAGTTCAAGCCGCAGTTTAAATGTTTCGCCCGGACGCCCTCCTTGGAATTGTTTAGGCGTCGTGTTGCGCGAAGAACGAAAATGAAAGTTGCCCCGGCCACCGATGCCTCCTTCTGCGAGTAGCGTGCCTTCGCCGATTTTTTGTATTTCGGTATCGTTCCCGTTTGTTAAATTGTGGATTACCGTTCCCACGGGAAGCTTGAGTGTCAAGTCCGCGCCGGTTTTGCCGTCATGGAACTGCCCCCGACCATTGCCTCCGTTTTCCGCTCCAAATTCTTTTTTAAAACGGAATTGTTGTAGCGCGCTTATATCGGATACGCCAAGAGCATATACGCTCCCGCCTTTGCCGCCGGACGCGCCAGTTGGCCCCAAACTTTTCAGGTTTGTATTAAAAGCCACTGCGCCCACGCCTCCTTTTCCTGCCGATATTTTGATTTTGATGTCGTCGATGAGCATTGGATTTTAATCCTATATCAGCAATGAATTTAACGCCATCGTATTTTAATAATGTATGCTCAAGCGTTAATCGGATGAATTGCGGAATAAAGATGACGAACCGTTGAAGCGCGTGCTATCCGATCACATTCAGGAAACTCAGTGGACGAAGATCGGGTCCGCAGCTCAACGAGACTCTTTGGTCTGCCTTAATATTGCGCTAACTCGTGCTGTGTCTCCTGAACAAAATCCGAACTTTTTACCAAACGAATTCCGATGTGGAATGAATCGTTTGTTTTTGAATTCGGATGTCGCAAGCGGGGGTGTGGGGAAATTTTTCATTTGCTCCTCTTTTTGTTTTGGCGGAATTCGGGACGGACATCCTAAACCTTTATCGTTTTGTTTGCTACTTGAAAAGACCAAGTTGAGAGATATTTCACAAACTTTTTCAATAAAAACGGTAACACAGTTTCAATAACCCAAAACGATACTATAATATACAAAACCAACAGAAAATTATTACTGAAAAAGTTTTCAATTTGATCAATTTTAACGTCAAGATACTTTATCAGAAACCAAAAACTTAAATGAAGCATTGAATAAAACACTATCGGCCATTGCGGTACTTTGTTACCAAAAAAATCAATTTGCCTAGATTCTTTTTCTTCCTCCTTTATTTTTGCAGATTCTTTATTTCTATCTACGCGTCCCTCCATTCTCGAACTAATAATCTGTCCATTCAAATTTTCCTCTTGAAACAAAAATTCGTAAGTATATTTATCTCCTGATATGAAAAATAGTAGATAGTGAAATACATTCGATAAAAATTTCAATGGCCACGGAAACCAAATTCTCAAAAATCTGAGCTTGGTTCTCAAATATAGCCCCCAAATTGATCTTGTGGTTTTTATATGTTTCGCGTAGACCTCCAACAGTACCTCATCCCCTGTAATTTCTTTACTCCCTCTGTAGAGTTTCTCCGTACCAGTGTCATAGAAAAACTCATCGCGAAATTCTAAATCAAGCGGTTCGTGGAAATTTTGTTCGGTACGCATTCGTATACCCTCAGGCAATTCTTCTCCGTATGTTGCTTTAATATAAAACGTCTTTCTCGTAGAACCCGTGTCATTATATGTTTTGTTGGGAATATAAAACCCAATTCCCGAAACATTTTTTGTGTCTTGTGGATTTAGTTTTTTCTTACAACCAAAACCAATTTGAGCATCAATGTAATGAATTACGGAATAAAAGCCATACTTTTCGAAGTTAAATTTACCCCTTAATCTTTTATTTTGTTCGCTCTCAACTTGCTCTGTCATATTATTTTTCACTACAACTTTTTCTATTACCGATTTCCTTTCGCCCGATTGTGAGTCTTGCACAACATCTCGCAATTCTTTATTGAGGTTGCACCACCCTTACTCCAAGCTGCTACATGGTCGGTGTCCATTTCGCTAAAACTCCAAATTTTACTCTTGTTGGCATCATGACCAATGGCGCAATGCGAGCAGTTTGATTTCTCTTTCTTTCCAGCCGTAGCGGTTTGTGTTGTGTAAACCGCTTTCTTAGTTGCTTCGTCAAATATTCGAACCTCAAGTAATTTTGTGTCAGTGGCACCACCGAGAATATACTCAAAAATACCTTTGCGATTTTTTATATAAGGATCAGCGTAAAGCTTCTGTACCTCGGCTGATATCTTCGCTGAATTATATGCCTTCGCGTGATACTTTTCATACAGTCGTCCCCACTCAAGTCCACACATCTCACTTTCTACATCCATAAACACACTGGAGATCCAATCAATCGCACTGTTGAAATAATTTTTTAACTCATTGATATTTTTGTCGTTGCGATGGATACTCATGTAATCATCAATATTTCCCTTGCTCGCCCAGTCTAAAGCTCTTTCAAAAAATGCCTGTCGGTTTGCACTGCCCTTTATGTATGCGCTCCATTTTTGAATATTGGCATTTTGGCTATTGCTAAACTCCTCTTTACCTAACGTAACGAATGGTCCGGAATAGATCGCATTTAACAATTCCTGTGGGACGAGCGGAACTCCAGCTATATTAATCGTCTTGAACCACTCCTTTATCTGGCTTTCTGTCCCTTCGCATTCATAAATAAGCAGTTTTGTTTCCAAAATCTTGGTTTTCTTGTCTTTTGCCATACCGCCAAAATATTGTTCCATACCATTTTCGTCTTTAATGGCAAATTTATCAGTCACAAAACGACCAACACTAGTGATGCGCTGTTGCCCATCCAAAACTTCCAGATTATTTTCAGAAACCTTATTAAAATAAATCAGGCCTATTGGGTAACCCTTGAGTATTGATTCAATAACAGCCATCTCTCTTTTTCCGCCGTCGGAGGCATAAATATAATTGCGTTGATACTCCGGCTGAATAGTGAGTTTGCCAGACAAACCAAATAGCCCCTTACCCTCCAGTTCGTTATAAACGAACCCTTCGCAAATATCTTTGACAGTGATGATAGTTTTGAGTGTTGTTTTCATATTATTTTTTATTTAATTTTTTCTGTTCTGACAGTTGTTTAAAATTTCTGTCACTCACCACTTTCTTGCCGGTTTTTTGTTCCAATTCTAAACGTGCGTTTTTCGCCACTCGTCCGCCTTTTTTCGCCGGAATTTTATTTTCTTCCAATCCTTTTGTCTGCATTGTTTCGGCAATTTGCCTAGTAGAAAGTTCCGCCAAGGCGGTGAAAATCAACTCCGCGTCCGTCATATGGTCGCGCAGATTTTCTCTTTTTAATTTTTTTAAACCCTTATGTTCTTTCACCGTCAAATCACTCCATTCTTGATGTATGATATTGGTCAAAATGGCGTATTCTTCTTTTTTTCGCACCTCGCTATCTTTCCAATAATCCGTTAATTTATTTCTGATTTCCTGCCCCATCATTCTTTGCTGAATCCATTTCGAATCTCTTCCCATTTTCTGCCAATATCCCCGCGAACGATTGAGGGCTTTTTCAGGATCATTTATTTCTTCAATTCGTTCATAACCGACTTTTGCTAACCATAACTTTATCGGTTCAGCTTTTTTGCTGGGCACGGATTGAATTAAACGAAACAATGTTTCCGTATCCGCCACATCGGTTTCACGCATTTTTCCGTCTCGCGCTAACATTTTCAACCGGTCACAATTTGTGACCACTTGACTCCCCTCGTTTTTTAAACGATTTTTTAGTGTTGTCCAGTATGTTTTTGCTCGATTATAATTGACCTGATCTGTCAGAATAGCAATGATGTCAATCACAGAAAAATACCAAAGCTCTTTTACCTCATCCCAAACCCGCCTGATTTGTTTTCCCTCAAAAATCGTTGGGTGTATATCATTTTTTATTTGTCTTTTTTCATAATATTTATTGTTTATATTGGCCATAGTAATGTAAACTTTTTATGTTGTTTTGTTTACATTGGCAAATGAAATGTAAACTATATGTAAATCAATTTTCATATTATTTCTTTTGTTTTTTACTAATTTCTTCAAATGCTTTGGCAACACTTGGACTATTGGAAGTAAGTCTCTTTATCGACAGGTCAGTAGCTTTGTTATTTGCTAATCGTAAATTATTATCAGATTTCAATAGATTGTCTTTCACCTTATTTAAGTGATCAATGGTACTGTCTATTTCTTCTATAGCTTTAGAAAATTGTGTTGAAGCCAAGCCATAGTTTCTTGAAAATGCTTCTTTAAATGCATCCATGTTGGCTTCAAAATTTGATACATCAACATTTTGATTATTGAGCATATGAATTTCACGTCGGAGATGCTGTGATTTAATGTTTGCTTGACGTAAGAATCCAATAATAGTAATGAAGTGTTGAGGACGTATAGAGTACATGAGTTCATATTCATGGACAGGAACAATGTCATCATAGTATTCATTGTCTTTTTCGAGAAGACTTACCAAAACAGCATATTCACAATTCTTTTCCTGTCGATCTTTATCTAATTCTTTAAAGAAATCCTTGTTCTTTTTCTTAGTAGCGGTGGTATCATCTTCATTTTTCATTTCAAACATAATGGATAAAATTTCGTTACCATCATCATCTGTTTCTCGATAGATATAGTCCCCTTTTGAGCCTGATTCTGAGACTGTATTGTCTTTACTAAATTTTGCATTAGGAAATGCGATATGACGAATACGATTAAATTCATTTTCGCAATGCATTTCAAGTGATTCACCTATCATTTTAGTATTCATTTTTGTACGCATTTCCTTGAGTGATACAAGAGCTGTTTCGCTAGATTTGATTTGTTCTTTAAATTTTTCTTCGCTTAGTTTTTTTTCGTGCTTAATGTTATTTATTTCAGTGTTTTTTTCGTTTAATTTTTCTTGATATCCTTTTTCTTTCTCTGTAAGTTCTTGAAGGGCTTTAAGCTTTACACTTGACTCTGTCCTTTCTGCAACACTTTCTAATTTAGAATTAAGGGTAGCAATCTCCTTATCTTTTTCGGACAAGTCCTCTTTTGCACGATTGGCATACTCTTTTTCTTTAAGTTCTAATTTTAAGTTATTCTCGCGTTCGATAACATCCTTTTCTTTTTTCAATTCAGCATTAAATGCATCATGTTTTATAGAATTAACCACATTCGTGATTGTTGTTTTGTCGATGTCAGTTTCATGGATAGACTTTAGATCGATTGTGTCACCTTTTGAGCCATCTTCTAATAAAACTAGGGTGTTTTCGTCTTGAATTGATACTTTAACTTTTTTCATATTATTTTTTCTTGTGTTGAATAAAAATTCTTTTATACACCATCTTTGCGATGTTATTTTCATAGAAACCAGCTGTTGGATTGCCTTCTTTATATGCCCCTGTGCCGCCGGCTTTATAATAATCATTAACAAATTCTTTTGTTACACCTGATGTTTTCTTGAATTTATCATCAACAAGACCATTATCACTTGTTCCTAAAATTCTAAACTGCTCAGGGCTATACTTATCCATGATACTAATTGGTACACCCATTACACCTTTATAATCACTTGGGATATTTTTAACCAACGACACTTCTATCGCGTCATAATTGTCATATTTCTCAAACGGTTTTTTCATTACGAACTTGACCACCTCCGCCCTGGTCATGAGTGGTAGTGGTTGGTGACGGCGCCCATGGTCAAGATTTGTGAACCAACGAACGCCTTGCACTCTGGTGATATAAACTTTCTTACCGCTTTCATTTGTTTTAATTTCACGAACTTGATCTAAATTAGCAATCTTTTCGGGTATCTCAAAAAACATCGCACCCGCATTAACTTTGTAATTATTACCTAACCAAACTTTATTCTCTTTGAGTAATGGAAACACTTCTTTATAGGTAATTGCGTTCATGTTGCCGATGATCAAAAACTTTTTGTCATAATCAACAAGTTGTTTTATATACTCACGAAACAGGCTGAACGGCGGATTTGTTACCACAATATCGGATTGTTTCAGTAGATTTTTAGATTCATCGCTACGAAAGTCGCCGTCGCCTTCTAGCGGTGTCCATTCGTTATGTTTGTTTGCCTTTAACTGCTTAGCAATATCTTTTAAGTTGAACTCGCCGTCGCGGTCTATGTCGCGCACTTCGTTGATAATAAATTTGTTGGCGTTTACCTTTGGACGGCCTTTTGATTTTGTAAGAGTTTTATCATCGCCAAATAACCCTAGTTGCGTGTTGGCTACGGGCGAGGGCTTGTAGCTGGTGGTGATAAGTTGTTTCAATCCAAGCTTATTGAAATTGAGCACGAAATAGCGAAAGAAATTGCTCTCAAACGGATCGTCGCAGTTGCAATATACCACCATGCCGCGAAATACAGCGGGGTTGTATTCCAGATATGCTTCAATCTCTTTCTGGATATCGCTGTATTGAGTATAAAACTCGTCATTCTTTACTTTTTTTGCGTTTGTAAGATTTTTGTTTGCCATAATTATTTCAAAAGTTCGCTACTGGAAATTCCCAAAGCCCCAGCGATTTTTTCCAAAGTTGAAAGAGTAGGATTCATACGACCATTCTCAATGTTGCTGATATACGCTCTATCCACGCTCAAAGCCGTCGCAAGGTCTCCTTGCGACATATTCTTTTTCAATCGTAGTTTTCTTAAGTTTTCCCCAAGTTTTTTACTTAATGACATAAATATATAATAGGAAAACTTGCATTGTATTGCAAGAGTGCAGTATAATGCATACATGTCCACTCCGCATTTTGGCGAAAACGACGATTCTATTTTTTGGCTGCCGGGCTTGGATTCGATTTCCTTATAGAAAATCCCGCGGAGCGATAACATCGCTCCGTTCAAATCCAAGCCCGTCAGTTTTGAAATAAAAACTGCCGGGCTTGGATTCGAACCAAGATGACATGATTCAGAGTCATGTATCCTGCCGTTAGATGACCCGGCAATATTTAATCAGATTACCATAATAATTTATAAAATAAATATCATAGATAAAGCCGCCATTTGCGGCGGGACCAATAAGAACCGGCGTAATCAACGCCGATTCTTTTAGCGGATTTTATTTCCGAAGGCTTGATTTTTATTCTCCGATCTTCAATCCAAAGTCCGGTTTTCCGGTTAGCCGGTTTCCCGTTAAATTTCCCGTTAATTTTGAGATATTTCGTGATTCTGGCCGGGCCGCTGATTTTATCCGTTCCTCTGATTAAAACAGCGGCCGGATAATTTTTTGGCCCAGTCACGATATTAAGCATCCAGTGCGTCCCGTAAGTAAAATAAACATACCAATTCCCCGCTTCACCGAACATTATTTTATTTCTCTCGGTTTTTCCCCGGCTGGCGTGCGAAGCCTTATCGGAAAATCCGTCGTAAGCTTCAACCTCGGCAATCATCAGAGAAATTTTTTTCTGGCCGATCCGCCGCGTTAAAAATTTTCCCAGCAAACCAGCGGCAACCGCCAAAGTTGATTTAGCGCGGAAATTTTTTATCAACATCTATTTTAGATTTTTAAATATCTTTTTACCGCGATCCAGCCGGAGATAACACCCAAAAACACGCCGACAAAAAGAAGAATGGCAAAAATCTCAAAAAAGTTCTCCAAATAATAAGAGAAAAGATCAGGCCCGCCAAAAAAACGCTCGGCTTGAGGCCCGAGCCAGAGGGTTAAAGGATAAAAAATTATCATCGCCGAAACGGCGGCAATAACGCCATAAAGAACCCCTTCAACTATATAAGGCCCGCGAATGTAATTGTTTTTGGCGCCAACAAGGCGCATCACGGAAATTTCTTCGCGATTGGTATAAATCGCCAGACGAATAGTGTTAAAAACGACAAAAACGGCCACCAGCGCCAAAACGGCGCTCGCGCCCATCCCAACTTGCCGAGAAGCTCCCAAAATGCCGGAAAGCCGGTCGATAATCAATTGATTCTGAAAATAATTAACTTTATCTATAATGGAAGAAAAAATGCCGGCTTCAAAAAAACGGGCAATGGCTTCATATTGGCCGAGATCTTTGGCTTTAACGTTTAAACTCGCGCCTAAAGGATTATCCTCAAGCTCATCCAAAGAACGGGTAACCAAAGAATTATTTTGATGCCTTTTTTTAAAATCTTCAAGCGCTTGTTCGCGCGAGACATATTCCACTTCTTTTACTTGAGGCAAGCCGGAGAGAGAAGAAAGAAGATTTTTTATCTCGCTTTCCGGAGCGTCGGTTCTGAAATAAATGCTGATATCCACTTTATCTTCAAGGCGCGAAAGAGCGGAACTCAAAAGAACATTTGAAAAAAGGAGCGCGCCGACCATAAAAAGCGCCAAAACCATCACTAAAATAGTGGCTAAAGACACCCAGCGGTTTCGCCAAAAAGAAATCACGCCGCTTTTAATTATTCTTTTTAAAGTAATAAAAAACATATTTTATTTTTTAAATTTTATGAATTTTAAAGCATATAGCGGCCTTCTTTATCATCCCTGATTATCCGGCCGCGTTCCATCGTCACCACGCGTTTTTTAAGGCCGTTAATAACGTCTTTATTATGGGTGGTTAAAATTACGGTAGAGCCGAATTCATTTATTTTTCGCAAAAGCGCGATAATTTCTTTGGTATTTATCGGATCAAGATTGCCGGTCGGCTCGTCGGCGATAATCACGTCCGGCCGCATCACAATGGCGCGGGCAATCGCCACGCGCTGTTTTTCTCCGCCGGAAAGTTCGCCGGGAAAATGATTGATCCTGCTTCCCAATCCCACCAAATCAAGAACTTGCGAGACGTCTGCTTCAATTTCTTCATCGGTTATGCCGGCCGACTCCATCGCGAAAGCGATATTTTCATAAACGGTTTTACTCGGCAAAAGCCGGAAATCCTGAAAAATCGCGCCAATGCGGCGCCGAACTTGATGAAGGTCTTCGGGTAAAAGATTATGAATATCCAAAGACTCAAAAAAAACTTTTCCGGAAGTGGGCTTTTCTTCGCCTAAAAGCATTTTAACCAAAGTGGTTTTTCCGGCGCCAGACTGGCCGACCACGGAAACAAATTCCTTTGGCGCAATGCCTAAATTTACGTCTTCTAAAGCGATAGAAGTGGGAGAATATTCCTTTGAAACCTGATCAAAATAAATCATAAAGCCTATAATTCGCGTAACGCTTCTAATTCCGCTTCAATAAAATTATCCAGTCCGCCCTCCAGCACTTTTTTTACATTCCCTTCTTCCAGGCCGGTGCGATGATCCTTGACCATTTTATAAGGATGAAAAACATAAGAACGAATTTGATGCCCCCATTCCACTTCAATATTTTCTTTCTTAAACCCTGCTGTTTCCCGACGCAGTTTTTCTTTTTCTTTTTGATAAAGCTTGGCGCGGACAATTTGAAGCGCTCTCTCTTTATTTTGCGCCTGCGAACGCTCCGAGTCAACCCGCGCGCTCAAGCCGGTGGGAAGATGTTTCAGATAAACCGCGGTTTCGCGCTTATTAACGTTCTGGCCGCCCGGGCCGCCCGCGCGCGTAAAACTGATTTCCAAATCATCGTCTTTTAATTCCACTTCTTTGGGCTCAATAAATTTAGGCAGGATTTCCACGAGCGCGAAAGAAGTATGGCGGAGTTTTTTGGCGGAAAACGGCGAAACGCGCACTAAGCGATGAACGCCGGCCTCGCCTTTTAAATAACCATAAGCGTATTTTCCCGCCACCTCAAAAGTGATATTTTTAACGCCGCCATGCTCGTTTTGATGATGATGCAAAACGGTTATTGCCCAATTTTGGCGGCTGGCGTATTTTTGGTACATTTCCGAAAGAATCCGCGCCCAATCCTCGGCATCGTCTCCGCCCGCGCCCGAAATAATGGAAACCACCGCGCCGCCCTGATCGTATTTTCCGGCCAAAAACATTTTCTTTTTTTCTTTCTCAAAAATCTTTAAAAGGCCGTCATAACGCGATTCCAATTCGCTCGCCGTTTCCTTATCCTTTGAAAGCAAAGCGAATTCGGCCAAATTTGAAAGTTCTTTTTTTAATTCCTGCCAGACGGAAATTTCTTCTTTTAAGCCGGCCGCGCGCCCGCTGATCTCTCTGGCTCGTTCCCGGTCATCCCAAAAACCGGGAAGGTTCATCTCGCTTTCCAATTTTAAAATCTCCTGATGTTTTCTTTCCAAGTCAAAGACGCTCCGCCAAGCGGCGGAGTTCGCTTTTTAATTCTTCAATTTTTTTAAGCAATTCATTCATAACTTACGCTATTCTAACAAAAAAAACGTTTTTATTCAATCAAATCCCCGCGCTTAAATTTAAGCGCGGGGGTCAAAATGCTTTTTTATTTTTTTATTTTGGATTTTTTATTAAATTTTTCTTTAGCTTTTTTAAATCAACCAATTTTTTGGCCAATTTGAATATTTCTTTTTCAGATTCAGATTTAAACTTTTTCTTTTTCTTGCCGCGGCATTTTCTATCTTTTTTCTTGCATTCGCATGCTTTTTCTTTACACATTTCTTTGCCTCCTTTCTATTTTTATCAATCTATTTTATCAAATTTTAAAAATACGCTTTATATATAGTATAATAAAATAATGAAAAAAGAAATGAAAAAAGAAAAAATAACAAGTAAAACCTCGGAAAGCAAGGAATTTTTAGCCTTAAAAGTTATCGGTATGGATTCGCCTCACTGCGCCATGGTCGTTGAAAAGGCGATCAAAACCCTGCCCGACATTGAAAAAATTGAAGTTGATTATAACAACAGCAGAGCAAAAGTTGTTTTTAATCCTTTAAAAGTGAGTCCGGAACAAATTGAAAAAGTGATTAACGACTCCGGCTATAAAGCGGTGCGAGAAACTTCCGAGGCGCAAGATATGCTGGAAAAAGAAAAAATTGAGCGGGAAAAAGAACTGAATAATCTGAAAAAGAAAGTTGCTGTTGGCGCGTTTCTTTCAATAATTATATTCTTTGGCAGTTTCCCGGAATGGTTTCCGTTTGTCCCTAAAATTTTGCAAAACTTTTTTGTTTTGTTGATTTTAACCACGCCTGTCCAATTCTGGGTCGGCGCCAAATTTTACAGCGGCCTCAAAATTCTTTTCAAATACCGAACAGCCGATATGAATACTCTGATCAGCATCGGCACTTTGGCCGCTTATTTTTACAGCGCCGCGGTTGCCTTCTTTCCGGAATTTTTCAACCTCGCTCCGTTGGATGCCGCAGGTCATTATATTTATTTTGACACTTCGGCAATCATTATTACCTTAATTTTGTTCGGTCGTTATCTTGAAATTTTGGCAAAAGGCCGGGCTTCGGAAGCGATTAAAAAATTAATGAAGCTTTCGGCCAAAACCGCCCGCGTGATAAAAAACAATGAAGAACGGGAATTGCCGATTGAGGAAGTGAAAGCCGGCGATATTATCGTCGTCCGGCCGGGTGAAAAAATACCGGTTGACGGCGAAGTGATTGACGGAAAATCATCCGTTGATGAATCAATGGTTACCGGCGAAAGCATGCCGGCTTCAAAAGAAGCCGGATTTAAAGTAATTGGCGCGACGATCAATCAAACCGGCTCGTTTAAATTCAGGGCGATAAAAGTGGGAAAAGACACAGTGCTCGCGCAAATTATTAAAATGGTGGAGCAAGCCCAAGGATCAAAAGCGCCGATCCAAAAATTAGCGGATCTTATTTCTTCCTATTTCGTGCCGGTGGTGATTGTTATCGCGATCCTGACCTTTATGGCTTGGTTTTTACTGGGACCCCAACCGGCTTTAACTTTTGCCTTAGTTAATTTTGTGGCGGTGCTGATTATCGCTTGCCCTTGCGCTTTAGGCTTAGCAACGCCGATGGCCATGATGGTGGGCATCGGCAAGGGCGCGGAAAAAGGAATTTTAATCCGCGAAGCCGCGGCCCTGGAAACGGCTAAAAATATTAATACGATAATTCTTGATAAAACCGGAACTTTGACTCAAGGAAAGCCAGTCGTAACCGATGTGGTGCCGCTTGCCGAAACAGACAGAAAAATTTTACAATTGGCCGCCAGTTTAGAACAAAAATCAGAACATCCTTTGGCTAAAGCGATAATTCAAGCGGCGGCAAGCTTGGGTCAAAAATCATCCCATCCGCTGGATAAAGCCATCAAAGAGGAAGTGATTCAAGAAAAAGTTAAATTATTTGAAATTTCCGATTTTGAAGCGATTCCCGGAAAAGGCATCAAGGGAAATTTAACGATGAACGGCCAAAAAATTTCAACCGCCTTGGGCAATCGGGAGCTCGTTAAACTCTTTAAAATTAATCTAAAAGACATTGAAGATAAGATTCAAAAACTTGAAGCAAAAGCTAAAACCGCGGTCATTTTAATTCAAAACAATCAAGTTTCGGGTTTAATCGCTATTGCCGATGTTTTAAAACCAGAATCAAAAAAAGCGGTTGAAAAATTAAAAAAAGCCGGTTTGGAAATCTGGATGCTCACCGGCGATAATAAAAGAACCGCTGAAGCGATCGCCAAAGAGGCCGGCATCGAAAACATAATGGCGCAAATTCTGCCGCAGGACAAAGCTAAAAAAGTGGCGGAATTTCAAAAATCTGGCAAAAAAGTGGCGATGGTCGGCGACGGCATCAACGACGCGCCGGCTCTGGCCCAATCGGATTTAGGCATTGCCATGGGCGAAGGCACGGACGTAGCCATGGAATCGGCCGGTATTACTTTAATGAGAGGAGATCTGATGCTTATCCCGGATCTTTTTAAGCTGTCGCGAAACACCTTGCGAATCGTCAAACAAAATCTTTTTTGGGCGTTTTTTTACAATGCCGCTTTTATTCCGGTTGCCGCCGGCGTTTTGTACCCGTTTTTTGGGATTTTATTAAATCCGATTTTCGCCGCGGCGGCCATGGCTTTTTCTTCTTTATCGGTCGTTTTAAATTCATTAAGATTAAAAATCGCGGTTAAAGAACAATCCAAATCCTCTAAAAAATGCTGCCATATCGCCACGGCCAAAATCAATAAAGGCGGGATTTGAACCCACGACCCACGCTTTACGAAAGCGTTGCTCTGCCACTGAGCTACTTCGGCAGAATTGCGAGCGGCGAGAATTGAACATTTTGCAAATTTGCCGTCCATTTCGGTGGGCGACACGAAGTGCCGCCACTGGTTTTGTCCTGCACTCAACGCGCAGGCGGAGCCGCCTGCCCCGTAGGGAGCTGTGC
>Ga0209541_10012349_pt1 | contig 13221 bp, 17 predicted proteins | sample RifCSPlowO2_01_FD_184027 | JGI IMG/M metagenome (GOLD analysis project Ga0209541, IMG submission 184027) | Groundwater microbial communities from Rifle, Colorado - Rifle CSP2_plank lowO2_0.1 (SPAdes) (version 2) | ecosystem: Environmental > Aquatic > Deep subsurface > Groundwater | place...
CTGAAGCAGCTGAATGTGCTAAAGAACAGGGCAAGTTCTGGGAATTCCATGATAAATTATTCGAGAATCAGGCTTCTCTAAGTACTGCTTCATACAAGCAGTGGGCTCAGGAGTTGGGATTGAATACACAGCAATTCAATGATTGTGTTGATACAAGAAAATACCAGTCAGAAGTCACAAAAGATTATCAGGACGGTCAGGCAGCAGGCGTTACAGGAACTCCATCGTTCTTTGTAAACGGAATAAATATAAGAGGCGCACAGCCTTTCTCAGCCTTCAAGACAATTATAGATCAGGAATTGGCGAAGTAGATTGATATGGAAAAAACAAGAACTCGAATTAAAATTTATGATAACACAGAAATACGACAAACTTATAATCCAATTCTAGGTTCTTACTACAGAAGATTCAACCCTTACGCAAGATTAGACCCAGAAAGCGTACGTGTTAAAGTTGTTCGATCAAGAGAACCAACTATGCATGATATTTGTGAATCATCTGATTTGGGGGACATGACTTTTGGCGTTCGAAAAGAATTTAGTCATTTGATCGGGTACGAAACAAGATTTGATGGAAAAAGATATCAGAATCCTCATCTTAATCCTTTATGGGATATAGAATTCGAACCTTCTGTTTCTTTAATAGGGCCTGTTCCAACTAAGGATGAGGATATAATAGCCATCGTTTTGGCTAAGGGATTAGCTTCTAGTGCCGATAGAAGAACTGTGCTTGTTTATGGAAGAAGAGATGGAAGATACATAGGTCATGGTCATTCTTTGACCGAAGCATTAGCGAAGTAAAAAGAATGGCAATTAAACTTATTTCCGTCCTTTTCTTACCATATCTTTGAATTGTTGGCCAGACATTTTCCTAGGAAGACTTCCGTGAAGTTTTCTTATGTCAACTTCTTTTGATGGGGATTTGGAAGAGGCCTTTACTCTATTGTATAGATCCAGATCCTGATCTGCATTCTTCAGAACAGAATCTATAAATTTAACTTGCTGTAATGACCACGTCTTGTTATCAACACTTTTCATATAATTCACCCAGAATTTGACAAAAGCAATCCTTTCCTCATTATTTTTTTTCTTATCCATTCATAACACCTTATATCTCTTCATTATCTTTACAGCATCTAGCTTTTCTGCAAACTCCTTCATTAATTTATTGTCTAATTTGTCTTTAAATAATTCGTATAAATGTATTGCGTCTTCTATATCCTTATTAGTGCCTAGGTAAAATTTGAAGGCTATTTGTAATTCTATGTTAGAGATGAATGCCTGCTTATCATTGACTAGTACCTTAAGCCTTGTTTTCATGGCTATGTAATCTAGATCTTCCTTAGTAAACTTCAGTTCTATGTTGGGGATTACTTCATTCTTTTCAGCTACTCTGATTGCTAATCCGTCTTCCAACATGCTATACGCTTTATCCAGTTTTACTTCGTTTAGTATCCACATTTTATTGTTGTATACTGAATTATAGAAATCCTTAAATTTTTCCACTTCTATCTTATCAATCAGGATATCAACATCCTCTGTAGTTCTAGTTCTTCCTAAAAGAATTGAAACATAACCGCTTACAATTACATAGTCTGTCTCCGATTCTTCAAGTAAATCTATAAATCTGAAAACAAACTTATCAAGTTCTGATAGTTCTCTCTTAAATCTTATACCATCTTTCGAGAATTCTATATTCATATTTATTTTTTAGACAGAGTCTATAAAAGTTGATAGATCAGGTTGTATTAACTAAAGGTATGACGAGTGCTAAGAAGAAAGATGAACCTCTTTCTTTGGCATTACTCCATAGTTTTTAATGAGTTTTTAGGATAAGAGAGGTTCAATCATCCGTCAAGTTAAGAGAATCACAGATCATCTCAATCTTATTACATCCAGAATCTTGGGCGCTTCTGTTTCTATCCTGAATATCTGATGCAAGTCCCTTGCTAAACTGATGCACTTTGAGCTCTCGCCGTGGTTGGTAATTATCTTCTTTGGCATTGCTCTCAGATGTTTGACGTAATCAATGAGCTGCTTGTAATCGCTGTGCCCTGACAATCCTTGGATTGTAACAATTTCCATCTTTATTTCTATATCCCTGCCGTTATCCAATTGAATTCTCTTCCATCCTTTCTGTATTCTTCTTCCCATTGTACCTTCGGCTTGGTATCCTACAAAGATAAGAGAATTTTTTTCATCCCCGGAAAATTTCTGAAGATAATCAATTGCCGGCCCTCCTGAAAGCATACCGGATGTTGCAAGAACTACACAAGGCTTGTCACTAATATGCACCTGTTCCCGTTCTTTTTGTGAACCAATCCCTTTCATCCTGGGATCAATAAATGGATTTTTTCCTTTGTGCAGTATTTTGTTCTGTATGTTCGGGTGCATGAATTCGGGATAAGCAGTATGAATTGCGGTAGAATCCCACAACATTCCGTCCAGATAAACAGTAGCGTCAAGAGTAGAATCAGCTAAAGTAGCAATAACGTCCTGCGCCCTTCCGACAGCAAATGTAGGTATCAGCACTTTGCCTCCCCTTTCAATTGTTTTTGTTATAGCATCCATAAGCTGTTGCTCTCCTTCCCTGTGAGGGGGTTGTATATCTTCTTGTGAACCGTAAGTTGCTTCCAGAATTAATGCTTCTACTCTTGAAAAGTCGGTGTGAGCCTTTTCTAGAATTTTTGTATTTTCATATTTCATATCGCCTGAATAAAGTATATTGAAAAGTCCATCTCCTATGTGAATATGTGTAACTGCAGAACCCATCAAATGACCAGCATTTTGTAAAGTAACCCTCATATCCGGAGTTATGTCCGAGACTTCGCCATATTCCAAAGGCACGCAGTGCTTGAGCATTTCCTCTATTCCTCTTGAGGTGTAAGGCGGTTTTTTATTTTCCCTCTGGCATATGCCTATGTAATCTAACTGCAGCAATGTCATCAAATCCCTGTTAGGCCTTGTGCCGTAGCAAGGACCCTGATAACCGAACTCATATAAATATGGTATTAATCCGCAATGGTCAAGATGCGCGTGGCTTACAATAACAGCATCTAATTGCTGAATGTTGAATTCAGGTGCATCCAGATATGGAAACGGCCTTGAGGCAGTAGCAGAAACGCTTAACCCGCAATCTAGAAGCACTTTGCTTTGTGGTGTTTGCAGCAAGAAGCAGCTTCTCCCTACTTCCCTGCATCCGCCAAGGCATGAAATTCTTACCCATTCAACATCTTTTCCAGGGGTATATATTTTTTCACCTAGTTTATGCAGGAATTTTTTTCTGTAAGCCGATTCCCTGTGAAGCATTTTTCTTATGGATCTTATTATTTCAGAATCAATGGCCGGCGCTCTTCTTATGTCAGGAGTCCAGAAAGTTTTTTCTTTTATTTTTTGTAGTGTTTCTCCGCTTTTTCCTATAACCAATCCAGGCTTTTCTGCGTGTATTACAACCTTAGAGAATTCAGGCTCAAAATAAATATCTTTTATTCCAGCTTCCTTCGGAACAGATTCTTTTATTACTTCCTCTGTCTTTTCTTCGCCAAGGACTATCGAAGGGTCTGACCTCACTTCTATCCTTTTTTTCACAGTGCTGACTATTTTTTTTATCAGTGGCAGTGAAGTTTTGAAAAATTCCTTGTTTTTTGTGTAAAGAATTATTTCACTGCCTTCAAATGCCATCTCTGATATCATGGCAGTTTTTGGTAGTTCATTTTTAATGTCATCAAGAATCTTCATTTAATCACCAGAGGCGAAACCAAGGTTTCTCCCTCTACCCTCTTCCTTTTCAATCCTGTAACCTTCATTTCCTAGGTAACTGATATTATTATAAATTCTTTTTCTTTTCCCAAGGATTTTCTTTTTGAAAAAAGAAAAGGCTTTCCTGTAACCTTCATTTCCTAGGTAAAGGATATTATTTTTTCTCTTTGCAGTATTTTCCTTGTGTAAAGTGTTATATCTCATTCTAAATTTGCACATCCTAACGAGAATTTCAAGAACCATCATCTGAAGATGGTGGCATGTTGAAATTGATGAATCCTTGAGCATCCCACATTCCACTTTTTGAACCACTGTTTGAAAGCAATGAAATGTAAGATTTCAATAGTAATAAAAATTATTACTGGGCCAGTTCCTTTATCTTTTCTTTGTCGACGTGTTCGATGCCTGTTTTATCTATGACTATAACTCTTATTTCTTTGCCGCCTGAATACACATCTCTTTCTCTTGCAGATCTTATTGCTCTTACTGCAAGTTTTATTCCTTCTTCTTTTGTCATTCCTTCCCTGTATTCATTCTCTAAAACTCCATAAGCAAAAGGCGATCCGGAACCTGTTGAAGTAACTTTTTCCTCTTCCACGCCTCCAAAAGGATCTATGCTGTAAACGTGATAGCCATTTTTATCAGCGCCGCCTATTATGAGCATTGCTATGTAAGGGTAATATCTGTAGGAATTCATCAGGTTAGAAAGCAGTGTCGTAGCAGCTTTGACTGTTATTTCGCTGCTTCTTGTAAGTTTGTAGATGTTTATTTCTGCGGAAAGTATTCTTATCAAAGCCTGCGCGTCGCCTACAGCTCCTGATATTGTAACAGCAATCTTGTCATCTACAGGATAAATCTTTTGCGCTTCCTTGCTGGAAATCATTGAACCTAGAGTGCTTTTTGTCTCTGCCGCAAGAATTACACAATCCTTGCATACAAGGCCTACAGTAGTTGTTCCAGTCTGTCTTATTTTTGTTTTTATGTTTTGCTTTTGCATGTTATCATCTTGATAAATTTCAAGAAACTGAGTTAAGATTATATTGATGGATGAAGTATTTAAAATTGATTTTGATTATTTTCAAGTTTTATTTTCGAGATCGTTCAGAATTTTTTTATCATATTTCAAAGTTTTTGATTGTATGGTGAACTTATAGTTCACCTACATAGGTAAACTCTAAAGAGTTTACCATATGACCTTTTTTCTAAAAAGGTCAGGTTTTTGATAAAGATTCTGGGTTTCTTGATGAAACTTCTTTTCTAAAGAAGTTTCTTATGTGAGAGATGAAGCAGGGTAATATAGATAATTAGTCACTTGAACGTAATGAACCTTTATATACTTTACTACTTTATAGTGATTGTTCTATAATTGGGGTGTAATGAAAACGAACGGTGCTGATATGGTGATGATGACAGTACAAATAAGACTAACAGAAAAACAGTTGAAGTCAATTGATCAGCTTGTCAAGAAAGGCGTGTACCCAAATCGTTCTGAAGCAGTGAGAGACGCTGTGAGAACTCTTGTAAATGAAGTCGACCTTCCTGGTAAAGTATAATTGACTTTATTTTTCTTTTTTATTTAATTCTATTATATTTTATTCTCGTTGCTAGGTACTAAGAAAATCATCCCAGTAGATTATTCACAATTTCCTCAGGATTGAATTCTTTCAAATCATCGTAGTTTTGGCCTACTCCCAAATATAATATAGGCTTCTTTATAGTATGACTCGCGCTTAGTGCCGCGCCTTTTTCATAAACATCGGCCTTGGTCATTATAATCCCATCGACCTGCACAGCGTCATTGAAAAGTTTTGCCTGATCATAGATGTCATTGCCTGTTATTGAATCAAGGACAAGTATTTTCATGTCTGGTTTGTTTACCCTAATAACTTTTTTCAGCTCATCCATCAGATTAACATTTGAATGGCTTCTTCCTGCTGTATCAGCCAAAACAACTTTACTTCCTATAGATTTTGCGTGTTTGACTGCATCAAATATTACAGCTGCGGAATCAGAACCGTATTTGTGCTTTACTACTTTAACTCCAACCCTTCTGCCGTGTTCTTCCAGTTGTTCTATACTCGCAGCCCTGAATGTATCGCCTGCAGCTAAAATAGGATTGTATTTCTTTAATCTGTGAGCAAGCTTTGCTATAGTTGTGGTCTTTCCTGTGCCGTTAAAACCGCAGAAAACTATAAGCAATGGTTCCTTTGTTTTCTCGTATTTTTCTTCTATCATTTTTTCCATTTCTACCCGCGGCTGTTTCATGCAATCCAGAATAGATTTTCGCAAGGAATCAGTAATCGTTGTTTCAACACTTCCTCTTTTTACTTCCTGACCGATAAGATCATTCTTTAAATCACTGCTTATCTTTTCAACAGTTTCAAAAGCAACGTCATTCTCCATCAGCACTATTTTCAGTTCTTTCAATATTTTTTCTATCTCTTCTTCCGTAAGCTTTTTTTCAACAACTTTTTTGACAACTTTTCCAAAAAAGCCTCTTTTTTCTTCCTTCGGTTCCTCTATTTCTTCTTTCTTTTCTTCTTTCTCTTTTATCTTTACTTCAGGTTTCAGTTCTTCGTGTATAATTTTTTCTGGCGCTCTTTCTGCTGGTTTCTCTTTTTTGAATATCCTTGAGAATAAACCTCTTTTTTCTTCCTTCTTTTCTTTTGGCTCTTCTATAATTTCTTCCTCTATTTTAGTTAATTCTTTTATTTCTTCTTCGTATTTTTCTTCGGCTTTAATTTCCGGTTTTATTTCTTCTCTTTTTTCTTCTTTTATTTTAGGTATTTCCTCCTTCTTGATTTCTTCTATATAATCTCTTATCTCTTCTTTCCTTTCTTGTATTTCTTCTTTTAACTCCGGCTTTTCTCCAATAACAGGCTCCTTTATCTCTTCCTTTACTTCCTCTTCCTTAACACTCTTAGAGACTTTTTCTATTGCTGCCTTTAGCTTCTTTTTTAACGAATCGAACATAATTAAACCCTGTTAGAAATGGATATAAGTATTTAATAAATGAATATACTTTGATTTTTTATGAGAATTATGAGCAGGGGAGAACTTACAGCTATGAGAAACAGTAATTATGAATCTATCCTGCGACAGCATGTAGAAAGCGGGAATAGGCAAAATGTAATGGATTATGTCAGAATGATATTAAAAACAGATTCTTATGCTACTTTTTATGCAGTCATAACTGTTGGTGATACTGAAGCAATAGAATATGTATCCGGTGAATTAATGAAATCTGAAGATTATAGCGATTGGGGAAGGGCTGGAGTAGGGTTTATGATTCTAGGGCAAGAAGAAAGAGTTATAGAAGCTAGGGACAAAATAAGATCACGTTTTGGATGATAATCATTCCTGCATCTGTTCAACCATTCTTTGCAGTTCCGGTTCAAGTCTTTGAATTTCTTCGACATATTTGTTTATTTCAGAAGTTAATTCCTTGTCAATATCTCCTATTTCTGTCATTCTTAATCCTAGAAATACTATGGCGTCTTCCCTGCTTTTTCTTGCAAGAATACCATTGCCTATGTTCACAAGAACTTTCTCTTTATCTTGTATATCAGCAGAAACAAAAACATTTGACCCAAGAGTTGTCATTATATTTTGCCCTTCCTTGATGTCCTTCAATTTCTTCAGTGCATCGATAGAAATAGCTAATTCTGCTATTTTTTCATTTATTAAATTTTTCTGTTCAGCTAAAGTATTCAATTGCTGCTTCATCATCTGCAGCATGATATATTTCTTCTGAACTTCTCTTTCGTCTATCATATGAACCATCTATAAATGAACCGTTTCATTGAGAAAGCTTTGCTTTCTCATGTGTCGGAGAACTACGTTCTCCAACATGATAAAACTTTTCTGAAAAGTTTTGTCTATAGGCATATCTGTAATTTGATGGAAATGGTTTTAAAGAGAATGATCTTATAGTCTGTTCTTAAGAAATTAAAAATTATTTATGTGGTTTTTATGGCTATTTATTCTACATCGGTATTCGAAAAACTTTTCAATTTATGCCAGAACCCTGAACCGGACGGAAACCGCCACCCGAGCCCGCACCCCAGCGCACATAGCCCGCATCGACGCTCAGGCACCCCTCGTCCCCATCAAGACGCCAACGGCACCTGCGCTCGACCGCAAGATCATAATGTCCTGATATAGAATCCTTTGGCATGTCAAGATTTTCTCTGAGCCATCCATGCAAGGCATAAGGAGCTCTGTGCCTGGTTGTTTGTTCTATTTCTGTAAATATGCCCAATGTGGGATGCATTTCCCTTATAACATGACCTCTTGCGTATGGCACATCCAGTTCGCCTTTAACATGATTCACTTTATCTATAATATCTTTCCAGTTCTCTCTCGTAAATTTAGGATTAGCTATCTGGCTTAGGTATGGAGTTACGTCTGTTTCTATGACAAGGGCTGTAATCTTATCTCCGACATTGTATGGCTTTCGCAAATCTGCTTCCCTGAATCTAAGGCCTGTCAAAGTCCATATCCACGCATGCCATCCTTCTTCATTATTGCCAAAATAGTCCCTGAATTCCTCCAAATCTCTAAGTTTCTTTGCGCCAGCACTTCTCTGAGCATATATAGTCTGCTCTTCTCCTGCTGTTGGCAAACTGACTGCAATTTCAGCAGCCATCTTTAGTGTATCGTAGAAATCTGCTCTAGTTCTCACTAATCTTGGCGAATACTGCAAAGAATAAGTCCCTCTCGGCACTTCTATTTTTCTGTCTGTAGGAACGCTGGTTGCTGTTAGCATAAATTTCAGTAAAGTAATTAATAGAAATCCTTTTAAGCCTTATAAAAACCCTAGCGCTTCATTGATCTTGCCCATTTCTATGCCAGAGCTTCTGTTGCTTACCACAAATCCATGGCTGTTTGCTATAATTCCTGATTTGACATAAAATGACCCGAAGCTTACAGTCCCGATATCTACAGGAACCTGCAGGGTTTCTTCGATTATTTTCTTTTCATTGTCCTTGATTTTCGGCGTAACCAGACATCCTTTATTTGTCGTGATGGCAAGGTTTCCTATAACGTTCGAGCCGCCAATAGTCGTTACTGCAGTTGGCAAAGAAAATGCTTTTTCTATTTCTGCTTTTTTTCTCCTGAAAACAGGGGCTAAAATTATACCATTATCGTTCATCACAATAAGATTCCCCAAACACGTATATTTTGTTTTCAATGTATGTACTTTCAGATGTTTCTTCAGTTCCTTTATTTCGTGTTTTTCTATAATATCAGGCACAATAATGCCGGAAGAATTTCCAACTGAAAAAAGGCTTAGGAAAGGCATTTCCATAAGGAATGCATTTATTACCTTTACATTAAGTGCATCTTTTACTTTTTTTGCTTCCTTTCCCCAAGTCCCTAGCAGGCAGTATTTGTCCGTTGCAAAACCATACAATCCTATGTTAGGATCTCCAGCAAAATTTGTCTTCAGAAACATAATATCAAAAAAAGGATTGAAAGTAATCTATTAATAATGCTTTCCTAAGTCTGTTGTTTGTTTTTTCTTCCCCGGGCCTTTTCGAAGAATCCTTTCCAAAATCCTAATCGTTTTGGAGGAACGTCGTCAAGAAATGTTATTTCGACTTCCATTCCTTCTTTGATGCCGAATTTTTCGTGCAGATTGTCTTTGGCTATAATTTCTATGACGTCTCTGGGATATTGCTCTCTTGTTTCTCTTATTGCCCAGCATTCATAGGCATTATCCTGAAATTTCAATTCAACTCTTGCTAGAAATGCATTAACTGTCGTCTTCCCGTCCAGCAATACGTGCTCTATCTTTTTTGATGCATATTTCTTTATGTCTATAGAAAAATTCAGTTGTATATTCAGAGTTCCTTTGTAAGGATGATAGCCTATAATCCCTACTATTCTGGGATAGTAATATTCTATTATCCCAGTGCCTCTCATGACTCCTTCAAAGACTCTGCCATGAATAGTGAACGGCATAAGTATAATTGGATCAGCTTATTTTAAAAGAATTGAGAGGAAGTAAGGATATGCAATTATCAGAAAGATTAGGAGAACCTGATTACACAGGACAGTGGAATCAAGATTCTGGACCTTCTGATTTCAGTAGGTTCAGTATGTACATACTAAAGAGAGAACAATCTGAGGATTCAGAAAAAATTTCAGGCTTAATTGTTGATGATGCTGTAAATACTCATAGATATGTTTTTTCTGCATTTTCAGGTGAAATAAGAGGAAGAATTATACGTTTTGAAAAAGTTTATCAGCCGGGTGTATCAACTACAAAACTTTCATATTTAGGAGGTATAAATGTTGATGGAAATGTTGGCGGTGTATATGATTCCCGTGCACCAGGAATAAAGGGAACTTTTAAAATGTCTCCAGTAAAACAACCAGTAGAAGCAAGTGCTTAATCATTCTTCTCTTCTTTCTTTTCAGCAGGTTTGGTTTCCTTTGTCTCCTCTTTTGGAGCATCCTTCTTTTCTTCAGTCTTGTCTTCCTGCTTTTCTGCATGTTTTGCTTCTTCCTTCCTGCCTTCGATCTTGTCTTCTAATTCCTGCTTAGCTTGGCCTTTAGCGCCCATTCTTGACATGAGCTTTTCCTTCATTCCCTGCTTCTCGATTTTTTCTTTTGCCTTGAATTCCTGATAATCATAACCAAATAATTCAGCTTTAACTACATTGCCATCTTTGACTGCCTTTACCCTGACATTTCTTGGAGGATGCTTCATGCTTCTCTCCCAGATTTTCTCATTCAGCTTACTTCCAAGCTTGACTTCTTCTGCTTTCATATTTTTTTTAAGAAAATTTCTCACGATTGTAACAGCGTAGCGGGTTCTCTCTCTTTCTGATTTTTTATGCGCTTCTTTCAAAGGAATATTAAACACTTTCTCGTTGGCAGCCAGTTTTACTTCAGCCTTTGGTTTTGTTGTTACTTTAGTTTCTGCCATATTTTATCACCTGACCTTTTTAGGAAAAAGCTCAACCAAAAACCCTTTCCGTAAAGTTTGGTCAAGAACTTTACTATAATCTCTTTTTTTAATTATACCTTGAGCTTGCCTCTTCTCCAGTTCTTTGTGACAGCTCTTATCCTTCTTGTTCTGGCCCTTTTCATGCCAAATTTCTTTATGTCAGCCCATCTAGGAGCAGGCCTTTTCCTGCCTGCAATCAATTTCAATTTTTTCCCAGCTGGTTTTCTCGACGCCATAAAATCATCTTTGATAAACATTTATAGCAATACAAGGAAATAAACATGATATTACTCCTTGTTTGCTATATGTGAACCACGTTTAATATGTCCAGATTATTTACTTGGTTCACTATAACCTTTCATATATTTTGTTAAAGTGATTTTCTTAGAATCACTTATCTATCCTCTTTATACGAAAATCCCTTTTCTCCTGTATCTTCTTAAGGATTTCTATGAGCTGCGCTTCGGTTATTTTATCCCTTAATTGACCTGATTGAAAAAGCTGCGCCAGATACATTTCGAGCTGCATTGCGATTTCGGGCTTTACTAATTTGACATTGGCCAGCCTTTGTCTGGCGCCAGGTGTCAGGATTTGTTTTGAAATGAGTTTCAGTGTCTCTTCCATCTGCTTCGTTTGCATTTGTTCCTGGAAGGCTTGTTGCTGCGATTCCATCATCTGCTGCTGCATCCTCTGCTGGAGCATTTTTCTCTTTATCTCTTCTTCTGATGACATAAGTATCAGATAAAATAAGTGACAAATAACTTTAAAAGATATTAAAGTATAATTCTTTTTCTAGCTAAGGAATTATGACTGGATGAATGCTATTTCTTATTCTGATCAAATAATTGACTTCAGCGCAGGAAAAACACTTGTGACATATTTGTATTGCGCTTCTTCTGCGGTCAAAGCGCGGTCATAAACGACTACCTCGTCAACACTGCCTTTGAATATGCCGTCGTTTAACCAGCCGCCTATCATCAAATAATCGTTAGATTGCGTGCCTGAATTGTAAACAATTGCCGCGCTATTAGCTTTTTCAGCACTCAATTCTCCGTCTATATATAATCTCATCTTTGTTCCGTCGTATGTGCCAACAACGTGATGATACTTGCCGTCCCTGGGTATTTTATCTGAAATTATTGAGACAGCAGTTGTCCTGCTTGTCGACAACCAGAAAGTTATCTTTTCTGAATTAGCATCTCCTGCTTTTGTTGTGTGCAACGAATAAGAGAAGAACGGCGATCCCCACGCGCCGCTTCCTACGAATCTCTTAGACACAATGCCTTTGAATATATTTCCTGCTGAATTCTGTTGCTCCATCTTTATCCATGATTCAACAGTTATTGCGTTTGTAGGTCTTTCTAAATTAGAATTATCTTTTACTTCAACATAATCATTGATGCCATCAAACTTCAATGCGCTGCCATTTAATCCGCTTATCCAGATAGGACCATTCTTCAAAGTGCCGGTGATATTCTGCACTTTATCCTTTACATTTGTGCTTTTGTTTTCATCTAGATTCCAGTAAGCAATCCTTCCCTTGCTGATAGACTGATCTGAAACTATGCTTATTGAAGTAACACTTGAAGTAACACCAGCATCACCACAATCATGATAGTACTGGTTCACTTCATCCACGATGTCATCGATGCGCTGCTCGCCGTCCGGCGGCCCCAGGTTCCACAGGTTCGGCCCGATCGGCCCGCTGCGGTCCGTCTCCGTGGTGTAGCCAGGATCTCCAAGATCCACATAGTATTGGTCCACCACAGCCACGATGTCGTTGATGCGCACGATGCCCGTGTCGTCTGGGCCCTTGGCCACGTCGAAGTAGTCCCAAGAATTGGTCGGGTCACGCTTGCCTCCCTTTGTCTGGTCATTGCCAATTTCTTTGCTGTCACTGCAGCCGTCGCCATCTGTATCTATTAGAAGAGGATTTGTGTATACAAAACTGTTGTTTGTCAGGTTCTTTATTCCGTTTGGCAATGTAAATCCATTGACTTCTGTACCGTCAATAATGCCGTCAGAATCTGTGTCGTTGTTTGATGGGTTTGTGCCCAGAGAAATTTCCTGGCCGTCATTTAGATTATCATTATCTGTATCAGGATTATTCGGGTTTGTGCCTATGGATACTTCATAACCATCTGAAAGATTGTCATTATCAGTATCAGGGTCATTTGGATCAGTTCCTAATGAGCTTTCTTGACACTCTGTTAAATTATCGCTGTCAATATCCGAAGTAGAATTGCAAGGAGCTATAGATACATTTACATTAGGTGTTATGTTCTGTGCAACCAAAAGTAAGTTTGATGAAAATGTCACAAATAATTTCTTTGAGCTGCTGAAAGTTCCAGAAGCGTTAAGTGGCCATGTAATAGTACATGAATTGTTGCTCATATTTGACATACATGCAGTGCTTACAGGATTTGCGGTTATTGAATAAAAAGGAATTCCTGAATTCATGGGAACATTCAGTGTTGCTGTAATAGTTCCACAATATCCATTAAG
>Ga0209541_10012350_pt1 | contig 13220 bp, 18 predicted proteins | sample RifCSPlowO2_01_FD_184027 | JGI IMG/M metagenome (GOLD analysis project Ga0209541, IMG submission 184027) | Groundwater microbial communities from Rifle, Colorado - Rifle CSP2_plank lowO2_0.1 (SPAdes) (version 2) | ecosystem: Environmental > Aquatic > Deep subsurface > Groundwater | place...
GCTTATCGCCGCCGTATCCATCACCGCAATCCCCTCCTCCTTAATTGCATTTAGATACGTTAAAGTACTGTAGCGCTTGGCTCCCTTATATTTCATCGGGTCTTTATCGTAAATCCCATCGACTTTAGTTGCCTTCATCAATACCTCACAATTAAGTTCCAAGGCTCGTAAAGCCGCTCCCGAATCCGTCGTAAAGTAAGGACTGCCCGTCCCCGCTGCCAAAATCACCACCCGACCCTTATCCATGTGCCTCACCGCCCGCCGTCTAATGAACGGCTCTGCTACTTCCTTCATTTCCAGGGCCGTCTGTACTCTGGTATCCACCCCTAACTTTTCCAACGCGTCTTGCAACGCCAAAGCGTTAATTACCGTCGCCAGCATCCCCATGTAATCCGCCGTTGCTCGATCAATTCCTTGCTGCGCCGCCGATAATCCCCGGAAAATATTGCCTCCACCCACCACCAACGCCACTTGTACACCCAACCCCACCACTATCTTAATCTCACTGGCCACTTCCTGGGTCGCTTGGGGCGAAATTCCGTACTGTCGCTCCCCTAAAAGCGCCTCCCCGCCAATTTTTAAAAGTACCCGTTTATATTTTGGCTGCTGCATAAATACCCTCCCCCCGGATTGTATCAAGCCGAAAGACTCGTTAGCAACGCCCAATTGACCCCTCCCCAAATCGGAGCTTTCACTATCTCTCTCCTCATCTGCTCACTTCCGCCCTACCCAATGCTCCGGATGCGCTTCAAAAATCTCCCTGTCCTGCTCACTGCAAAAATAATACTTCTCCCCTTTATACTCGCTCACTGCCTTCATCTGACTTTTCAGCTTCACCATCCCGCACACCGGATCTTTCACCATCTCATCTGTTATCATTTCTTACTTCCAAAATAGTTGTAAAGCCAGGCGAAAAGCCAACCGGAAACCCAAGCAGCCACCGTAAAGCTAACTAGACCCAAGACAAATCCACTCGGGGCAGTCTTCCAAGCAGACGATAGGTTTAGCATATGAAACCAAGTGCTGGCGATAGCTTTATAAAGTTCTGGAAATACCAAAGCCACCCCATAACAAACCAGGTAGTAGCTAGCACCCAACGCTCCCAGCGTATTTGCCATCACCATTTCGTTAAATTTCATTATTCACTCACCCCCTTCCTACTCCAACAAAGTCTCTCTGAACAATCAAGACACCTCCAGCTTTACCTGCTTTAATAATATAGCGTTCGCAACGACTATTAAAGACGACGCACTCATTAGAAGCGCCCCCCATTCCGGCCTTAGCATTATTCCCAATGAATAAAATACTCCCGCCGCCGCTGGAATTGCCAGCAGGTTATAGCCCGTCGCCCACCCTAAATTCTGCTTCATCTTTACATCAACTTTTTTGCTAAGCACTATCACCTTAACCACGTCTAAAGGATTACTTTTAACCAGCACTATCTCCGCCGACTCAATTGCCACCGAGGTACCCGCCCCTATCGCTATCCCCACATGGGCTTGTGTCAAGGAAGGCGCATCATTGACACCATCGCCCACCATCCCTACCACCAACCCTTTGTCTTGCAACTCTTTGACTTTATTCACTTTATCTTCGGGAAGTACCTCGGAAAACACCGTATCAATTCCCAATTCCTTACCCACCTTCTCTGCAATTTCTTTCTTGTCTCCCGTCAGCATGGCCACCTTAATTCCCATTTTATGGAAAGCCTTAATGGCTTCTTTTGATTCCGGCCTCAATCTGTCTTCAAGCACCAAAACCCCAAAGAGTTTTTTATCTTTGGCAACATAGACAATTGTTCCTACTTCATTTGCCAACACCTGTTGAGAATTAACACCGATGCCTAGCTCTTTCATCATTTTCTCGTTACCAACTACCACCAACTCACCACCAACCTTTCCTTGTGCCCCTTTTCCTGGGTATGATTTGAAATCTGTCGCCTTATCAAAATCAATTCCTCGCGCTTTTACCTCCTCAATGATTCCTTGAGCAATTGAGTGTTGCGAATGAATCTCTACCCCCGCCGCCAACCGCAGTACTTCTTGACTGGCCGCTTGCCGCTGGCTGCTAGTCGCTATTTTTGCTACTCCAAACTTTCCCTCAGTTAAAGTCCCGGTTTTATCCAAAACTATGTAACCCAGTTTTCTAGCTATCTCCAACCCCCTCATGTCTCTGATCAAAATGCCGTTCCTAGCCGCGAGCGCCGTGGTAATAGTCGTCACCGTCGGAATCGCTAACCCCAAAGCGTGAGGACAGGCAATCACGATCACCGTAATTGCCAAAGTGGCCGCAAAAATCGCCCCACTGGGATTAATTAAAAACCAATAAACAAACGTACCTGTTCCCACCACTATCGCCGTAATTGTCAATACATTAGCTGCCTTATCGGCTAACTTTTGTACACTTGGCTTCGTCTCTTGTGCTTTCCGAATGAGTTCCATAATTTGGGCAATAGCCGATTCAGAACCGGTCTTAGTAATCCGTACCGTTAACGACCCGTCGTTATTGATAGTTCCCCCAATAACCAAACTACCCTGCTTTTTGTCAATTGGCCGACTTTCCCCCGTAATCATTCCCTCATTCACACTCGACTCCCCATTAGTCACTTCTCCATCTGCCGGAATTTTCTCCCCTGGTCGTACTAAAACTATGTCGCCCTTCAGCAATTCCTCTGTCGCTACGTCAGAAATTTCTTCCTTACCTCTATTTTTGACAATCTTATGAGCACTGGCCGGAATCAGCTTTGCCAATTCTTTCAAAGCTCCACCCGTTCCCACCACCGCTTTCATTTCCATCCAATGACCAAAAAGAAAAGCCAAAACTAATGTGGAAATCTCCCACCACAAAGATTCACCGGTAAAAAGAAACGTTGCCGCTACGCTAAAGCCATACCCAGAAAGAACCGCCAAGGAAACCAACGTCATCATCCCGTAGTTTCTGCTTTTCAGTTCATCTCTGGCGGCAGTAAAAAACGGCCACCCTCCAAAACCAGCAATTACGCTTCCTAATAAAAAGAGCACTAAGTTTCTGCCGGCAAAATCAAAGCTAAATCCCAACCATTGTTGAATCTGCGACGACAAAGCCAATACCACCAAAGTTGCCGGCAGTATTACCCAAAACTTTTTTCTAAACTCTTCCATCATCAACCGATGATGTTCAGTATGATCATGCCCTCCCCCACTTGCGGCTTGCGGCTTATTACTTGTAACCATTAAGTCTTTACCCCTCATAGCTTGAGCGACGAGGGGCATCCCGCATTTAGGACATTTCCCCGGCTTATCTGCCACTACTTCCGGATGCATTGGACAAGTATAAGTAACGTTACTTCCAACTGTCATCTCTGCCTGATTATCAGTGTGACCCGGACAACAACTCACTCTCCACCTCCCTTTTTACCCCTTCTCCCCAGTAAAAACCGATAAAATAGTAACCCCACTCCTACCAAAAACACCGCGTCTAAACCTGGTATCTCATTCGTTTTAGCACTCACCGCTAGCGCCACCTCATTAATCTTCCGCGCCACTGCCGCCTCCGACAGCTTCATCCCCAGCGTACCAGTTGTCGTCAAAATAATCATCACTATCCCCGTTGCCGCAAACACCACCGCCCCCACCACGTTTCCCACCACCAGCTGATACGTCTTTCCCCTTAATCGCAGTAGTCCTAGTTGCCGTTTAAGAAACGGTTTTTCCAAAATATTTTTTCGGTCAATCACTGCCGCCGCCACATATAAAGGCATCACCATTCCCAATACATAAGCTGCCCCCACCAACAACGCTTGTAGCATGGACGCTGACAATGAACTCAAAGCCATCACCCCCACCAATACCGGCGCACAACACGCCGAGGTTATCCCCGCAAACACTCCCAAAGTAAACGTCGATACCACATCATGTTTACCTCGCCCAGTCATAGCCAAGTGAGGCATTGGCAACTTAATTCCGAAAAAAGTTAACCCCGCCACAAAAATTAAGAATGCCCCTCCCGCCAGATACGTATAATCATGCAGTTGAAAAAAAAGCATCGTTAGCGCTTTTACACCCAAAACTACCGGCATCAACACCACAAAAATCCCCAAGGAATAGACGAGAGTCATCAACACTACCTGTCTTCGCTCTCTAAAAATATTGCCTAAATATGCCGGCAATAAGTACGAAATACAGCAAGGCGCAAACAATGCCACCATCCCGGCGATAAACGCCGCTACCAGAGAAATCTGAAACACTGCCTCCATCCCATTCATCCTACCTCAACTTAATCCTCTTTAATCACCCTCGCCGTAATTTCCGCCGAAAGTTTATTAAATTCCGCCACATCAGTCTCAAGATAAATCGTTCTCCTAACCTCTCCCAAGTCAGTATCATCTTTATGCACCGCCGGATCAAAACTCACCTGAATTGGTACACTTGTGTACGCCTCTACCACCTTCTCCGCTATCTCCGCTTGCGTACAACCACACGACGTTGACAACCTGGTTACTCTCACCGGCTGACTCGTAAAGTTAGTCAAACTAAATTCTGTTCTGGCCTTATCCCCGTAAATCACCGTCCCTAAATTTTGCTCCGAAGGCGTTATCGCCACTACCGAATAAACATCTTTTAATGCCTCCACCCCTCCAGTTAAGTTGTAAATTCGTTGATAGCCTAACCGTTGTAGGGTCTCACTGGCAGTTTGACTCATCGCCCCACTGCGGCAGTAGACCGCTATTGCTGTTGCCGTATCGGTGGGTAATTCATCTCGCCTCGCCTCAAGATCAGTATAAGGAATAAAAACATCAGTCCCGGGTAAATGCGTCTGCTCTGGCGTATGCACATCCACCACGAAAGTCGCTGGATCGCTGATCAGTCCGACAAACTCCTGCCCACTCGCTTGCGTGATGTTTACCTCCGTTCCCCCTGTACTTTTCTCTGTCTCCCTCCCTCTTTGGCCTCGCCCCACCACTCCGATAACCACCACTCCTACCAACAATGCCAGTATTACTATCGTTCGCCTCATATTTACTTTAACTTCTTAATCCTTAATTCTAAAATCTTAAATCTCTCCCTATACCCTATTCACTATTCACTATTTTTACGCTCCACAGCTTCCCCCTCGTTGCGGTTTACCAGGAATCGTCCCAATTTGTTTCTTAATCGCTGCATAACCTTGCCCCGAACTATATTGGGCCGACAGCACTACCTTCGGGTCTACCTGATCCCAAGTCTTTCCTTCCTTAGTCCGAAAGTAATACGCTAAATCTATATAAGTGTCACCAAACCAATAGGAATTAAACTTCAAAGCTGCTTGATAAATCTCCTCTTCCGAAAATCCTTGGCTAACCATGAGCTCGACTAACCCTAAAATTGCCATCCCGTGATTACAGTCCGGAAAAGACGTCGGGTTGCCACAACAAGGCCGGTAAATGCCGTCGCTGATCTGCTTCACCATCTGGTTCTGCTCGCTCGTCAAAGGGATTATCTCCGCCGAGCTAAACAGTGCCACTGCGTCTTTGGCTCCCAATGTCCACCCCCCAGTTGAAGCATAGTTACCAAGCTTACTTCGATCTAGCCCCATCACTCCTTTATCTAAAACTTCCGATTTCTGGGTTAGTCCGAGCGCCCACAACGTATTCACCCAAAAATAGGCGTTCTCCGAGTTTATCGTTATCCCCTCCTCTTTCTCACTGGTTAAATAAGTCAGAAGCTCCTGCTCCCGCTCACCCTGGTAATTCTTCCTGTATTTAGCCAAATCAATACCTCCCGCCGCCACCAACTTCTTTCCCACTTCTCCCCACCGTATCGCTACCCTATAACCAGCTTGCGGCATCACCTCATCTGTCAAAATCTCCGCCGTCACCGTCGCTGGACTCGGACTCGGTTGAGTTTTTGTCAACCACCATTGCCGGGGTTGAAAGTCAACCTGAAACATTAACCCCGCTCCTATCCCCAATCCCACCGCTATCGCTAACCCCAATTGCCACCACCGTATCTCCTTAAATAACTTTAAAACTCGTTGCCACCAAACTCTTTTTCCTTTCATCCTTCTCCTTAATTAATTTAAATTTAATTTTAAAATCTTAGTCCTATTCGCTAATCGCTAATCGCTGTTTATTACTTCACCACCGTTGCCGTCAACTGGTAAGTTAATTCTGGACGTTTGCTATCATTAGTTTGTACACTCACTTGTCTAGTAATCGGACCAACCCCATTGGGCCCATGAAAGGCCGGATCAAATCGCACCGTCAATTTCACTGCCTCTCCCGCCGACACAGTCATCATATAACTAGAATTATCGTGCATGCCAAACTCCGGCGACACCTCCTCTCCTCGAGTTAACTGCGCCATCGTACACATACACGAAGTCTGAACCCGAGTTAGCTGCAAAGGTTCGCTCCCCTCGTTTTTGATGTCAAACACCGCCTCCACCACCCCGTTATTAATCCCGATTTCTCCCCAGTCGTAACGATTATTACCCACCCCTGCTACCGCTCCAGTTGTTGGCGTTACCGCTACACCAGGTGTCGAACGATAGGCCAAATAAACTCCCCCCACCACCAAAACTACCGACACTATTAAAATTCCTAACACCACCGAGGTATTCTTCACTTCTCCTCCTAAATTGCAAACGCTCCCGGCTGCTTTAGAAATCTATCCCGACAGCCGGCAGCGCAAAAATAATAACTCTGCCTATGATAGTGTGTGGCATAGGCCGCCGTTTTGGGCGACAATCTCATCCCGCACACCGGATCAGTGGTCAAAGGCACCAACTCCGCCATCCGATACGTAAATTCATCAGCCATCCCACTATTTTTATAACGACCAATGAGAATCTCCCGCAGTAAATCACTCGCTTTAGAAAAATTGTGGTGTGACAACCTGTAATACACTTGCTTGCCAGTCTTATGGGTAGTTACTACCCGCGCCTGCCTTAGTACCATCAAGTGCTGACTCAGGTTTGCCTGAGGTAAATCCAACATGTGCTGAATATCCGTCACCACCAGTTCTTGATTGCGCAGTAAATGGATAATCTCTAACCGCTTGGGATGAGACATCGCTTTCAATAATTCTGCATGTAACTGAAACACTTGCTGATACATACTGCTAACCTTGCCAAGTTCTGCTTTGCAGAACATATTCGCTTTTTCGAATATATTATACACTCACCCTACTGTCAACCACTAATTCCCCCCCCAGCCAGTGAGTTTGAAGATCGAAGCCTCTCTAACGTCCACCATTCATGATCGAATAAATTTCATTGCTACCAAAGAAGGCCACCGCTTGAATCAAACTCAATGCTAAAATGAACCATGACCGAAACCGCTACCTTTGCCGCTGGCTGTTTTTGGTGTACCGAAGCTATCTTCCAACGCTTAAAGGGAGTCCAATCAGCCGTCTCCGGATATACAGGCGGTGCCATAAAAAATCCTCACTACGACGCCGTCTCTTCCGGCACCACCGGCCACGCCGAAGCCATCCAAATTACCTTTGATCCTCATATCATTCCCTATTCCATCCTTCTCGATGTCTTCTGGGCCACCCACGACCCCACCTCTCTTAACCAACAAGGGCCCGACGTCGGCACCCAATACCGCTCCGCCATTTTTTACCACCACCAAAACCAAAAACGCTTGGCCGAAAAATCAAAACTGACTCTAGAAAAATCAGACCTTTATCAAGGCAAAAAGGTCGTCACCGACATTATCCCTATCTCTACCTTTTACCCAGCCGAAACCTACCATCAAAACTACTACAATCGCCAGAAAGACGCCTCCTATTGTCAAATCATCATCAACCCCAAACTCGCCAAGCTAAAAGATAAGTTCCAATCCTATCTAAAACCTACCTCCTCTACCTGACTAAACTCATGCTTTCGCATCTTTCCCCCAAAACCGCCCTTCTCCTCCTCATCCTTACCGGTCTCCTTCTTTACTTCAATAGCCTCTTCAACGGCTTTATCATTGGCGACGACGAAGACCAACTCCTCCATAATCAAAAAGTCCATTCCCTTATCAACCTTCCTCAATTTTTTTTGGGTAGCACCTACTATCGACCGGAAAGCGGCCAAAGCTACGGCCTCTATTACCGCCCTCTCATGCAGTCTACCTATGCCTTCCTCTACACTCTCGTCGGCCCTGATCCTATTTGGTACCACCTCCTCCAAATCTCCCTACATCTAACTAATACCCTCCTCGTTTATTCCCTCTTTCGCCGCTTTTTTTCCTCTACCACCGCCTTTTTTAGCGCCCTCATCTTTCTTGTTCATCCCGTCAACAGCGAAACTGTCCTCCACGTCGCCAACCTCCAAGAAGTGCTCTTTCTTTTCTTCGGCCTCCTCGCTCTCCACTCTCTAGTCACCACTCAAAAAAAATCTCTCAATCCTCTACTCTTAACTGGCCTACTTTTTCTCTCGCTCTTGGCCAAAGAAACCGGCTTTTTATTCATCGCCCTCGCTCTTATCTACTGTCTTGTCTTTGCTCGCTCTCATTTCTCTCTCGTCAGTAGAGTCGGCGGCCTCGTCTTGATTAGCTACACCCTGCTTCGCTTCGGCATCGCTAGGATTGGTCTGGGTAGTCAGTCTATCGCCCCTCTCGCTCATAGTTCACTAGCCACTCGTCTGCTTACCCTTCCCCAAATTATTACCCATTACTTCACCACCTTTGCTTTCCCCCAGCACCTCTTAATCGCTCAATTTTGGCAAGTAGATAATCCCACGCTCCTTAACTTCTTTCTCCCTCTACTCCTGCTAATCTTTCTAGCAACTTTAACGATTGCATTTTTTCGCAGCTTGAGTTCTACCTCCGCCCGACACCTTTTTCTCTTCTTTCTTACCTGGTTTCTCCTCACCCTCATCCCCCACTTAAACCTCATTCCCCTCGACGTCACCGTCGCCGACCGCTGGTTCTATCTACCCCTCATCGGTCTAATTGGCCTCCTCACCGTTATTATCCACTCCCTCCTCTCCCGCTTTACCCAAACCAAACTCCTCCTCGCTCTCGTTCTCACCCCCTGGCTCATCCTTCTTACCAGCCGCACCTTTATTAGAACCTTTGACTGGCGTGACTCGCTCACCCTTGTCAGTCACGACCTCAAATATTCCCCCGGTAATTACTTTCTAGCCAATAACTACGCCACCCTACTCATTAGAGACAAAAAATTTATCGAAGCCAAACCCTATATCGAAGCCTCTCTCCAAAAATATCCTTATTTTGGCAACCTCAACAATGCCGCCATTATTGCTATCAAGGATGGTAATCTTCCCCAAGCCCAAGCCTACTTTGAACAGGCCTTAGCCCTTGGCCAGAATTATGAAACCTACGTCAACTACGCCAATAGCCTCCTCTATGTTTTTAAGGATTATCAAGCTACCCAAACCTTTGCCCAAAAAAGTCTAGCCCTCTATCCTAACAGCGCCCCTCTCTGGCTCGTCCTCGCCCAAGCCGAATCCCAACTCAATAATCATTCAGCCGCCCTTGAAGCCGCCCACCAAGCTTTCGATCTTGACCCCAACGACCTCACCCAGGCAGTCCTCTCCGCCGTCAAAGCCAACCGCCCCCCCGAAGTCGAACCATACCTCGACCTACCCCAATAAACATCTCATCTAAAATAGTAAAAGCGAACCAGATTACTAAAATTATAAATATCGGTCGAAAAACTCCACCGATCGCCGCATCGCCTCCCCAAACGCCCCTCCGCTCAAATTGTGATCCGCCCCGGGATAGATATAATACTCCACCGTTTTTTCTGCCGTAAACAAAGCCTCTTTTAAACTCTCAGAAAATTCAAACGGCACCGACCCGTCCGCCAAACCATGATGAAGTTGCACCGGCCCAGAAATGTCCGAAACAAAATAAATCGGCGAAATCGACTGCCAAAACTCCCTGTTCTGTTCCGGCGTGCCGTAGCGGTCGATAAGTTCTTGCCTGTTCGGTCGCCGGAATTGCCGCTCACTTTGCGACGGCATCCACGCCACTCTTCGCCGCCACTTATTCATCATATCCTCGTACGACGCTACCACCCCCGCCCAAATCACTCCCGCTTTAATGTCGGAAGAAACCACCATCGCCCGCAAAGTTAAGTGCCCGCCCATCGAATGCCCCCACATCCCGATTCGATTCGGATCAACTTGTGGATGTTTTTTAATTGAGGCCACCGCATTCAAAACATCACTAATGTAGGCATCGGAATAATACGCCCCCTCCGGATTCCCTTCCGACTCTCCGTGACCCCGATAGTCGGGTTTAAACACCATGTAACCGGCCCTAGCAAAACCATCCACATACGCTTGATACCGTTCCGTCGTCCGATACTGCTCTGGCGGAATATAGCCATGATTAAAAATAATCGCCGGCCAGCCCCCAGCCGGCCGTTCCCCCCTAGGCACCGTCAACAAAACATAAATCTTCAAGCCTTCAGACCGATACCACACCACATAGCGGTCATAGTTTGAACCGCTAGCCAACGTCTGCTCAATGGTTATTTCACTCCCCGGATACTCTTTACTCCGCTGTGCCGCTATCGTTAAGGGATGAAGTTTTTCTTCTCCCGGCCCACCTTCATTTTCCTCAAAACGCGACTGAACCAACTCCATCTCTGACGTTTTTGCCGACCCCAACACCCAGTACCCTCCCCCTACCGCTCCCCCTAAAATCATCAGAAACCCTAGCAGTAACACCATTCGCTTCATCATCAGTAAACCATTAGTATATCCTAAAAAAACACTTTTGATACAATAGGCCAATGCTGGTTACCTTTGTCAGCCAACTCCTTTCCGTCCTCACCGTCGTCGGCCAAGGCCTTGGCATCGGCCTCCTGGCCCTTATCGTCAAAACCAAAGCCCGCCCGCCCGCCCTCGGGCGTGACCTGCCTCCCCTCGTTACCAGAAACGCTCTCCTCTTTGCCTTCATCGTCGCCTTAACTGCCACTCTCGGAAGCTTGTTTTACTCCGAAGTCGCCAAATACACCCCTTGTCTCCTCTGTTGGTACCAACGCATCTTCATGTACCCCCAAACTCTCCTCCTTGGCCTCGCTACTCTCAAAAAAGATGCTAAAATCGCCGCTTACTCCCTCATCCTCTCCCTTGTCGGCCTGGTCATCGCCGCTTACCACTACAGTCTCCAAATAAACCCCAACCCCCTCGCTCCCTGCTCCACCGTTGGCTATTCCGTCAGTTGCAGCCAACGCTTTGCTGCTGAATATGGCTATATCACCATCCCCATGATGTCGTTAACAGCCTTTGCCCTGATCGCCCTTGCTATGATCATCCTTAAACTTTCTCAAAAACCGCTGGTCAAACCTCGAAAATAGATATCCACTACCAAAAGACTTGGGCTCCCCGCCTCTGTCAACCTTTCCCAAACCTGCTACAATAAATAAGGCTATGGTAGTCTTCCTTCTCGTTCTCTTATTCGGTCTTGTCTTTGCCTATTTTGCCACTCAGAATACTACCCTCACCTCAATTGTCATTGGCCCTTATCTTATTGCTGACCTGCCTCTCTACCTTGTCGTCCTCGGCGCTCTTGTCCTCGGCGCGGCCGTTTCCGGACTGCTCTACTCTCTTCACACTCTTACCTCTTCCCTCGAGTTAAACGACAAGAAAAAACAAATCAAAGCCTTAAAAAACGAACTCGCCGAGATCACCAGAGCTACTCATAAACTTGAGCTCCAAAACACCAAACTCAAGACCAAGCTTGGCGAAGACGACTTCGACGAAGACTCAATTTAAAAAGCCTACTCTTATGAAGTCATTTCTTCTCAAAATCTGGCAACTCCTCAAACTTCCCAAAAATCTGCAACTATTTGTGGTCAGAAAGGTCGAGGACCAGTTTCTGGTCGGCGCTACCGGCGTCGTTTTTAACGACCAAAACCAGATTCTCCTCTTGAAACACACTTACCGCGGTCCCAATAGCTGGCACCTGCCGGCCGGCTACATCAAAGCCGGCGAGCACCCCAAGGAAGGCCTGGAACGAGAAATTAAAGAGGAAACTGGCTTCACAGTTAGCATTGACGATCGCCTCAAAATCAGAACCGACCGAGATTCCCCCCGCTTGGAAATCATTTACCTAGGCGCTTTCATTGGCGGTGACTTCCGTCCTTCAGCCGAAGTCTCGGCCGCCAAATTCTTTTCCTTCGACAAACTCCCCTCTCTCCCCAAAGACCAACTTATTTTCATTAACCGTGCTTTTAACAAAAACACCCTCCCGCCCACGTGATATAATGGATTAAGGTTTTGAGTGTTTTTTGCGTTTGGAGTCTCACCCTCTCTCCCGACACCGTTAATTGTTCACCAAAGAGTAGTTTCTACAAAACCAAGCATTACTAACCATTACCAATAAAAAAAGGGGCGCGCATGACTGGCCAGGGAAATATCTGTATCCGCTGTGGTAAAAAACGAGTTGTTGCCAAAACCTGGACAGAGACAATAAAAACCTCCTCGGGAACATCCCTCCTCACCCATATCCTATCTGTTTGTCCCGATGCCGCCTGTCAAAAAAAAGTCGAACAACTCCTCGCCAAACAAAAGCAACTGTCTTTAGACAAACAAAGAGCTTCTGAAGAACGAAGCCTGGCTCGCCTCGCCTCTATCGCCCAATCTCATCTAAAAGTTGCCGTCAAATGAAGACTTTCTGAATCAAACATCAAAATATCCACCAGTCACTTCTCCTCCTCTCATCATTGACACCATCCCCAATTCAGTTCTTAATCATTTACAATGCACGACCCCGCCACTGCCCTTAGCCCTGTCTAAAGTAATACCATGATCGACAATTCCGGTTTTCAATCAGAAGCAGACAAACTCCACGACAGTTTGGAACGCTATCGAAAAATAATTGATTCTACCCCCATTTGCATTAAGGTTTTTGACAGTAACGGCAAGTTAATATTTTTAAACAAAGGCGGCAGAACCGAACACTTCATCAAAGATACTGACGACATCACTAAATGGGATTGGCTGGGTACGATTAAAAAAGAGTACCAATCCAAAGTTCTGGCTGCTTTTCAGCAGAGCTTGAAGGGACAAACCGCCCGGGTAGTCATGGAGCACACTCCTTTAGGGTCAAAGCATGCCTGGTGCGAAGGTGTTATCTCACCGATTAGAGACGAGACTGGAAAAATCACCCTGGTCCTGTTCTACTCTATCGACATCACCGAAAAAAAGCGCGCCGAGCTAGAACTGGAAAAAATGAACCAACTTATGATTGGTCGGGAATTAAGAATCAAAGAGCTCAAAGACGAACTGGCAGA
>Ga0209541_10012351_pt1 | contig 13220 bp, 5 predicted proteins | sample RifCSPlowO2_01_FD_184027 | JGI IMG/M metagenome (GOLD analysis project Ga0209541, IMG submission 184027) | Groundwater microbial communities from Rifle, Colorado - Rifle CSP2_plank lowO2_0.1 (SPAdes) (version 2) | ecosystem: Environmental > Aquatic > Deep subsurface > Groundwater | place: Rifle...
AGCGTCCGCCCTGCATGGACACCGGCTCCTGCCGAGAATCCGAGACCAGGAGCATGTCCTGCCCGCCCGCACCGTACTGGTGCATCATGGACATATTATTGTAGGCGCCGTTCGCGTGCTGCGCCTGGGCATCCTGCTTCATCTGGCGCATGATGCGCTGGTGCTGCATGTCCACCTGGAACGAACGCTCCGGGCGCCCTTCCTTGGTATCCTCGATGATGGTCTGCGCCTTGAGCTTTTCCGCCCACTCCGGCGTCTGATGGGTCATGCCCGTCTGGTGGGCGTGGGTGGCCTCGGTTTCGGCCGAGACCGCCATCGGGAGCGCAACAAACGCTCCGATGGCGAGCCAGCTGAAGAAATGAACGAACGAGAAACGACTGGGGTGTTGCATGGACCGGCCTCCTTGCAATTGAAGTGACTGAGTTATGTGGCTGAATGTCTTGTGTTACGCGTCTACTGGCGGGGGTGAGCCCTACCGCGGCACGTAGTGACTGAACTCCTAATGGATGTTGCTAAAAAAATGATCGCCAAATAAATTAAAAACGGTCCTACGATACTCAAACTCGCCCAACCATGTCAATCCCCTTTATAGGCCTGTTTCATCGATCCCATGACATGCCTTGCAGGCACTCTCGAAATCCCACGGAAACCTGTAAACACGAAGGGGCAGGGACCCTTGCGGATCCCTGCCCCTCGAGTTTTCCTCCTGTCCTATCTTCTTACAGCCAGGTCACGCGCTCGGCGGGCCGGATGTAGATCGGCTCCTCGACCTGGATGCGGGCGACTTCCTTGCCCGACTTGTTGAAGCCCAGCACGGTGTCGTTGTACATCTCGAAGCGCTTGCCGTGGATCTGGGTCTCGAACACCTTGGGGCCCGGGATCACGTCATAGCGGAAGATGATCTGCTGGCTGGCCCGCCACAGCTGCAGCACGGCCAACAGCTCGCGGCTGGGCACCAGGTACTTCTCGATGGCATTGTCGACGCCCGGGCCGAACATCTGCCGGGCGTAGCCCCGGGGGCTGTGCCGCGGCGGAATGTAGAAGCCGTTGGGCTCCGTGCCCCACTGCGGATACAGCGGCAGGGCCACCTGCTCCACGCGGATCGTGTAGTACAGGGGGTGCCAGCGGTCCTCCGCCCAGAGGCCGTCCTCGCCGATGCGCACGAGGCTCTGCATGCGGATCTTGCCCACGCAGGCCGCCATGCAGCGGGTTTCCATCGGCTCGCCGCCCGTCAAGGGGTCCTTGCCCTCGATGCGCGGATAGCAGGCGATGCACTTCTCCGACACCCGGGTCGTCCCCCGGTACATCGGCTTCTTGAAGGGGCACTGCTCCACGCACTTCTTGTAGCCCCGGCAGCGGTTCTGGTCGATCAGCACGATGCCGTCCTCCGGCCGCTTATAGATGGCCTTGCGCGGGCAGGCCGCCAGACAGCCCGGGTAGGTGCAGTGGTTGCAGATCCGCTGGAGGTAGAAGAAGAAGGTTTCATGCTCCGGCAGGCTGCTGCCCTGCATCTTCCAGGGTTCATCGCGCGAGAAGCCGGTCTTGTCGATGCCTTCCACCAGGGCGCGCATCGAGGTGGCCGTATCCTCGTAGATGTTGACGAAGCGCCATTCCTGGTCCGTCGGGATGTAGCCGATCGCCGCCTGGCCCACTTTGGCCCCGGCATCGAAAATCGTCATCCCTTCGAAGACCCCATAGGGGGCATGGTGCTTGCGGCCCACCCGCACGTTCCACACCTGCCCGCCTGGATTGACCTGTTCAATCAGCTGCGTGATCTTCACGTCGTAGAACTGGGGATACCCGCCGTAGGGCTTGGTCTCCACGTTGTTCCACCACATGTACTCCTGGCCCTTGGAGAAGAGCCAGGTGGACTTGTCCGCCATCGAACAGGTCTGGCAGGCCAGACAGCGGTTGATGTTGAAGACGAAGGCGAACTGCCACTTCGGATGCCGCTCCTCGTAGGGATAGAGCATCTTCCGTCCCAGTTGCCAGTTATAGACTTCAGGCATTGTCGTTCCTCCTCGTGAATCGTGATCCGTTCGTCGTTACGCGGCCACGCATGGCGTGTAGCGAGTCCCCTTAGACCTTGATCTTGATATGCTCCCCCTTGAGCCACTTGATCATGAACTCGTTCTCCTGGCCGGGGGTAAAGCCCGTGCGCACCGGCTCCCACGGCCCGCGGGCCCCGATGCCGCCGTCTTCGGCCTTCGTGATGCGGATCAAGCACTCCTTGGGGACCGTGTTGACCGCATGGTGGTCGACCTGATAGCCCCACTTGAACTTCCAGGCCACCGCGTGCTTGCCCGGCAAGCTGTCCGTCTGGTGCATCGGCATCAGCCAGTTCCGGGTGAACGATTGCTGGGCTCCGTACCGGAAGTTCGACTGATAGCCCGTGTCCACCGCAATCGCGCGTCCGTCGGGCCGCGTCTCGTGGCCCTTGACCGACTTGGCCGTGGCCACGTAGGGCGCGTGCTTGGCCATCGTCACATGGTACGGATAGGCCGGGTTGTACTTGGCCCGGATCATCAGCCGCGCCACCTTGTAGTACGGATCCGAGGGCTTCCAGCCGCGGTAGGGCCGGTCCACCGGGTTGCCGTCCACATAGACGTAGTCGCCGTCGTTGATGCCCCGATCCTTGGCCGCCTGCGGGTTGATGTGCAGCTGGTGCTCGCCGACCCCCGGCGTCCGTTTGTCCATCCGGTACGGATCGCCGAAGTTCGACTCATAGATCTGCACCCAGTCGTTGACCGACCACTGGCTGTGCACCCGGTGCCGGGTCTTGGGGGTCACGCAGTAGAACTGGTAGCCCTTCTCCCACAACGGGTTGCTGTGCCGCTTGATTTCCGCCCACGGCAGCTTGATGTTGCGCACCGTCTTGTCGTCATGGTGCTGCGCCGTGATCGGAATGCCGTAGTCGTCCGGCCGCACGTACGGATTGGTCGTCAGAATCGCATTCGGCAGATACGGCGTGGCCTCGGGCCCTTCGCGGTGCGCCACGAAGTTCTCGCCGTACTCGATGGCTTCCGGCTCGATCCGGTAGTTCTCGAACCGGCCCGTCCGGGTCCACTGCGGCTTGCTCTCGTTGGTCTCCTCCCAGAAGGGATGCCGCGGATAGGTCCGCACCATCACCATCCAGCCCTTCTCGCTCTTGAGCATCGTATCGGCGTTGTAGCCGTAGAAGGTCGAGCTGGCATCGAGCATGCGCTGTGCGTAGACGTCCACGCGGTTGATGTACACCATGTGGAAGTAGTCCCGCATCCGCTTGTCGCCGGTGATCTCCGACAGCTTTGCGGCAACACCTGCAAACGTATCCAAGTCGTTCCGCGTGTCGTAGAGCGGCCGGATGCCGCCCTTCCAGATTTGCACCCACGGATTGGACACCGTGACCGTCATCTCCGGATAGGTGAACTCCATCCAGGTATTGCAGGCCATGGCGACGTCGTTGTGGTTGACGTCCGAGGTCATCTCGATGTCCTGGGTGACCAGGGTTTCAATGTTCGGGTCCACGTTACGCACCATGTCGTAGTGGTGCTTGGCGTTGTTGAGCACGTTCACGTTGGTGACCCAGCGCAGCTTGCTCGGGGTCGGCATGTGGGTCTTGCCCGTGAAGACCTTGCGCCCGTACTTCGGCGTGTTGACAATCAAGGCCGTGTCGCCATGGTTCCAGTAGGCGACCTCTTCGCCATAGTAGTACGACTTCGTCTTGATCTCCTTGCCGTGGGCATTGGGATCAAGGGTGATGTTGAACGGATCCTCACCCGTGTGCACGCCCAACCCGCCGCCGGACCAGGGCGTCGCCGTCCACGTTCCCGCCTTGTAGTTGCCGGCCCAGGTATGCTGGCCCGTGCCGAACTTGCCCACGTTGCCGGTGATGATGAGCACCATCGCCGCCGCCCGGGCAAAGATCGTCTGATGGAAGTAGTGGCAGGTGCCTTCGCCGTTGTGGATCGCCGCCGGCTTGATGGTGCCGCTGTCGCGCGCCCACCGGACGATGAGGTCCTTCGGGCAGCGGTTCACCTGATGGACTGTGTCCAGGTCGTAGTCCTGGAAGTGCACCAGGTACATCTGCCAGACCGGCATCACGTCCACTTCGCGCCCATTGAGCAGCTTGACCCGATAGGTGCCGGTCAGCGCCGCGTCAATGCCGCTCTGCGTATAGTGCCAGCCCACCTGCTCCCGGTGCAGCGGCACCGCCTGCTTCTTGGCCTGATCCCAGACCATGAAGCCGCCCAACCGCTCGATCTGCTCCGGCTTCAGTGTCTGCACCCGGCCGGTATAGCTCTTGGAGAAGTCAGGGAACTGATAATCCTTCACAACATCCCGGGGATCCAGGTACTGGAGGGTATCCGTGCGCACCAGGATCGGGCTGTCCGTGTAGCCCTTCAGAAAGTCCACATCGTGCATGTTCTCGTCGATGATGATCTTCATCGCCCCGCAGAACAGCGCCCCGTCCGATTCCGGCCGCACCGGCATCCAGTAGTCCGCCCGGTAGGCCGTCGGGTTGTACTCCGGCGTGATCACCACGACCCGGGCGCCCCGCTCGATGCACTCCAGCTTCCAGTGCGCCTCCGGCATCTTGTTCTCGACGAAGTTCTTGCCCCAGCTCGTGTTGAGCTTGGAGAAGCGCATGTCGGAGAGGTCGATGTCCGAGGCCTGCGCGCCGCTCCACCAGGGATGCCCCGGGTTCTGGTCGCCGTGCCAGGTGTAGTTCGACCAGTACCGGCCGCCCTGCGCCTGATCTGGATTGACCTTCCGGATCCAGGTGTCCAGCAACGCATTGATGCCGCCGTTCATCCGGGTGTTGCCCATCTTGCCGATGATGCCAAGCACCGGCATGCCCGCGCGATGCTTGAAGGTGCGGGTCCCCGCGCCCTTCATCATCTCGATCATCTCCGGCGCATAACCCTGCTCGCGCAGACGGCGCGCACCCGCCTCGCCGCTGTACCGAGTGGCCACGATCACCATCGCCTTTGCAAGATACGTGAAGGCCGTATCCCACGACACCCGCATCATGTCGTCCAGGAAGCGTGCGTTGAACTTGTATTTGGTCTTGGTCTCCGGCGTCAGCTCCGGCGAGCCCGCATCCATCCACTCCTTCCAGCCCTTGCGCATCAACGGGCCCTTCAGGCGGTAGGGGCCGTACACGCGGCGATGGAAGGTATAGCCCTTCAAGCACATGCGCGGGTTATGCGCGAACGTCCCGCGGTTGCCGTAGAGGTCTTCGTAGGTCTGGTGATCGTAGTTCTGCTCCACCCGCATGACCACGCCGTTGCGGACAAAGGCCCGAATCCGGCAGGCATGCGTGTCGTTCGGCGAGCAGCACCACGTGAAGGACGAGTCATAGCGATACTGGTCATGATAGACCCGCTCCCAGGACCGGTCCGGGTAGTCGCCGAGGGGGTTGCCCACCTCGATGACCGGCTGCAGCGCCGTGAGCGCCAGCGCCCTATCGGCGACCGCGGCGGCGGCGACCGTGCCCGCAGAGACTTTCAAAAATTGACGCCGTGATAAAAACATCGTGTCTACCTCCCTACTATTAAAGAACCTGCCAACAGTCTGTTAAATTTTCTGACTCTGTTTCGTAAAGACATTCCACATCCTTGCCCTTTTATCAGCAAGGTTGTTGCCAAAGAATGAGGAAAAGCCAGACGGAGAAAAATATAATTTAACTGTATGATTTATTTAATAAATAAGTCATGCAGGCGAACTGAAATTGCGAGATGGAATAGCCGTGAAAGAAAAAAAAGAATATTCGTATATGCTCAGCCGGTTCAAACTATGATTTATAAAATAAAAACAATGTCTTATACCAAGCATAGAAAAATATTCTCTAAAGAAACTCACGCGATTTTAGATCGTTTTTGCGGATTGACGGCGTTACAGACTATCGACAGAGACTGCTTGTCACGAGAAGGAAACGCTGGAAAGGAATGCTGTTTGCTTGTAGAAAAACCGCCCGTTCAGGAAGTCCGGATGACGCTACGCGCCGGGAACATTGGAGTTCAGGAGTTCTCCTGCTCCTCACGATCGAGATAGCGCTTCATGAGGAGGGAAAAATGCTGGCGGGGAATCCCGCTGGCTTCGGCGGCTTTCGTAATGTGCCCCTCGTACATGGCCAGCTTCGCCTTCAAGTAGGCGCCGGTAAAATCCTCCAGCGCTTTTTCCTTCGCCTCCATGTAGGGCAGTCCCGCATAGGAGGCCAGCGCTCCGTCGAAATCATCCTGCCGGGCCGTCGACAGCAGCGCCCTGATCTCGGCCTTGGTGATGACGTCCGACGTCGCCAGCATCACTGCGCGCTCGACGACATTCCGCAGCTCCCGGACGTTGCCGGGCCAGGAATAGGCGGTCAATTCGGCCGTCGCGGAGGGATCCAGATAGCACTGCCGCTTGCCCATCTCCCTCCCGAGCTGCTCGAGCAGATGGCGGGCGATGGCCGGCACATCCTCGACGCGCTCGCGCAGCGGCGGCACCGGGATGGACACGACCGCCAGGCGGTAATAGAGATCCTTCCGGAACGATCCGTTTTTGACTTTCTCCTCGAGATTCTGGTTGGTCGCGGCGATGAACCGCATGTCCACGCGCTTGGACCGCGTGCCGCCGACCGGACGGACCTCATTCTCCTCCAGCACCCGCAGCAGCTTGGCCTGAAGCGGCAGCGGGAGGTCGCCGATTTCGTCGAGAAAGACCGTGCCGCCGTTGGCCAGCTCGATGAGCCCCGGCTTGTCGGCGATGGCGCCCGTGAACGCGCCGCGCACGTGCCCGAACAGTTCGCTCTCGACCATCCCTTCCGGAAACGTCGTGCAGTCGATCACCTGGAAGGGCTTCTCCCGCTCATGGCTCTGTTCGTGGATCGCCCGGGCGATGAGCCCCTTGCCGGTTCCGGTTTCCCCCGTGATCAGCACCGTCGATCGCACCTGCGCCGCCTCCCGAATCTGCCGCAACACGCCTTGGAACTTCGCGCTGGAGCCGATCAGGCTGTCGTGCTGCAGCCCCTGATGGACGATCCGCTCCAGCGACGCGTGGCGGCGCAAAATTTCCGAGATCCGGATCGCCTTATGCAGCCGCATGCCCAGATCGGTCGCATTCAAGGGTTTGAGCACGTAATCGTAGGCTCCCCTCCGCATCGCATCCACGGCGGTCTGCACGCTGCTGACGCGCGTCATGACCAGCACGGGGAGGTCCCGTTCAATCTCCTGAATCTTGCTGACCAGGTCCAGCCCGTCCATCCCCGGCAGCATCATGTCCGTCAACACGAGATCGACCGACCGCTCCCGCAGGAGTTTCAGCGCGCCTTCCGCCGTCGAGCGGACTTGCAGCTCGATCTCGCCTTCGATCGCCTTCAACTCGGCCTGTTCCAGCGCGTGGAGCACCAGTTCCGTATCAGAGGGATCGTCTTCAACCACCAGAATGGTGAACGGAGCGCGCTCCCCCCGTTTGCTCGCGATCGGATTCAGGACGACACTCGCCATGCGACTCCTCCGCGGCAGGCGCGCACAGAACGCTGCGCGCCAACCATGATTGTTAACGCACCGGCTCGCCGGCCCTTCTTACTGCAAATTCGCCGAGGACCGGCAAGGTGAACGACACCATACAGCCCACGCGATGACCCGGCTCGATCCAGACCTTCCCGCCGTACAATTCGACGATCCGCAGGACAATGGCCAATCCGATCCCGCTTCCCTTGGTCGCAGCCGGATTCAACCGGACAAACGGCTCAAACACGCGGGACCGTTCCGATTCGGGAATCCCAACGCCGTTATCCGACACAGAAAACTGCACGCAATCCCCCGCCTGCTTCCAGGTGATCTCAATCAATGGATCCGGCCGGCCGGCTGAAAACTTAATGGCGTTCGAAATCAAATTGTCCACCGCTTGATACAAGTAGGCGCGGTGGCATGCCACCATTGGCGAGCCCCCGTCCGCGCGTACGCGCATGCGCTGCCGTTCCAGCTCCCCGGCGCGCGCCTTCAGCACTTCGTTGACGACAAGGGCCGGATCCACGGCCTCGACGGCTACCATCCGGCCGCCGATGCGCGCCACGGCGAGCATGTCTTCGACGCGCTCGCGCAGGAGCTGTCCGTTTTCTTCGATGAACCGGAGCCAGCGGGTTGCCCGTTCATCAAGGCGATGGCCGTATTCCCCCATCAACAGCGTGGCAAATTCCCCCATGCGCTCCCCGGGAGACCGCAGATCGTGCGCCAGCGTTTCCGCGAGAAGCTCCAGTTGCCTGAGGCGCGCCTGCAGCCCTTTTCCTTCCTCCTTGACGCGCTCATAGAGACGCGCATTGGTGATGGCCATCGCCGCCTCGTCCGCAAGCCCCTTCGCCAGGCGCACGTTCCAACTGTCTGCCGACACGACCCGCTCCTGCAGGAGAACCAGCACGCCGAACGGCGCTCCCTGCGACAGCAATGGGATGGACAGCATGCTTTCCCCCATCAGGTTCCGCCGCAGCATCTCCGGCCGCCGGTCGCTGCGCAGCCGTTCGCCGAATGACGGCTCTTTCGACTCGAAGGCCCGCACCGAGACTGGAAACTCCTCCCACAACATGACCGACTTGTGCAACCGCTCGTTCCAGCCGCCCGACGCGGCCTCGATCACCCAGGATCCCATCTTCTCGCTCCGCAGCATCACCAGGCAGACGTCGGCGCCGACCAATTCCGCGGCGCGGTTGGTAATGCGGTGCAGCACGCCTTCCAGGCCGTCCGGTCCGATCGTGTTGATCTCTGATCCCACGGCATTCAAGGCTTCCAGCTCCAGGATATGCCGATGGACCTGCCGGGCCATCTCCTCATAGGCGCGTGCCAACTGGCCGATCTCGTCCCCCGAGGAAACAGCGATCGGCTCCAGGATCCTGGACGTGCCCGGCTGTTTCCCCAGCACCGCCACCGATGACTGCAAGACGGCCAGCGGCCTTGTGATGGAGACGGCCAGCCATCGGGCCCCGATCAGCCCCAGCACCGCGACGCCCGCCACGGCCAGCAGGAGCCCCCAAAAGGCGTACCGCGCGACGGCTGCCGTGTCCGCTTCCAAGAACCGGATTTTCTGCTCGAGTCGGTCTTCGATCCCCCGAAACTCGTCTCGCACTGCGTCCGACAGCCGAAGCCCTTCACCGGAACGGACATACTGCAGCACCCGGGCGGCATGCCCGGAGCGGTAGTCATGGATCAGCGTCTGCTTGGACTTCAGCAACGATTCGAGCCGCGCGGCGGCATGTTGCACGTCGGACGTCAGGTCCGGCATGTCGCGCACCAGCGAGAGCATGGTCGCCACCGATGACGGCAGTTTTCGTTCGGCCTCGTCCATCGGCGTGAGAAACGCGCTTTGCTTCGTCAGCAGATAGCCACGGAACGCGTCCTCCACGTCCACGCCCAACCGCCGGAGGACGTGGATCTGCGCGCGCGCCTGGATCGCGGTGTGCCGTTGTTGCTGGGAAGCGAGCAGTTGGGTGATCAGCAGGACATGGATGGCGAGCGCGCACACCAGCGGGATGAACAGTCCGAGCAAAATCACCCAGACCTTCTGCTGGACCCGGAGCTGGTTCCACCACGTGGAAACACGCTGACGCATGGCCGCCTCCGACATTCGCAGGAACCGGAGAGAGACGATTGGAACTTTTTCCGATCGTATGCCGCGCTCTCCATCATGTCAAGCAACCGGCTGCGCCCCCCGTTCGACGGTTTTACGCTTCCCGTTTACAGTGCACGCCCGGTTTGTGCCATAATGGGTTCCCATGCTCCTGAAGCGTCTGCTCGTCGGGTCGCCCATCAAAACAGCCCATGCCGCGCACGAACGGTTGTCCAAGACCGTCGCGCTGGCCATCTTTTCGTCCAACGCCATTTCCTCCGTAGCCTATGCCACCGAGGAAATTCTGCTGGTCCTGATCCTGGCCGGCACGGCGGCTGTCGCGTGGTCGATTCCCATCAGTCTTGCCATCGTCTTCCTGGTCGGCGTGCTGACGATTTCCTATCGCCAGATCATCCATGAATACCCGGAAGGCGGGGGCGCCTACATCGTGGCCCGCTCCAACATCGGCGAGTGGCCGGGACTAATCGCCGCCGCCGCCCTGATGATCGACTATGTACTCACGGTGGCGGTCAGCGTTGCGGCCGGTGTGGCGGCGATCACCTCGGCGGTGCCGTCGCTCTTCGAGCATCGCATCGCCATCGGCTTAGTGGCGATCATCTTAATGGTCATGGTCAATCTACGCGGCATCCGTGAATCCGGGATGGTGTTCGCCATCCCTACCCATCTGTCCATTCTGGTTCTGCTGGGCATGGTCGGCATGGGAGGCCTGCAAATCCTGATGGGGTACACCCAGCCGGTGCCTCCGCAGGCCGGTCCCGATGGGACTCCCATTGTCGAAAGTCTCTCGGCCTTCCTCGTGCTGCGGGCCTTTGCCGGCGGCTGCACGGCCGTGACCGGAATGGAAGTCATCTCGAACGGCGTCAAAGCCTTCCGCAAACCGGAGCCCCATAACGCCTCAGTCACCATGCTCACCATGTCGCTCATTCTGGCAACCCTCTTCATGGGGATCAGCGGTCTGGCCTATTACTACGGCATCATTCCCAAGGCGGACGAGACGGTCGTCTCCCAGTTGGCACGCACCATTTTCGGCGGGGGGCCCCTCTACTACGTGACACAGATCTCCACCATGATCCTGCTGATCCTGGCGGCCAACAGCGCCTTCACCGGCTTCCCCCATCTTGCGTCCATTCTGGCCAGGGACAGCTTCATGCCGCACCAGATGGCATCCTTCGGAGACCGGCTGGTCTTTTCCAACGGCATTACCATCCTCGGCGTCCTAGCCGTGCTGCTCCTGATCATCTTCCAAGGCAATACCCACGCGCTGATTCCGCTCTACGCCGTGGGCGTGTTCGTCTCCTTCACCCTGTCGCAGGCGGGCATGGTCAAGCGATGGATGGTCAAGAAGGGGCCGCATTGGAGAAAAAAACTGATCATCAACGGAATCGGCGCCGTCACGACCGGCGTGGCCACGTTGATCATCGGCAGCACCAAGTTCATGCACGGCGCCTGGATCGTCGTGGCCCTCACCCCACCGATCATCATGTGGTTCCGGTCCATCCGCGCCCATTATATTGCCGTGGACGAGCAGATCACGCTCGAACGCGGCCACCGCCCGCCGATGCCGCGCAAGAATACCGTCATCATCCCGATCAGCGGCGTCAACCGGGCCGTCATCCGCGCCGTGGACTATGCTCGGAGCCGAGGGACAGACATCCGCGCCGTGCTGGTGGACGTGGACAAGGAAAATACGGCCAAGGTCGAAATGCAGTGGGCCCAGTGGGGCTGCGGCGTGCAGCTGGTCGTCCTGCCGTCCCCCTATCGCTCCGTGATGGTCACCCTGCTCGATTACATCGAAGACACGCTGGAAAAGGACCCGCACAGCTGGGTGACGGTGGTCATTCCGGAAATCCTCCCCGCCCGGTGGTGGCAGAACATCCTCCACAACCAGCGCGCGCTCATGCTCAAGGGCGCGTTGCTGTTCAAGGAACGGGTGATCCTCACGGACGTGCCGTTCCATCTGGAGCGTTAAACGTGAAACGTGAAATGTTAAACGTAAAAAGTGTTCGGCCCGCGGGGTTCCTATGCCTTTTGACCGTCGTCTTGTGCCTTGCGCTGGCGCCTCAACCGGCGGAGGGCTTCAAGATCGTCGAGCCGAAGGAAGGCTCCACCGTCAAGGCCGGGCAGCCGGTCAACGCCAGGGTGGATCTCGGCCACGATGCCGGCGTCGTGCAGGTCAGCTATTATTGGTACGGCGAATCGGAGGAGACGCTGGTCGAGCAGAAGGGCAATGCCTCCTCCGGCTCCATCGTCAAGGTGGCCGCGCTGGTCGCCGACTCGCGCCACACTCCGCCGTTCGGCGGGCCGCTGAAAGTGCCCAGGGAAGCCATCGGCCCCATGCGTCTGCTCGCCGTCGCGGAAATCTCGCGCGGGCGGCTCGGCACGCGGACCGTGTTCGACGAGATCGTCGTCACCGTGGACCCCGGCGCAGAACTGACGGCGATTGAAATCGGAACCGACAAGCCGCTGAGGCTCGGGCGCGCCGGGCAGGCCGCCACCTACGGGCAGATTGACTCGCTCGGCAAGACCTTCGAACTGCCGCTCACCGGGACGTTCGCAGACGGCGTCGAACGGCATATCAGCGCCCCCGCCATCGGCACCAGTTACACATCATCCAATGAAAAAGTCATCAAGGTGCTTTCCGACGGCCTGCTGCAGATCGTCGGCAACGGCAAGGCCGTCCTCACCGTCGCCAATCGCGGCAAGCAGGCCTCGCTCGACATCTCCGTCGAAGTGAACACCGAACCGAACGAGCCGCCGGTCGCTAATGCCGGACCGAACCACACAGTCAAAGCCGGCGCCAAGGTGAAGCTCTCGGGATTGAAGAGCCGCGATCCGGAAGGCGACGCGCTGTTTTACACGTGGAGCCAGATTCGAGGGAGCAAAGTGGCGTTACTGGATTTGAACATGGCCGAGGCGTCCTTCCTCGCACCGCAGGTCTCCGAAAAACGGTTGTATCGGTTCAGGCTGAGAGTGACGGACGGGAAGGGAGCGGACAGCGTCCCCTCCTACGTGGACGTCACCGTCGAACCCTGACGGCCGCACCAAACGGCCCCCAACTTTGTTCTCGGTCGCCCGTCTCCCTGCGACCTACCCAAAAACATAGGCCTCAGTCGCCGGGCTCCCTGCGGCCTCGTTGGCTGACCGTTTTGAGCAGCCTAAAAGAATCTTCATTTTAAATAATCCTTAATAAACTTTCTCCCTATTCTAGCCGACAGGTTCTGAATTACTACTCGATCACGAACTTCCCATACTCCATCCCCTATATCCCACTTAATGAGTTCTCCTTTGGGGTTTTCAAGGAAGGTCCGGACTTTATCAGGAGCTTTATAGAGTTGATCAAGAGGATAGCCAGTTCTTACCGATAAAAAACGTGCATAATTATATACATCCCCTTTGTCATAGATTGGATTGGTGCTAAAGCCCTGAAGGGGCATCTGGTGCACGATGTATTTGCCATCAGCTTCAATAGTTAGGTATTTGGGAATTCGATTGAACAAACTTGCTTGGTAAAATACTCGCGTCACTAACTCAGAGAATTGCGTGGGATGCAAATGCAGACTCTGAAACCGTGCCATTTGCCTTCCCCAGAAAGTCTTCTGCGCTCCCCCATCCTGTAACGCAGCGACAATCCCTAC
>Ga0209541_10012352_pt1 | contig 13220 bp, 19 predicted proteins | sample RifCSPlowO2_01_FD_184027 | JGI IMG/M metagenome (GOLD analysis project Ga0209541, IMG submission 184027) | Groundwater microbial communities from Rifle, Colorado - Rifle CSP2_plank lowO2_0.1 (SPAdes) (version 2) | ecosystem: Environmental > Aquatic > Deep subsurface > Groundwater | place...
TAGTGGCTTTTGTGCAAATACCAACACTATTTATTCATATATTATTAACCTATCTTCTTTTTTCTGTCAAATAGAATTAGCAAAAAAGGAAGGTATATAAAAAATGAAAACACTAAGAAAAACTATGGGGTTGAGAACTTTAGATTTATTCGCTGGAGTGGGAGGTATTAGATTAGCCTTTGAGAATGTGGGATTTAACACTGTATTCGCTAATGATTATGACACATCTTGCAAAGATACTTATGATTTAAACTTTAAAGAGCCTAAGTTAACAGTTAAAGATGTTTGGAAAATTTATGTAAAAAAATTACCAGACTTTGATGTTCTTTTAGCTGGTTTTCCATGTCAGGCTTTTTCTATAGCTGGTTATCAAAAAGGTTTTAAAGACAAGGATAATGGAGGTAATTTATTTTTTAAGATAGAACAAATTCTTAATATAAAAAAACCAAGAGCATTTATGCTTGAAAATGTAAAAAATCTTGAGGGTCATAACAAAGGCAATACATTCAAAGTAATAAAAAACATTCTTGAAAAGAAATTAAAATATCATATTAAGTTTAAAGTTCTTAATAGTATGACTCATGGAAACATACCTCAGAATAGGGAAAGAATTTTTATTGTTGGATTTAAAGACGAGGAAAAGGCAGAAGCTTTTGAATTTCCTAATGAAATTGAATTAAAAAAGAGCTTTAAGGAATTTGTTGCTAATGAAGCACATGAAAGATATTACTATAATGACAAGCCACTTTATTCAAAACTTAAAAATGATGTTAATTCAGAGGATACAGTTTATCAATGGAGAAGAAGATATGTTCGGGCTAATAAAAGGGGTGTAGTTCCAACATTAACAGCGAATATGGGAACAGGCGGACATAATGTTCCTATTGTTAAAAATGGAAAAGGAATAAGAAAATTAACACCCAAAGAATGTTTCTTATTGCAGGGATTTCCTGAGAGTTTTAAACTTCCTAATTTAGCTGATAGCAAATTATATCATCAGGCTGGGAATAGCGTGACTGTTTCAGTAGTTCAAAGAGTTGCTGAGAATATGAAGAAGGTTTTAGAATAATTTTTTTGACCAAATAAGACCCGTTAACTTAACAATACACTATAAGGTTGGCTTTGCACACAAACAAACTCATTTATGTGCAATTTCTATATTTGCACATTTTTTAAAGTCAAGGTCTATTCCAATTTCAAATGATTCCTGTATTAAGACACATAAGTTATGACACAAACATTTAGCTAACAATTCATTTGTCTGCCCAACATCAGTTTTACTTGGAATTATATTAAAATCTAAAAAATTAAATTTCATCCATTAATAGACTATACTCAGCAGTTCTTTCTTCAAGTCTTTTTATTTTTTGTTTGCCCTTATTTTTGAGGTTATTAATTTTTAATCTTTCTTTTCTGTTGTTGTTGTATAAAAATTCCCCATTGTTTGAATGATAAGTATCTCTTTTTTTCTTTTTGATGTATTGAGAATTATAATCGCTCATTTTTACTTGCATAATCTAATTTTAATAAAAATTAAACGTATTATTAAACTGCTTAGTTGGTATTTCTTCATATTTCTGGATTATTTTATTCAGAACCTCAGCTTTTTTAGGATCCCCTAAATGCAGATAAATATCTCTTGCATCTTGAATTCTCCAATAGAAGAAACTGCTTTCTTCCAGACTTTCTGCAGCATTTTTAAGTATTATCCTAAGAGCTTTATCATCTAAATAACCTGAAACATGACCAAATCTTTTTTCAGATCTTTCTCTTATTATTTCTATCAAACCTTCAAAATTGTTTTCTCTTATTAATCTTAAGTTCATTCCAACAGTATGCATTCCATGTTCTATCAAATCTATCATGAAATAAAGATATAAAAAGATTTTATAAAACTAGTGGTTTTTGAATTTATTTAATATAATATGCTTCTAACCTTTCTTTTATGAGGGGATGCCTTAATTTTTTTAACGCATTATTCTTCAATATCCACACACTTGAATGGCTTGTTCCAAATTCTCTTGCAATGTCACTTAGAGTTTTATTCTCATATATCATTTCTTTTATAACATGCCTTTCTCTTGGAGTTAGGGCCGACAAAGCCTTGGAAATCTCCTTCCTCTTTTCATCTTGAATTATTTCTTCTTCTCGTACGCCCTGCTCTCCGTCTTCATAAAGAGGCAATATTGATGATTCTTTAAGTTTCTTCATTGAAATGCTGTTTAAGCTTAAAACTATTGGTACCCTATTGGACATATTCAGCCAAACTCGGACATCCTGAATATAATTATAATCATTTTTTTGGGTTGATATTGGGTATTTAAGATCTTCATCCGGAAAATTTTCACTTGAAGCCATATCTTCAAGGTCCCTGACTTCAGACAGGAGATCATAACAGCCTCTTAAAATCCTCTCAGCTCTTTGCTCATACAATTCTTTCATAAATGCTCCCTAGTTTTATAAATAATTTATCAGATTCTTGCTTCTTGATGGATGATTTAGTTTTCTAATTGCTTTTTCCTTTATTTGCCTTATTCTTTCTCTTGTTAGGTTAAGATAATTTCCAATTTTTTCAAGATTTTTTTCTTCTCCATTAAGACCAAAATATATTGTCAACACTTCTGACTCCCTTGGTGTTAGAGTTAACAAGGCTCTCTTGATGTCTAGCTTTAAATTCTCAGCTCTGATGTTTTTCTCAACTGAATCTTCAGGATATACAATTTTATCCCAGTAATCCAATGATTCAAATGGAACAAATTTTGTATCATATTTGCTCTCTCTTTCAAGAAAAATACGCTTATAAGTCTGAAGAGCTCTGTCATCAATTCTTGCCCCTAATCTGTCAAAGGCCAATAATATACTGTTCGCTAATTCTTCTGATGGAATAAAATCCCCATTCTTTAGCTGAGAATATCTAACATAGCCAATGCCTATCATTTCTGCAATGTCTTTTAATAACAAACCTTGATTTATTTCTTTTGCTTTTTCTTCTGCCTCATTGAAGTATTTCTTTGGATTATGCTTTCTTACTGGAATAGTTTCATCTTTTTCTTCAACGAATTCTTTTTTTATTTTTTTAGGTCTAAAATTGCTTCTTTGATTAACTTCAATTTCTTCTGTTTTTTCAGGCTCTTGTTTAGCATTGTAGCATACAGTTTCATATATTTTATTTACTAATTCAAAATCTGAAGTTATAATTTCATATGATCCTTTCCCATTATATTGCTCCAGAGATTCAAGTCTGTCTGTTAAGACTCTTTTTTTGATAAATCTTAATGGCTTTGCTTCAGTTTTAGTCTCAAGGTTAGGAATAAACTCTAGTTTTTCATAATGTATTTTTAGTGGATTTATTTTTATTTTAGAAAAAGGTATGACTGATTGTTTTTTATCTGGTATTTCTTTACTTTTCTCACTAGTGTTATTTCCAAAAAATTTCCTATACATTTCAAACATATACTTTTTCATAAAATATTTCACTAATAAGTAGTATATAAATCTTTTCATAATCAAATAAGAAACATTTAAATTGTTGTTAGTTTTAGAATAATCATGGATACAAAACTGATAATTGTGATAATATTTGGAATATTGTTCACTGTGGCTTCTATTTTTTCAATTGTTAATGCTGGAAGACTTCTTGGAGAAGGCATTAAAGAAATTATTGGTTATGATGCATGTGATTACAGCCGTCCAAAAATGATTAATCCTGAAGGAAACATAACCTCAGAAAACATTTATCCAGAAGATTTTTACTGTATGAGTGAGAAAGAAAGAAACATTGCTGAAGGTCTGGCTTATCTAATAATTTCATTGCCAATTGCAATATTTTTCTATAAAAAACTTATGAAAATAAAAAAAGATGATTGAGGAATTTTCAATAACTGTAAAGAAAATAAAAAGATCAAAGCAATCTGATCTTAATGATGATATACAGATAATTTCACAATCTTTGGGCTTATTTACAAAAAGGGACAAGGAAAAATCATGCTTCAGAGTTTTTGTTGAAATACTGAAAAGCATGGGAGTAACTGCTGAAGAAGTAACGTTAAACACAAACCTTACAAGAGCGACTGTAATACACCATTTGAATTATTTAATTAAATCTGATTTAGTTATAAAGAAAAATCACAAGTACTTTCTAAGATCAAAGAATCTTGAAGAATTGATATCCCAGATAAACAGGGATGTAGATGAAACATTAGATGATCTCAAGAAAATTGCAAGAAATATTGATAGTGAACTAACTTTAAAGTAAACACAACAATTTTTTAAAAGAGAAAATTACTGTTTTTGTGATGGCTCAACAACCGATTATACAATTTTTTAACATCACTAAAATATTTGGTAAAAATGTTGTTCTAGACAATCTGAACTTGGATATTTCTTATGGTGAGATATTTGGGATAATCGGAAGGTCAGGCTCTGGAAAAACAACTCTGCTATCGGCTTTGGTTGGATTCATAAAACCTGAAAAAGGGAAGATATTTTTTCAAGAACAGAACATAACAAACAACATACCTGATTCCGTGAAGCAACAAATAGGATTTACAGCCCAGGAAGGAAGCTATTATCCAAGGCTTACTGTAAGAGAAAATCTTGAGTACTTTGGAACGTTATACAATCTTTCTTCTTCTGAAATAGAAAATAAAATACCTGGAATACTTAAACTTGTTAATCTTGACAAGGATGAAAACAAGATATCTTTTGAGCTATCATCAGGAATGAAGAAAAGACTGGATATAGCATGTGCAATAATTCATGATCCTAAACTGCTTATACTTGATGAACCTACTGAAGATTTAGATCCTGTACTGAGGAAAGAAATTCTAAGCCTGTTAAAAAAAATAAACAAGGAAAAGAATACAACAATAATCATGACATCACATTTATTAGAGGAGATTGAGCAGATATGCACCCACCTTGCAATTCTTCACAATAAAGAAATACTAATAGAAGGAACACTAAATGAATTAAAAGATTATTATTCAAATAATCAGGAAATAATACTTGAAACTTATTCAGGAAAATATTCAGCATTAATAAAATCATTAAAGGAAAAGAAAGAAGTTAACAAGGTGATAGAATCAGATGGAAAACTTCTTGTTTATTCACCTGAAGCAGAAAACGTATTAAGGTTCATAATGAAAGAGCTTGAATCACAAGATGAAAAAGTTCTTGACTTGGATATGAACAAGCCTTCATTGTCAGAAGTATTTGAAAGTTTGATAAAAGAAAATGTACAAGTTAATAGAGATAATAAAAAAGAATCTTAAATTACTTTTAAGATCGAGGAGCTCTGCACTTATCGTGTTGCTCGGACCATTGTTTCTAATCTTACTTATATCAATGGCATTCAACACAACTTCACTTTATGATCTAAAAATAGGAGCTTATTCAGGTGCTTATTCAGAATTGTCAAATTCAATAATTGAAAAGTTAAACCAGGATGAGTTCAACGTAATAAAAATGGACAGCCAAGAGAAATGCATCAATTCGATAAAATCAAATGATCTTCATGTATGTGCTGTATTCCCTGATAACTTGGGTATAAACTCTGAGAAAGGCATAGAGTTCTATGTTGACAAGTCTAGAATAAACCTTGTTTATATAATAATAAACTCAATATCAACAAAGATATCAACCAAATCAACTGAATTGAGCACTGCACTTACTTCTACATTATTAAATTCTATAAATACTGCTGATACAAAAATTGACCGAGCTTCTGGAGAAGTGATAGAGCTGTCAATAGACCTTAAAGAGGTTAAATCAACCATTGAAAACATAAAAAATACATTGAGCACTAGCCTTAACGAAACTACAAACACAACTGTTTTAAGCAACAAAGCAGATGAATTAAACTTGACTGGAGATGCAGGAGATTTAGTAAGCAGCTACAGGAGTCTTACAACTTCATTGATATCTAAGATAATAGATGCACAATCTTCAACATCAAATCTTAATGATGTATCATCAAATCTTGAAATACAAATACAAAGTGTCAATGAAGTAAGCAGCTCATTGTCAGATGTCAAGAATAATTTCAACTCAATAGAAATAAAGGAAGTTTCAAAAATAGTATCTCCCATATCAACTGAAATAAAACCAATTTCAGGAGAATCAACACATTTTGATTACACTTTCCCTTCGTTACTCATTATTGTCTTGTTATTCTCTGGATTATTAGTTGCTTCAACAACAATCATAGAAGAAAAAGCATCAAAGGCATTTTTCAGAAATTTTATAACTCCTACTTCAAGTGCATTATTTGTCATAGGAAATTATTTATCAAATTTAGTAGTGGTATTATTCCAAATAGTTGTGATATTTGTAGCCCTATTCTTCTTTTCTGAAGCTAAAGTTCCACCTGAGATAATGACCAATCTTATTTTAGTGGTGCTTTTAGTTGGATCAATATTTATACTTCTTGGAATGTTAATTGGATATTTGTTCAAATCAGGAGAAACTGCAAATCTTGCCGCAATCTCTTTAGCATGCATCTTATTATTCTTCTCAAATACTATCTTACCTTTGGAGACTTTGCCTTTAACAATAAGGTCAATAGCAGGGTATAACCCATTCATACTAGGAGTTGACGCATTGAAAGAAATATTATTATTCAAAGCACCATTATCTGAAATAGCAGTGCAGTTTTATATACTTCTTTCATATCTTGCTGTTTTAATAGCACTTGTTTATGTTGTAAGGCTTTTGTCAAAGAGAAAGTATGTTGAATCATAAATAAATTAAAAAACTCTCTTGTTTTATTGAATATATGAAAATATATACAAAAAATGAATTCTATTTAAACAAAAGCAAGATTTTAAAGGATATAGTAAATGGTGCTGTCTTTATTTATCCAACCGACACGATATATGGAATTGGCTGTGATGCAAGAAATCCTGAATCTGTAAATAGAATATACAATTTAAAAGAAACACGTGAAAAGCCTTTTTCTGTTATTGTTCCCTCAAAAGGATGGATAACAAAAAATTGTGATGTTAATGACTATTTTAGCAAATCATGGATTAAAAAATTACCAGGACCATATACTTTAATTTTAATATTAAGAAATAACAAATGCATATCTGAAAATGCGAATCTTGGAAAAACAACAATTGGAGTGAGAATACCAAATCACTGGATTTCTGAAATAATAAAAGAACTTGGATTTCCATTAGTAACCACTTCGGCCAATAAGACTGGAAAAGAATTTATGACTAACTTTGAAAATTTAAATCATAGTATAAAAGAAAATGTTGATTTCATAATTTATGAAGGTGAAAAACAAAATAGACCATCAAGCATTATTGACTTGAGCAAAGATAATCTTGTCATATCTAAAAGATAAATTATAAAAATTCATACAATTTCTTGATTTTATGTTAATTGGAATAAAAGAAATAGCAAATGTCATTGAAGCAATGCCTTTATGTAAGAATAGATTATTACTAATAAATTAACCATTTTCATATTGATGTCATATGCTGATTGAACTCCCTTTTTTATCTCAAATATATCCCTTGCTATATTCTCAGCAGGTCTTAACTCTTCGTGCCTTATCCTGTTTTTAATAATGTTAAAGTCTATTTTTTCAAGATGCTCTTTTACAGTGATATGAAACAGAAATCCATTGCTGAGAGATTCATGTAAATCTTTTATCCTTGCAAGCTTTCCCTCATTGATCATGTCACTGCTATTAAAGGCAAAGTCTGCATTTCTAAGAATAGTTCTGAACAAAGAATTAACTTTTTCATTCAGCTTAATACTTTCTTCATGGCTTTTTGCTGATGAGATGTTATTGAATATGTGCGTTACTTCATTTATTATTTCATCCTTTAATGATTTAATCTCCTCTGAATATTTTATATTTTCAATTAAAGGTTGGTTTATTTCCTCCAGCATTGAAACTGTACGATAAAGGTTTATTGCCTCATATGATGGATTATTTTCATCTATGAGCTTTTTTATCTCTTCAATTGTAGGCTCTATAAGCTTTGATGCTTTTTTTATCTCCTCTATGCCTAAATCATCAGGGAAAAATTCACTAAATTTAGATTTAAATTCTTCTTCAGTAAAAGGCTTTTTTATTTTTGATTTTATCCCCCTAATTATTGGAACGCTTTCAATATCTGCTGTTTTTGGGGTTAAATCTTTTAAGCTGTGTATGTATAACATTTTATTTTCCTAAGAATTAACGCTTTTAAAAGTACTTGCTAAATCAATTATATACTTTCCTTCCTCTAATTTGTATACCAAAGGCTTTCCTTTAAATATGTCTATTATTGAAATCTCATACTGCCCTGGTTTTAAAATTCTTACATTTTCCAGATCTAGAATTACTGTCTTTTCGTCAAGAATGTCACCTATTATGTCCTTTACGTCATGCTCAATCTGATGTCTTTCATTTTCTGAAAGATTTATTGTTAATGTTTTTATTTTTTCAAGCTTTTCCCTGCTAACAAAGAAGAAGAATCTTGAACCGCAAGAGCATCCTTTCAGGACTTCTTGAGCTCCATCTTCATACATACTTCCACACCGAACGCATTGATGAGGCATATTCTGTTAAAACCCCCTATAATAATAACCATGAGCTTAATTATAAAAAGGTTACTAAAATAGTTTTAGGATAACTGTTGTTTTTGAAAGAATATTTTTCATTAATATAATATTTATATAATCAAGTTTGCTGATTTTTGTGATGGCTGATGAACCAAATGACCTCTTAAAGAGATTAAAATTAGAAAAACTGGAACTTCTAAGCCATGTTCCACAATCTGACGTTTGGTTTGCCTGTTTTATATGGAATGGCTATTTTGAAGATTTTAGAATCCTTGAACCCTACAAAGGTTATGAGGTTGCAAATGAAAAATTAAAAGAATATGTTAATAGACTTAAAAAATAACGGATTTATTTTTTTGTGAACAATTCTATTTTGTTTGGATCTTTTTTTATCTCTTTTACTATTGAAGCCGGCCCAATTACAGTAAATCCAGACCTATCTCCAAAGATCATTTTTTCAAGAGAGTTTATTACGTTAACAAACGCATTACTGTTTTTTCCCTCTATTGTTGCAATTTCTATGCCCTGGAATTTCTTATCTATCTCCTGCATTGTTTTTTGAATAAGCATTGCCTGCTCCTCGCTCTTCATTTTTCCTTCTATTAAGAGTATCTTGTTTTCCTTTACAATCCTGAGAATTTCTTTTATTCTATCTGAACTGTTTAAACTTCCGATTTCATCATACGACAAAAATTGAAATGTTAGCCCTTTTTTCATCTTACCAAGTTAAATAATTCGTTATAAAATTCTTCCATTCCATTTCCAGTTAGTGCAGATAGACCTATTACCTTGTACTGGGGGAATGCAGATTCTATTCTTTTTATACTGCTCTTTTTCACATCTATTTTATTTCCAACTATTAACACAGGAATTTTTCTTGCAGCAAGATTTCCGATTATTGTTATGTTTACTTGATTGTAGGGATTTTCTGTTGAATCAAGAACAACCAAAACACAATCAACATTCTCAAGCCATTTTATAGCTTCTATAACTCCTTGAGTTGCTTCTCTTGCCCTTTCTTTAGCTTCTTTTGCACTTAAACCATGCTTCAAGAAATCTGTGTAATCTATCTTTGTTGCTATTCCTGGAGTGTCTATGAGATTAAAGTCGAGTTCTTTGTTACCCTTTTTTATTTTTACTTTTTCTTTAATTTGAATTTCTCTTGTTTCATGAGGTATCTTGCTTACTGTTCCTAATTCTTCTCCTGTAAAATCCTTTGAAATTCTATTTGCCAGACTAGTTTTTCCTGCATTTACTGGACCATAAAAGCCTAATCTTACAAGCTTTTTACGCTTGAACATACTGAAGAAGATATTAAAAAATTCCTTAATCACCATGCTTTATTTAGAAATCTTTGTGTTTTTAATATTTTCTATAGTTTTTTGCAGATTTGGCTGACACTAAATAATATTTTTATAAGCGCTGATACTATCCTTTAATAACACCTAAAGGTTTTAATTTAACAACAAGATTGCCTATGCCCAATTCATGACTTACTCTCACGACTTCATTTATGTCCTTGTATACTCCAGGAGCTTCTTCAGCCAATCCTTTCCATGATCCTGCTTTTACTTCTATATTTTTCTCAGCAAGTTCTTTTTTTATTTCTTCTCCTCTAAACTCTCTTAATGCACTATGCCTTGACATTACTCTTCCTGCCCCATGGGCTGTTGAAGCAAATGAAATTTGCTCTGCTTTTTCTGTTCCAACTAAAATATAAGAATAAGTTCCCATTGAACCTGGAATTAAAATAGGCTGACCATACTTTCTGTAAACTTCTGGGATTTCTTTTCTTCCTGGACCAAAAGATCTTGTAGCACCTTTCCTATGAACACATACTTTTTCTTTTTTTTCATCTATAACATGCTCTTCTACTTTTGCAATATTATGTGCAACATCATAAACAAGCTTTAATTCAGAATCAGGGAAGAACTGCTTGAATGTTTCCCTTATCCAGTAAGTTATCATTTGTCTATTTGCAAATGCATAGTTAACAGCACAGCACATTGCCTTGTAATATTTCTGACCTAAATCAGAATTGAATGGAGCGCATATCAATTCTCTATCCGGCAAATCTTCAAAACCAAATTTTTCCTCCATCATTTTTATGTAATCAGAAGCAATTTGATGACCAAATCCACGAGAACCGCAATGAATCATAATTAAAATATTATTTTTATCTATGCCAAAAACTTTTGCTATTTTTTCATCAAATATTTCATCTACTTTCTGCATTTCTAAAAAATGATTTCCTGAACCAAGACTTCCAAGCTGTGGCATTCCTCTTTCTATTGCTCTTTCAGTTACTTCCTTGAAATCAGCCTCTTTCATATGACCATATTCTTCTGTTCTTTCTTTATCTTCCTTAGTTGCATAGCCATTTTTTATGCACCAGTCAACTCCTTTTTCACAAACTTCTTTCAGAATGTTTTTATCTAATCTTATCTTTGCCTTTCCACCAACTCCAGATGGAATATTTTTGTATAGAGCATTAAGTATATCTGTTCTTTTTTTTAGAAAATCATCTACTTTGATGTTGCTCGAAATAACTCTTACCCCACAATTTATGTCGTATCCTACACCACCAGGTGAGATTATGCCTTCTTTTAAATCAAATGCTGCAACACCCCCAATGGGAAAACCATATCCTTGATGTGCATCAGGCATTGATAGAGAGTACTTCTTAATTCCTTTAAGATGAGCAACATTCTTTACTTGCTCTAAACTCTTATCATTTTTTATATTTTCAATCAATTTATCAGAAGCAAACAATCTTCCAGGGACGAGCATACCATCTTCCTTTGGGATTTCCCATATATTTTCACTTATTTTTTTTATTTTCATTTACACTTTATTTACAATTAGAATAATATATAAGATTTTCTTTATTTGATTTGCAGGTTATTATAATTTAGGAAAAATCATTGAAGATAAAGTTTATAACTTGACTATCTACTTTTTTTCATGAAAAGATGTGACTGGTGCACAAGCAATGAATTAATGCAAAAATACCATGATAAAGAATGGGGTCTTCCAGTTCATGATGACAAAAAACATTTTGAATTTTTAGTTTTAGAAGTAGCACAATCAGGATTAAACTGGTTAATAGTCCTAAAAAAAAGAAAACTACAAAAAAGCTTTTGTTAATTATGATATTAATAAAATTTCTAAATTTAATAAGAGATATATAGAAAAAATGATTAATAATCCTGGAATAATAAGAAACAGATTAAAGATAGAATCTGCAATTTCAAATGATCATTTAACAAGTTGTTTTAGATATAAAGAAGTTCAATAAATTAAATGATTATATATCAAGAACAACTTGAATCATAAACGGCTTTTCATTAATTATCATGTCATTGTATGTAACTGATTTTATATCAAGGCCAGATTTATAATTTTTCAAGTCATCTCCAAATAGAGTTGCTGTTAGTTCGTTATCTTTAATCTTTATCTCTTTAACTTTTGACAAAAGAAAATTTTTTGTATTAAGCAGGAAAAGTATTTCATCAAGAAAGTTGTACAATAAAGATTTTTTATCAATTCCATTTAATTTTATTTTTTTTGTTATTTTTTCCTTTACTTTTCCTTTGCATATTATTTTAATCATTGCGTATGCTGAATTTGAAAAAGTTTCTTCCAATGATTTACCAAAAGCCTGGAATTTTATATCTGCAGTATGATCCATGTATTTATATTTCATATACTTCTTCTAACTTCTTAATATAAAAGATTATTGAAAGTTATGAATCTCAAACCGAAAATAATAAATAACCTTTGAAAGCAAAGTTACTGTTTAAAATGACAATAACTCCTTATTCAAAAGAGTCAATAAATAACATAAACACTCTTGAGTCTATACTATGCAATAAAAATAGTGGAATAAAATTGCTTGATAACTGCTTATTTTCTGATTATAACATTTCTAGGATATTACATGATGCACTAGCTGGCAATATTAATAATAAAAATTTATCGTTTTATAATATTCGTATAAATAGACTATTTGAATGCGTCAACCTTCATGATGAAAATATTACAGTACCTGAAATCATAGACTCTGAAATGTTTAATCTTAGAAAATTATTGAAGGATAAAAGACATTATTTAATAAATAATTTCCCCTACAGAAAAAGTAGAGAGATGCTTTTTTTTAAAAAGACCATAAAAGATCTAGAAGAGATTGAAATAACTTTGGAGGCTTTAACCTATGTACTTTCAAATAATGAAAACTATTGTTTATTCATTCAAGGAAATCAGTTTGATCGCGAAATTTATCAAAAGTATGAACTTTTTGTTAGTAAATTATTTAATAAATTCAAACCAGAACATGCACGGCAGGAAAATATTTGCGCAGATGATGGATTGGTTGCTGCCTCTATAATTCTGCTTAAAAAACTGAAAAAACCAGTGAGTATAATCTCAAATGACTCAGGGGTAGTTAGAAGAATCAGTATATTCAATGCATTTGTATCTTATTCAAAAGAACATGATTATTTTTATGAAAAAATGCACAATCTATTAATGTCAGTAGGAGTTTCCATGTATTCTAATCTAACTAAAAAAAGAATGTACCATCTCTTTGGCAAAACAAATAATAACAGCTTAACTTATGATTTAAAAATTGATGATAAGAGCACTGCTTTTTTTTATGA
>Ga0209541_10012353_pt1 | contig 13220 bp, 16 predicted proteins | sample RifCSPlowO2_01_FD_184027 | JGI IMG/M metagenome (GOLD analysis project Ga0209541, IMG submission 184027) | Groundwater microbial communities from Rifle, Colorado - Rifle CSP2_plank lowO2_0.1 (SPAdes) (version 2) | ecosystem: Environmental > Aquatic > Deep subsurface > Groundwater | place...
CGTAGCGATTGTAGATCATCACCGGGCCGAAGGACGGGATATGAAGAGCGAACACGAATTCTGGGATGACCATTCTCCATCAACGGCCGAAATCGTGGCCAATATTTTACCCCAGGTCAGCAGGCAGCAGGCCCATGTGCTGGCGCTGGGCATTATTTCCGATACTGCCAGATTTAAATCAGCAAGGCAGAGCACGTTTGCAACACTTGCAAAGATGATGGAAATATGCGGGGCGAATTATGCAGAATTGCTTGATCTTGCCGAACCGGAACTGCCGGATGACCTGAAGATCGCGGTGATCAAGGCGATGCAGCGCATGGAATACCGGATCATCGGGCGTTATGTCGTCGTTACCAGCGAGGTGGGATCTGGCGAAGGCGAGGCGTCCTCGTTTTTATCGGATATAGCGGATGTTTGCTTTATTGCGAGCTGGAAAGCCGAGAAACAGCAAACGCACATTTCTTCCCGGGCAAGAAAGCATGTTACCGCCGCATTGCACGAAGTGATGAAGGAGGTATCCGTGCAGCTCAACGGCAACGGCGGCGGCCATCCCAAGGCAGCAGGCGCAGCAGTAAAAGCCAAGCCCGCGGAAGCGTTGCAGGTTTGCCTGGATGTTCTAAGCAGGAAGCTGGGAAGTTAGCTGCCTCCATCGTAGATGGATTTTTGGATGTTCAGAACTCAAGATCAGCTTGAACGACGATTCGTTCAAGTCTCTCGAGTTCTTCCTTGTTTCACTCGTCAGAACTCAAGATCCTAATCACTGCATGCAATTGCTTGCATGCTCATCGGTATTGCGTTTTCATCAACAAATAGGATAAGGAGAAAGAAAATAAAAAGGGCTAGGAACTGTATTTCTCCGCCAGGTTTCCGATCAGCGGAAGCTTGAAGCGCTCCTTCTTGTAGGATTTGTACATCAGGAATAAGTCGAGGAGAAAGGTCAGGCCTACGAAGAGGAAGATGATAGGGAATAAAAGAAAGGGCAGGGGAATCGGGAAGCCCACAGCAAAGCTGGCAAACATGCCGATAAAGGAAATGAAATAAATGAACCAGAGGACAATGAAGACGGCCATCCAGACAAGACTCAGGAGGATCGCCTGCATCGCATGGAACTTGACGAATCGATCCTCCTTTTTGATCAGATAAATAATGACAGCAATAAAGAGGTTGAGGTAGGCGACTGCACCAATAATATTGCTGTCTTTGGCCAATTTATCTTCGGGCATGGGAAACCTCAAAGGTTGATCTTTAAGCCAAGCTCCTTCTTTAATTCGCGATAACGATTCCGGATGGTTACTTCCGTAACACCGGCCACGTCTGCCACCTCCTTCTGGGTGCGTTTCTCGCCTTTCATCGCGCTGGCGATGTATAAGGCAGCTGCGGCAACGCCGGTGGGACCCCGGCCGGAAATAAGCCCTTTGCGCAATGCCTTGCGTATCAGCTTGGCGGCTTCGACCTGTACATCCGCACCGAGGCGCAACGCCGTAGCAAACTTGGGCACGTACTGGCTCGGATCGGTCAGCGGGACATCCACGTCCAGCTCGGTTTTAAGGAAACGATACGCCCGTCCAATCTCCTTTTTCTCGATGCTGCTCGCTTTGGATATTTCATCCAGCGTGCGCGGAATGCCCTGTATCCGGCAAATTGCATAAATAACCGCGGCAACAACGCTTTCAATTAATCGTCCGCGGATCAGCTCCTCTTTTACGGCTTTCCGGTAGAGCAACGCGGCGCTTTCCTTGATGTTTTCTGGCAATCCCAGGGAAGAGGCGACTCTATCCAATTCTGCCAATGCAATGACCAGGTTCCGCTCCATGGAGGTGGCGATGCTCACGCGCTTATGCCACTTCCGCATACGGTAAAGCTGCGCCTGTTTCTTTGGGGATATTTTTCCGCCCCGGATATCCCGGTTGTACTGGTCGATTTCGGTGACCAGACCCTTATTCGGACGCATGAACTTGATCGGCGCCCCGCCCCGGGCCCGCTTGCCCTTCTGCTCGGCGTCAAAGGCCCGCCATTCCGGACCCAGATCCTGGATGTTCTCAGCAATGATTAAACCGCACTGACCGCAGAGCAATTCGCCCTTTTCATAATCCCGGATAAGCCGGGCCGCTCCGCATTCCGGACACTTGTTCTGCTGCGGGCTCTTGCTGGCCGCCCGTTGGGCCTTCTGCGCATTATGACGAGACTTCATCCGCATTGCACGCGCGCTTATATTGACGTGGACACCCATGATAGATCCAACCTCCGTTTTTATTCTTCCTAGATGAGAGGATTCCGCAGAAAGATGATTCTAGCGCCCTTCAAATCTGGAAAAAGTTTTTAAATGTTGCGTCATTTTTAGGAACATAACTATTTATAAACTTTTCGGTAATTTTTAGTGGGAATTGGACGAAAGACGTAGGTTTACATACGAGTTTATTTGTGTCGAAAAATGGCTTTTTAAATTGTTTTATACAAAGAGAGATTATGGAATCGAGATACACCGCTCCTCCTAAACGGCTGCATCCGAGGCTGTTCACACCGGACGGCAGGGCCCGGCCGGCGCTGGCCCGGATCGTGCCGATCCTGGAGGAAGCCATCCGCCCTAAGCAGGCCCACATCCTGGTGTTCGGTTCCCAGGCCATGGGCACGTTTCGTACCGAAGAAGACATGCAGAAGCTGGATGCGTTAAGGAAGAGAAAATTCACGGGAGTCACACCGGAAGAAAAGCGGTTTTTGATGGGGCTGTTTGACAGTTCTGCAGCGGATATGGAATATGCCCTGGGTGTGAGCCGGGGGCTTCTCACCGGGGAAGATGATACGGCTTACCTGCGGAGCATGGCCTGGTTGCCGGAAAAGCTGCTGGACGGTAAAACCAGCGACCTGGATATCCATGTGCTGCTTGCTTCCCGGGCCGAAGTACCGGATATAATGCGGCGGGCACAGCACGTGAAGGAAAGGCTGGAAACAGAGGTACATGCAGCATTGGGGATGGGACTGGATATGTTGGTTAATTCATACCGTATTAGAGGGACGGCATTTGAGATAGAGACGAACGAATGGCTGGAATTTGAACCTCCTGTCTGGACGTTCAGTTCGCTGTAAGAGATGTTCAGGGGTTCTCATTCGACCGGAATTTCTCCAGGCATTCCGGCAATTCCTTGTACAGCCAGACGATGAATTTGATGAATTCCCGGGCCTCTACCTCGATATAATTGATAATTTTGCCGTATTCTTTATTTTGGTACCAGCCCGGGATGAGCGAACCGTCGTGCGGCTTGTCCGTGATCTTGTCTAAACCGGAACCTTTGAATTCTCCTTTATTCATGATGATGCCACAAGCGCGCAGATCGATAAACGGATTGTTGAGGATATCTATGGCTGGCAAACCATGGACAGTGCACCGCTCGCGTAAAAAATTGTGCTCAAAGCCCAGATTGTATCCCGTGGCGACAAAGGTGAAGGGATAGGGGTCGGTAATCCGGCTTTTTCTGAGAAATTGCTCTAGAATTTCCTGTTCAGAACTTTCCCATTCCTTGAGGATTTTCAATTCGCCAATGGGTTTACCGGTATTTCGATGCAGCTCCTGGAACTGGATGGTAATGATCTTGTCCTTTTTCGGATCCAGGCCGGTCGTTTCAATGTCCAGATAATAATTGGGCATATTCGTACATGGAACAAGCTAGCTAAAATGCTTTGCGATTTCCTCTTCCTCCACCGTTAAAATCTTCCTATTTTGCATGAGCATTTTCCCGTTTACCATTACATCGGTAACATTCTGCGGGCCGGCGGCATAAACAAGATTGGAAATAACATTATGCAATGGCTGCATGTTGGGCATTTTCGTATCCAATAAAACGATATCGGCCAGCTTGCCACGCTCGATGGATCCCGCATTAATTCCCAACGCTTTCGCTCCATTAATCGTTGCAAAATCCAAAAACGCCTGCGTGGGCACTGCATCCGCCTTCCAGTAGTGGTGTTTTTGGAGTAACGAGGAAAGCTTGATGGATTCGAACATGTTCAATGAATTGTTGCTCGCTGCGCCATCCGTGCCTATGCAAACATTCGCTCCTTGCGCATAGTATTCGCAAACAGGGCAAATCCCACCTGTTGCTAATTTTAGATTGGAGATAGGGCAATTGACAATCGTTGCTTTCTTTTTTCCTATAATTGCAATCTCTCTTTTAGTTACCCAGCTTGCATGAGCTAATATAGTATTTTCATCCAATAAGCCCAATGAATCCAGATATTCCAGGGGATATTTCTTGGTTTTTTCCAGACAATCGAATATCTCCTTGCGCGTTTCACTCACATGGATATGGAATTTGAGTTTTTCCCTGTTGGCCAGTTCTTTCGCAGCAATGAGCAATTCTTCGCTGCACGTGTAAATCCCATGGCAGGAGACAGAGGGAGTGAGTAGCGGTTTATCCCTCCAGCGACCGATGAAACTTTGGGCTTTTTTAGATTCTTTTTCCGGAGAGGTTTTGAACGGCAGATCGAGCATCACATGGGACAGCGTAGCACGCAGCCCTGTTTTTTCGGTAGCTTTGGCAACTTCATCCGGAAAAATGAAATACATGTCGTTGAAGGTTGTTACACCACTACGGATCAGTTCGGCTATGCCCAGCAGTGCGCCATGGTAGACGTCCTTTGCCGTTAACTTCTTCTCGGCGGGCCATATCTTTTCCTTTAGCCATCTTTGCAACGGCAGATCCTCGCCCAGGCCACGAAGCGCGGTCATAGCGACATGGGTATGGGCATTAATCAAGCCAGGAATAGCGATTTTTCCAGAAGCATCCAGCACTGTTTCGGGTTTTGCGTCTTGTATATTGAGATTTTTTCCAATAGCTTCAATTTTATTTCCATTAATCAGGATGTCGCCTTCCAGAATTTCGCGATTTGAATTTTGTGTAACTACCGTTGCGGATTTGATCAGGATTGACATAAAAACATCTCAAACAATTCCCAATTCTTTCTTAACATCAATTAAGCGAGAAGGGTTTAAACTGCAATGCGGGTTGTTTGTTTTCGGATAGATAGTAAGCAAACCTTCGTTATTCAATTCTTTTATTATTTCTTCGATTTCTTTGTGCCTATTGGGAGGAAAGCCTTTCATCAAATTTCTTACTTCAGTATGTTTTCCGCCGATATAACGATGGAGTAGTAGTTTCGATAAAAGCTTTTTTCGAATATCCAGATATTCGCCTTCCATCCAACCACATACCCCTTTAGTTTTATATCAATATCGATTTAATTTAATATTGAATATATGTTAAAACAGATAATTTATAAACCCTTGTTTTCCTAATCATAACTATGTTAGCAGAAATCTTTAAACAGCATTCCATGGCGAAGATTTTGGAATACCTGATTGAATTCCCGGAGATAGACTTCTCAAAGGCAGATGTGGCAAGAGAGTGCGATTTGCAATGGCAAACGGTAAATGAGGTATTTCCCCTATTAGAAAAATGGGGGTTGGTAGAGAAATCAAGAAGTATAGGACGGGCAGAATTGTATAAGGTGAATGAATCAAGCAAGGCTTTGCAGTATTTGCATAAATTCGCTTTGCAGGTAGCGGCTGTTGAAGCGGATGAAATTGCTGGAAAGCACGTTATGGTTGCGCAAGCGAAAAGATAATGTCGCAATCTTCAATTATTTCGCGATTTGAATTTTGTGTAACTACCGTTGCGGATTTGATCAGGATTGACATGAACAAACTATACATCTAGAAGCTTTTTAATTATTTAACGCATATTTTTAAACTGTTGTTATAATAGTATATTCATGGCATTTTTATCCTACCTACGAGAACGCAGAGTTCAAGATATTGAACAAAGAAAACCGGTTATAGCAGCAGCCTTGGCAAGATACGGCGTTGATTCTGAGGGAATTCATGTAATTGAGCATAGAACGAGAGTAAAATACATACATGCAAGAAAACATACAAATAAAGAGGAGAAAACTGGTGTATTGTCATCTTTTCTTCTAAGGGCTATTTATAGATTAGTACCCAAAGCAGGTGGTTTTTGCGATCTCCGTACTGGCGAAGTACATTTTGAAAAAACAACTGGCATTGTTACTCGATTGCATGAATCTGTTCATGGTTATGACCTAACACAAGCTAATATTAAAGCAATAGTTGCCGCAGCAATTGAGCAAGAAAAATCGGTATCTCTAAAACGACCGCTAGAATACCTTAAATTTAAGTTAGAAGAAATTCGTGTTGTAGCTGTTCTTGAAGGCCGGGCGAAATTCTGCGAACGATTAGCAAGCAAGGATAGGGACTTTACAGCATGGGAACGTCTTTGGTTTAAAATTTCTCGTAATTCAGAGGCTGCAGTTGCGGTAGTCGCAGGTTATTTAACAGCGCGTTTCGCAGTTAATTTTTTTGAATTCTCAGACTTTATAGGACGTACTTTAGACGCTACATACATATCATTGGGGGTTTGGAGCGTAACTAAACTTTCTCCTTATATTTTAGGAACGCGATTTATGGGATACATAGAACAAAAAACAACCAGCCCTAGGGAAGCGCTTGAAATGACTGCCAACAATCCACCATTATTAAGCCAAATATTGAAACCTACCACTTATTTTAAAGATGTACAATAATAAAGAAATTATGGCATCTATCACATGTTCAGGATCAATTGCATTAGATACAACTAGAACACCATTTAAGACAGTAGAAAATGTTTTAGGTGGGGCGGCAAGCTATTTTTCACTGGCCACCAGCTTTTTCGCGGAAACACATATCTGCAGTGTGGTGGGCAAGGATTTTCCGGAAAAGTATTGGCAACTGCTGGCCAAGAGAGCAAAGCTGGAGGGGGTGCAGCGAAAGGGGGGAAAAACATTCCATTATGATTCTACTTATTCTTTTGACCTTTACCATCGGCATGCGAATAAAACCGAGTTGAACGTATTAGGCGAGTTCGAACCGCTGCTGCCAGAGAAAGCAGCAAAAAGCGAATTTATTTATCTGGCTACAATGCCTCCAGAAAAACAATTAAGCGTTCTTAAGCAGGCAAAAAACAAGAAGCTAGCATTCATGGATACCATTGAATATTATATTAAAAATGAAAAAGAAAAATTGTTGGAAACAATTGCTGCAGTAGATGGAGTGGTGTTGAACGATGCCGAAGCACGCATGCTGGCTGAAGAAGCAAACTTAATCAAATGCGGCAAGGCCATCCAGAAACTTGGACCGGAGATCACCATACTCAAAAAAGGCGAGCATGGAAGCTTATTATTTTACGATGGCAAGGTGGTGCCTTTTCCGGCGTTTCCGCTGGAGATCATTGTCGATCCGACAGGCGCAGGGGATGCGTTTGCCGGCGGATTCATAGGATCCTTGGCAAAGCAAAACGCATTCCGCCCAACACTCGCCCAGATGAAAACAGCCATGGCCTACGCCAATGTGATGGGTTCGCTGGCGGTCGAAGACTTTTCGGTGAACAAACTGGCGAATACCACGGAAAAAGAAGTGGAAAAACGGTTTAGGGAGTATTGCGAGCTGCTAAGGATTTAATGGGGCGCCAGCAAACCGGCAACCGAATTAATACCCAGTATAACAAAAAGAATGTCGATGATGAAGACCAGCAGCAGGACGATCAGCCGAAGGGTAGAGAAAACATCTGACATGCTTTGCCGGAGATTCGTTAATTCGCTGCGCTGGTTTTGAACAGCCTCAATGAGGTTGGAAGCAGGTAAAGGAACAAAGGCCGAGAGGGCAGCCTCTACGGTGGTAAGCGATGTTTCCACCTCCGCGAGGGTGCTGTCCGTTGCTTCGATCTGGTTGGTAAGAGAAACCTCGAGCGTACCAATGGAGGAGTAGAAATAGAATAGCAATACCCAGGAAACGAGGATTCCGAGAACGCCGATGGTTAGCGATAGTCCATAAAGCAGTTTCCGGTATCTTTGCAATGTTTCCAGCATGGGATACTCAAACAATAAAAAATTTAAAAAGCAATAGTAGCGTTGGGACGATCACCGCGCCCATGAGGTTTCTTCGTTCTACGTTGAGCCGGATCGTCACATAACCCAGCGCGGAAGCCAGGACGAGGATAAGCAGGCCTTGCCATCCGTCCAGCAGGAAAACGATGACGATCAGATAAAGCGCCAGTAGTTTGTTGAATATGGAAAAGTCCAGCGTGGCCAGTCGCGCAAACCGTTTTCGGAAAAAATAGAGGAAGAGGGCGGCCAGGGCCAGCGCGGCCAGGAAGGTAACCAGTATAAGCGGAAGATGCTTTTCGATGATAATGGTTTCACTTAACCATACGGTCGCGCCCATGCGGGACTTTTCAATGCTGGCGGCCGTTGCAAAGGAAAAAAGGGCTTCGCTTATGGATATGGAAGCGATGGATGAAAGGTAAGCAAGGGAATTCATCGGAAGAAAAACCGAAAGAACAACAGCAACTTGCGAAGCAGAGCTTATGCCGGGAAGCAAATCAGCAAAAAACCCGCCAACGACGCCCAGCAATGCGAATTTCAGCAATCCGCCGGGCAGCGGCTTATCGGCCTGGGGCGGAAGACCCGATTTCTGGTAGGTTAAAAATGCGGCCATGGCAAACAAGCCGGAAAAGAGCGGCAGGAACGGGTCGAATAGCGATGTATTAAGGGAATACAGGCCCAGCAGGCCTGAAACCAGGAAAACAACGCCGGAAAGGAAAGGATTTTTGGATCTCCATAATAAAACAAGGGAAAGCGCTAGAACAATATAGCCCATATAGGATCGGACAAGATCATAGAAAAAGGGGTAGATATCCAGCGAGAAATAAAACAAGGCGATGGAGAGGAGCGCGGCGATCACTGCTGCAAACAGAACGGCTTTCAGGGCGGCAATGCCGTATCCTTTCCGAACCAGTTGCTGGCCTGCCAGCGCGGAAACCACGCTGCTTTGTTCCGGCACGCCGAAAAATATGGATGGAATGAAGGAAACAAGTGAATGAACTGCCAGGACAACTACGATAACAATTGCAAAATCCTCGCTAGCTAGAGGAAAATTAGCAATGATGGCAATGATGGTATTAGGATGCAGGCCTGGCAGCAATCCGCTTAACAAACCAAGAACAAGGGCAAGAAGAAATGCAAGAAGAACCATACAGTTTTTAGATAGATCAATATGGCTTATTTAATTTACCCCAACGCCATGTTTTTTACTCTTATGTGCGGGCCTCCATCGCTGACCGGTACGCTTTGGCCAAGCTTGCCGCAAAAGCCGGGATTGGTGGCAAAATCACGGGCAATAGCCTCGACATCGTTCAACGTTTGAAGAATACTGCCCATCAGCGTCACATCGCGGAACAGCTGTTTTTGATCCCCGTTTTTGATTTCCCAGGCTTCCTCTGCCTTGAACATGTAGGAACCGGTAAAGATGTCCACGCTTCCCCCTTGCATGCCCTTTACATAAATTGCAGACCCGTCAAATAACTCCTCCTTTTTCATCTTACCGGGTAAAAAGTGCGTATTGCTCATGCGGATGATGGGCACATGCGCATAGTCCATTGCCCGTGCATGGCCGTTGCTTTCGTGCCGGAGCTCCTCGGCAATTTCACGGGAGGTTAAATATCCTTTCAATACGCCATCTTTAATGAGGAGGGCAGGTTTACCCGGCCGGCCTTCCTCATCGTATTGATAGTTCCCAAAATCCGGCACTGTTGGATTATCCAGAATGGTGATGTTTTCATTACCAATCTGCTTGCCCAGTTTATCCTTGAGGATGGATTCCCGCTCTATGATGCTATCACCCTCGCAGGCATGGCCGATCGCCTCATGAGAGAACACACCGGTCATTTCATTGTCCATGATCACGGTAAAACGGCCTTTTGGAGGAGGCGATGCATCCAGCAGGCGTTCGGCCTTCTGGGATGCGGTTTCGCAAATTTGATCGTAGTTTAGCTGATGAAAATCCACAAGCGAAGAAGCCCGCTCATGCCCCCGCTGGATGACACCGTTTCGTCGTGCCACGCAGATACAGGAAAAGTACAGGTGCGTCTGGTCTTCCAGAATTTCCGATCCTTCGGAATTGTAGAATTCTTTCCGGATATGGGATTCTGCATAGTTTAACGTAGTGTTTTGGATGTGTTTTCCCCGGGCGTGCTTTTGTGCATCCTGCAGGATGCGTATCTTTTCTTCCAGGTTAATTTCGTTGCGTTTCTGGGGCAGTTTCTTTTTTTCAATGGGCAGTTCCTTCAGTTTTACATTGCCGGTGGTTAACGCGGCCATGCGCACCGCGGTTTCAATGATATTTTTTATTTCGCTCTCCTTTCCGGTGGATGCAAACCCCCATGAACCGTTCTTTAAGATGCGTACCGAGGCGCCGTATAGCGGGCCTACGATGGGCTTGATTTCATCATCCTTGAAAATGAGTTTGGTTTCCTCCCCTTTCTCGATGCGGAGCTCGGCATAATCGTAGTTGCTTAGCCATCGCACAAATTCGGACATGAAAAGGCTATGCACCATAAACTAAAAATAGCTATTGCCAGGGCGCGATGAGATCCAAAACTTCCGGAAACGTATGATGGCCGGAGGCCACGTTCAGATGCCCGCCGTCTTTTATAAGATGGAAATCGGCATGGAGTTCCAAGGCCAGCGCCAATGCGGCATAGGGATCCACCCACCGGTCGTTATCCGAGGTGAACACCGCTGCTTTTTGGGCCTTGCAGACCGTGCGGCCGTTCAGGTTTTCGTAGAAGTCTCTTAAGAAACCCAACTCGCTTGCCGCTACGCGGCTTAAGGTGGAAGGAGCGACCAATACGATCAATCCCACTTGCTTGATCTGTTCCTCTCGTAGCAGTTGCAATATCGTTGGGCAGCCCAAAGAATGGCCGATCAATGCAGTGGATTCATCCATCACCGGCATCGTTCGTTCGATCGCTTCCAGCCAGGCAGGGAGGGTGGGTTGCGCAAATCGCCCGGGCAGTTTCGGATAATGGGTTTCTGCTCCCAGGAGCCTGCAATTTCGGGCTAGCCACGTCTGCCAGTGCCGGGCACCGCTGCCCGCATAGCCGTGGATGATACCTACCCGTTGGTAAGCAAGTTGACGTTTTTGCATGTTGTATTTTATGGTCAGATAGATTTAAAAGGTTAAACGGCCACGCTTAGTTTCGCCGCATGCTCACGGAGGGTTTTTTTCTGATCGCGGTTTTTGAGGATGCCGCACAGATAGTAGCTTTTTACCGGTAGTACCACCAACAGATCGGAATCAAAAACCAGCTCAAGCTCTTTCTGATCGTCCTTGGCACGCTTGAGCAGTGTCGCGGAAACGTTGGAGAGGCTGCTGAGCACGCTGGCGGCGACATCGTCCACCTTGATCGTTGCCTGTACGAGCGTGCCGTCCTTTTTAATGAATGCTGCGCCGATCCCCATCCCTTTGAGCGATTCCAGCACAGCCGCCACCTGTTCTGTCCCGGCCATATCGATCACAACACCATGATACCCGTAGGCCCTATTTTAATAGGCAGCGGTACCCCTACTTCCGGAATTTCCAGCACAAGGGAACCGTTCTGATCGCGGATGGTGTACACGTGATCGACCGCATGGCCCACGATTCCGAGGAGTTTGGAATCATGGACGCCTTCCTCCACCAGCATCAATGTCGTCGCATGCGCCCTTTTTAACCGTCCGCCAACGACTTGTAGAAATTTCAGGATGGAATCCTGCGGATTGTAGAGCATGAAGGTAGAAAGCGAGTAGAAAACGACCCGGATCCGCTTGCCATCACTGGCACGGATGGCCTCGTTGATCTCCAGCGATAGATCGTTTAACGCACCCGGTCCGGGCACAAAGGCATAGACGCTTTGCGCCTCGGATTTACCCAGCGTGGAACTGTAACAGTCGATGAACTTGGTTTTGGCCGGCAACGGAATGCCGATGGAAGCTGCCTTTTCCTTGATTGCATCCGGCGTTGCGTCCGCAGTGATGATATAGGCGGTTTCCCCGTCTCCGGCAGCCGCGATAAAATGCATAGCTAACGCAATCTTCTCCATGCCGGCTGGCCCGATAGCAATGATATTGGCGGGATTGGAATAACCGCCTTCGAGTACAACATCCAGCTCTTCAATGCCGGTGTCCAGGCGGGTTTTTTTCAAAACAGGCAGTTCCTCCGGTTCTTCCACGGAGGACGCTTCGCCGGTATCGGGTTCTTCCGCAGGAGGCGCTTCATCTGCGGAGGTTTCTTCTGTAGGAGCAAGTTCTTCCATTTCCGGTTCTTCTTCGGCCTCTCCCATGGATACACTAACAGGACAAGCCTATAAAAAGATTGGTTTTGGAAAATGTAACATGGAAAAGGTAGAGATTAAATTGGCGGCATGCATCGAGGAGGTACTGGAAATACTGGCGATTCGTCGAACGGTATTTATCGAAGAGCAGGAAGTGCCGGAAGAACGGGAGAGGGACGGCTACGATAAGAATGCGGTGCATGTGATATTAAAAGTAGATGGCGAACCCGCAGGCACGGCAAGGCTACGCACTTTAGGAAAAGGAAAAATCAAGATCATGAGATCGACAAATCGATCTCACTCAAGTTCAAAGAACTTGAAGATAGAACGCATGGCCATACTGAAACCATACCGGAAAAAAGGCTTTGGAGAAGAAATGATGGTGTTTATCGGGCAATATGCAAAAATGCATAAAATCAAAAAATTGGTTATCCACAGCCAGTGGCAGGCGAGGGATTTTTATAAAAGACTAGGATTTAGGCAGCATGGAAAACCGTTTATGGATGCGGGAATCAGGCACATAGAGATGGTTAAGAAACTGGGATAGATCAAGCGGAACGCTTTTATAAGTTGGGTTTTTTAGTAGAGGCAATGAACATGCAGAATGCGGTAATACTTGCAGGATTCCTCCTTATCCTTATGGGATGCACGACCACGCTACAGACCGATCTTTCCGAGGAAGAGCAGGGGGAATCGGCAGATGAATCAGGTGCAGCTAACGACACACTGGAACGAAGGCCATTGAGCGGTGGAAGACCGCTGCCTGGTACAACAACAGGAAGCACTTGTGCGGATAGCGATGGCGGAATAAACTATGGAACGCAGGGTACGGCCACACGCCGGGGTGGTACGTATGCAGGCGGCAGGATTTCCATAACACCCGAAACCAGGACCGATTTTTGCATTGTGGCCAACTTTTTGAACGAATATTATTGCAATAAGGCAGATGGCAGCATCAAAAGTACGCTGTACTTCTGTCCCACGACCTGTTCGGGAGGAGCCTGTGTGGGGCTTCCAGAA
>Ga0209541_10012355_pt1 | contig 13220 bp, 11 predicted proteins | sample RifCSPlowO2_01_FD_184027 | JGI IMG/M metagenome (GOLD analysis project Ga0209541, IMG submission 184027) | Groundwater microbial communities from Rifle, Colorado - Rifle CSP2_plank lowO2_0.1 (SPAdes) (version 2) | ecosystem: Environmental > Aquatic > Deep subsurface > Groundwater | place...
CAATTTTTCAATTGACGGGTATTTATTCTTAAGTAAATTAATTAAAAGGCGGCCTAAACTGTTCTTTAAAATCAAGGGTAATTTTTGATAACGGCTGACAAGTCGGCTCAAACGATAGCGCTCATAGCCGCCAAATAATTCATCCCCGCCATCTCCGCCTAAAACCACGGCTACCTGTTTACTGGTATACTTGGACAAAAGATAGGTGGCAATTTGGGTCGCGTTGGCAACCGGCTCATCCATGTATTTTATCACGTCAAATAGATTTTCCGCGGCGTCTTGTCCGCTCACCAAAAACTCATGGTGGTCAGTCCTATAATATTCGCTGGTTTTTTTCGCCAAATCCGCGTCTGAATTAAATTTGTCAGAATCAATATCATATCGGACGGAAAAAGTTTTTACCTTTTCTCCCAAATACTCGCGCGCCAAACCGGTAATAACAGTAGAATCAATCCCGCCGCTTAAAAACACCCCCACCGGCCGATCCGATATCAATTGCAGACGCACGGCGTCTTTCATTAATTTTTTAATCTCCGCCCGCGCCTCGGCCTCATCCGGCAAATCTACAAAATCATCGGGTTGCCAATAACGCTTATTTTCCAAACCCCCATTTTTAAATACTAAATACGACCCGGCCTCTAACTTTCTTATGCCTTTAAACATGGTCAAGGGGGCGGGCACATACAAAACTCTAAAATATATATTTAACGCGTCAAAATCCACTGCCCGATTGATATCGTGCTCCAAAATTGCCTTTATCTCAGAGGAAAAAATAAATTTAGCTTGCCCTGAGCTGGCCGAAGGGTCCCAATAATAATATAACGGCTTTATCCCAACTCTATCACGCGCTAAAAAAATACTATTATCTCTCCTATCATAAATAGTAAAAGCAAAAATACCATTAAACTTTTGCAAACACCCTGTGCTATATTCTCTGTAAGCATTCAAAATAACTTCAGAATCACTATTTGATCTAAATTGATAACCTTTTTGCTGTAATTGACTTCTAATTTCTTGAAAATTATAAATCTCGCCGTTAAACACTAAAACCAAAGAATCGTCAGCGCTTACCATCGGCTGGGCGGCTTTCTCGGATAAGTCAATAATCGCCAAACGGGTATGCCCCAAAGAAAAATTATCACAAACAAACACACCGTCGCCATCAGGGCCACGGTGCTTTACTTTTTCATTCATTTTTCTAATCAATTCTTCATTGGAGAAATTGAAACCGTTTATACCGCACATATTCTATATAATTATATACACTACAATCACCAAAAACTCAAAAAAACCTTTTAGCAATTCCCAATATACCCTGCTTCCATGGTACTCTATGAGAAACACCAGAGCCCTCTTTAAAATTATTCATATTTTCCAAATACCACTCATAGTTGCGCACCAGCGCTTCCTTATTGGAATATTTGGGATGCCAACCTAATATATTTTCCGCTTTTTCAATGGATACAAAAGAATCCTTTGAGGCTGTTTCATAAACCCACTTATATAATGGAGATAATTTTAACAATTCCAAAAAACGCAATATAAAAATTATTGGTCTGGCCGGCAAACCTACAATCTTTTTCTCAAATCCGGCTCTATCTAAAACCGCCTGGTAATCTTCTCTCATTGTTGTAAATTCCTTTGCGCCAATATTAAAAACATCATTTACTAAATTTCTGTTTAAAGTGGCACACAAATAAATAGCCCCACACAAATCTTCCACATCCATTAATTGATATCTATTTTTACCATTGCCTATCATAGGAAAACTGTGTCCATCTTTTGCCCAATCATAAAATAATGCAAAAACCCCCAAACGCTCCGGCCCAATAAAAGATTTTGGTCTAATTATTGGTACACACATTCCCATTTTTCTGTATTTTATACATTCTTTTTCCGCTAAAACCTTAGTTTCACCATAAGGCCCCACCCCCACCAATTCATCATCTTCTTTGAGTGGATGATGATCAGGGATTCCATAAACAGCGGTTGAGGAAATATGAATAACTCTTTCAATATTATTATTTTTGGCCACTTCCAAAACATTTGTCGTTCCAACTAAATTGGTAGAAAAAATATCCTCTTTTTTATATAGTGGCAAAGCGGCAGCGCAATGAATAACCACATCGATATCTTGCATAGCCTTATGTAATGCATCAACATCTCTCACATCACCAAGAATTGCTTCAATCTTGCTCTTTTCCGGATAATCAAACTCTTCAATATCAATTGAACGTATTTTATGTCCTTTATCCAAAAGAAAACGAACTAAATTTATACCCAAAAAACCAGCGCCTCCGGTTATTAAAAAATTTTTTTGTATTTCCATATCAGTTTATTTAAAAAATAATCTATATACAAAATAACTAATATCGTCAATTAAATTAATTATTTTAATTATTAAGCGTTCTTTGCCATCTATTTTACGCTTAACCCATATAAAATCAGAATTAATTCTTTTGGCTAAAATAAAATCAGTCAAAAATTTATCACCAATCACCAAAAAATTTTTACTAGGATTGCTTATATTATCAATAACTTTTTTATTTGGTTTTTTGTATAATAAATTTGTAAAAGGCAAATTTAAAGTTTCTTGAATTTTTAAATTTCTTTTGTTATTTCTGGAATTTGTTGATAAATATATCTCATTTTTTTCCAAAATATAATTTATTTTATCTATAACTTTGTCATCACAACAATCTTTTAAATCCGCCACCAAAGTACCGTCAATATCCAATATAATTATTTTATTTGTTTCATCAAACGACAATTCTTCAAAAAAAAATAATTTATTATTTTGCATACAACAGCACAAAAAAAACTACCACTAACCACAAAAAAACCGCCCCCTTTAAACCATTGTCTGAAAAAAAGTCATCAGCCGGACCATTGTCGTTTATTTTTTTTGTATTTAAAATAAACAAATAACGAAGTAACCCGTACAAAACTATCGGCACTGTTACCATTAATAAACGACTATGTTCAGAATTAAATGTGTAAAGAGTATAAGTCATAAGTGTTAGTGGTAAAACAACCATATTTATTTGATCTACCAATGGCAGGGAATATTGTGATAATACTTGGCGTGTTTCTTCTGTATTATAACACATTAATTCTCCCTTTCTTTTGCCTGTGGCCAAAAAAAGTGTTAGAAAAAAAGTACAAAAAACCAACCAAGGGGAAAAGGCAACATTAATAATTACCGCCCCGGCAATAACCCTTAAAACAAAGCCTAAGGCTATAACAATGACATCCAAAATTACTACTCTTTTCAAAAATAACGAGTATAGCAAATTTAATAAAAAATAAGCAATTACTACCAAACTAAACCATTTATTTAGCTCAACTGCCCACCACAGCGCAAAAATTAATAAAATTATACTCAAAAACAGAGCTAATGTCGACGACACTTTTCCAGAGGCTATGGGACGAAATTTTTTGGCAGGATGTTTTCTATCACTTGGCAAATCAATTATGTCATTGATAAGATAAGTTGCGCTTGAGACTAAACAAAAAATCACAAAAGCTGAAACTGTAAGAAGTATTTTATCTATGTTTGTAAATTCATAAACAAAAATAAGCGCGGCAAATATAAAAAAATTCTTTACCCACTGTTTTGGTCGCATTGATAATATGATATTTTGTATATCCAATAGCATAATTTTTGTTTAAATTATAACAAATTTGACTAAAATTAGCAAATTTTTACTCTTGTTAAAAATAACATTTCAAAAATATTATAAAAAATTTTCTTTATAAATATTAAAAAAAACCAAACATACCAAAGCTAAAAAAATACTTAATAATCGCGGAAGTAAATAAATTATTTCAGGTGATTGGATTAAATAATCTTTAAGCAGACCAAAATCAAAGCTGAAAAAAATTGAAGCCATTTATACCGCACATAAAAAAATAATACTAATTAACCTAATTTATAATCCACCTAATAAAATTTCTAATTATTTGGTTTAAATTTTTTCGTTTTTTGTGTATTTTTTATTAAGTTAGTCCCTAAAATTTAATAATGTCTTCACCAAATTTAGCTGTGCTTTCTTCTAAATCATATTTTCTTTCATTTTGGACATTTGGCATTTTATTAGAAATTAGGTGAATTAGGTGAATTAGAAATTACTGATAAGTCCGCTTCCACCATTAACTTTACTAGCTCTTTAAACTTTATTTTTGGTTCCCAATTTAATTGAGCTTTAGCTTTTGAAGCGTCCCCAACCAGAATATTTACCTCAGCCGGACGTAAAAATCTTTCTCCAAAAACAATATAATCTTCCCAATTCAAACCAACAATTTTAAAGGCTTCTTGGGCAAATTCACGCACAGTGTGGGCCTCGCCGGTAGCAATCACATAATCATCCGGCTCGTTTTGCTGGAGCATAAGCCACATCGCTTCCACATATTCTTTGGCATAGCCCCAATCACGCTTTGCGTCAAGATTTCCCAAAATAATTTTGTCCTGCAAACCATTTTTAATTGCCGCCACGCCTTTGGTAATTTTCCTCGTAACAAAATTTTCTCCCCGTCGAGGCGATTCATGATTAAACAAAATGCCACTACAAGCAAACAAACCATAGCTTTCTCGATAATTTACAGTAGTATTATGCGCAAATACTTTTGCGCAACCATATGGACTTCTGGGATGGAATCTTGTATTTTCATTTTGAGGAACTTCCCCTACATTACCAAACATTTCACTGCTTGAGGCCTGATAAAATTTTGTTTTAAGACCGCTGTCTCGGATCGCTTCAAGAAGTCTAACTACACCAACTGCATCAACATCAGCCGTATAAACCGGGATATCAAAACTAATCCGCACATGACTTTGGGCGGCTAAATTATATATTTCATCGGGTTGAATCTGGTACAAAAGACGCGAAATATTGGTACCATCGGCCATATCGCCATAATGCAAAAATAAACGCCCGCCGGCTCGTTCCGGATTTTGGTATTCTTTTAATAGATGTTCGATACGCGAGCGGAAAACTGTGCTGTTTCGGCGCACCACGCCATGAACTTCATATCCTTTCTCCAACAACAATTCCGTTAAATAAGAGCCGTCTTGTCCGGTGATACCGGTGATAAAAGCTTTTTTACCCATACAAAATATCAAATTATATTATTAAAAAATTCTTTAAATACGGCTATAACATATTCCCGTTCTTTAGGGCTGATTTTTTCGTGACAGCCAATATAAAACCCATTCTTATTTATCCACTCTGCGACCGGATACTGCGCCTCTACTTCTCCAAAATGTTTTTTAACCACCGGCTGATTAATTAACGGAAGCATATCCCGGGTTTCAATATTATGCTCTTCCAAAAACATCACCAAATCATTTTTTACTATATTTTTATCCTTGACGACAATCGGAAACATCATATACGCATGTTCCCTCTCCGGCCGTACCCGTGGCAATTGGATAAAATTCTCAAACGGCTTTAATTGCTCTGTATAGTATAGGGCGCATTCTGCCCGGCCGCGTAAAATCTTATCCTTTTCTTCCAATTGCGCCAAGGCGAGCGCCCCCTCCATCTCGGTCACTCGAAAACTGTATCCGGGCCGGACGAAAGAAAAACGCCTGGAAACAACTTTAGTCAAATCTTCTTGAGAAAGATTTTTATCATCATCAATGGACAAATAGATGGAATCCCGCCCATGATTCATCAGGCTCCTCAAAATGACCGCGTACTCTTCATTGTCAGTCAGCGCGAGCCCCCCCACCCCGGAGGTAAGTAAATGCGCCATATAAGTGGAGAAACAGCTGATGTCCCCAAAAGAGCCAACCGGTTTCCCACCGTACGATACAAACATGGTTTCACATGAATCTTCTATTAATTTCAAATTATGTTTGGCGCAAATCTTCTGGATTGACCCCATATCAGCCGGCTGACCGAACAAATTTACTGCCATAATCGCTTTGGTATTGGCGGTTATCTTTTTGGCCGCTTCTTTAGGGTCCAGATTGTATGACTCAAGCTCCACGTCCGCAAATACCGGCTTCAATCCTTGGTCCACGATAACATTAAAATCAGATATAAAAGTGACTGCCGGAAGAATGACTTCTGCGTCCTCATCCCATTTGTGAACCTCCTTCAGACACGCCAAAGCCAAACGCAAAGCGCTCGTGCCGCTATTCATCATAACCGCGTATTTTACTCCATGCGCTTCTCCAAATCTTTTCTCAAATTCTTTGATGTATTTTCCATAGGATAAGCGGCCAGAATCCAATACATCGTTAACGTATTTTTTTGCTTTCTCCGATATATTGGCAGTGCCCACTCCGATTTGCTGTTGAAATTTTTCCATAAAATTTTATTAACTTATCCACCACTCTATGGTTTTCCCCAAACCAGCTTCCAGAGTAGTTTTCGCCTCAAACCCCGTCAGCTCTTTTACTCTTGCGCTATCCAAAACATTGGACAATCCCTCCTTATCTTTCTCTGCTTTATAATTAATTTTTTCTTTCCCCCGGCCTAATTTTTTCTTAATTATCTCCGCGATTTCTCCAATCGTGACGCCGAGGCCACTACCAAGATTTATAACTGGCCTGTATCCTAACACATCAATACTCTCTGTCAATCCGCGTATGACATCATCAATATATATATAATCGCGGGCTATATTTTTTGCCCCCAAAACATCCAAGGACGTTTTCTTATCCAGACATTTGCGGATAAAAGTCGGAATAAAACGGTTTGATTTATCCCCCGGCCCATAGACATTGCTCAATCGCACTACGAGTAATTCTAGATTGTTTCTCTCTGAAAAATCCACGCCGTATTGCTCTACTTTTTGCTTGGACAAACCGTAAGGACTAAACGCCTTGCCCCACTCTACCTCATCTTCTTTCCAACTATGGGCGGCACCGGCAAGGGGCGGATAAACATGGCTGCTGCTCAATACGATGACTTTGCTCCGGCTCAGCTTAGCATATTGCAAGACATTATCAGTCATCGCGATATTGTCCGCAATGACTTTGGAAAAATCCACTTTGTCACTGGAAGCGGGCGCGACGGCCGCCACATGAAAAACATAATCTGGATAAAAAGAATCTCTGACGGTCAATTTATCTTTTAATAAATCTATACCAAAGTATTGCGCCTGGGCCTGCAAATCTTTTAATTTAGCAACCAAATGCCTACCGATAAATCCGCTCTGACCGGACACAAAAACTTTTTTTTCTTTCCAGACTAGCTTCATAAGGCTTGCTGAATTAGGCCATCTGATTTTTCTCGAGAAAAAAGTTCCCAACTTTTTTCTATGGCTTTTTCGGAAAGTTTTTTTCTGGCGGCCAAATCTAAAAGCCGGCCAAGCGCGGCCACAAACTCTTCCGCTTTGGTGGCGCATAAAATTTCTTGACCGCAGGTAAAGGAATACCCAGCCAAACCTCTTGCGGAAACAACGGTGGGAAAACCTCGGACAATCGGTTCAAAAATCTTTTGTTGCATCCCCGCGCCGGACAGAGACGGAATAAGCGCGATATCCATATCAGATAAAAATTTATCCAGATCATCCACAAAACCCAAATAATTTATATTCTCACTTTTTGCGCATTTAGCCTGTAAACTTTCTGGTAATTTCCGCCCGACAATAAAAAATTCAAATTTATCCGGCCAGGCCTTATTGGCCAGAGGAAAAATCTCTTCTATAAAAAATTTCGCCGCCCGCAGATTATGCTTTACATTATAAGTGCTCCCCATAAAAAAAACATTCAATCTTTCTCTGTCCCTGACATGACTATTTTTGCCAATAAAATTATAAAGCGCGCGCAAAGGCAAAGTCCTGATATTCTGCGCGCCCAATTTTTTATATAAATCGGTCTCATCAGGAGTGATGGCGAAAATGTAGTCGCTCTTTTTCACGCTTTTATATTCGGTCAAAGTTTTTAATTTGGCGCGGGCAAAATTCATCGGACCGCGGCCTTCCTCTTCCAAAAGATTATTCGGTTCATAAATAAGGGAATGGGTGATTATCCGGCAGTGATGGCGCCGCGCCAGCTTATACAACGGCAACATAAAGGTGTAATCAAACCAAACAATATCCGGCCGCCAACTTTTTAAAACTTCTGTCATTTTTTTTTTGATTTCCGGATCAGCATATTCATAAACCGAACCATCCCAATAGGCCAAGCGCGAGAATCTCTTTAAGTAATAAAAAAATTTTCCCATAAAACCCAACTTCTTATCATAACGATATGGGATTAAATAGACGGGAATATTCTGCCCCACGGAAAAATCAATTATTTTATTTTTATCTTGAAAATCAAAAACTTTGCCGATGACGCGCACTTCGTTTCTCAGCCGCTTTAGCTGTTTTATTCCCTCCAGCCGATCCTGTTCGCAGGCGCCGGCGGCGGGAATGGGAAATCTTGGCGTGATGACTAATATCTTTTTATTCATACATTTAATATCGCTTCAATCCAGGCCGGCTTGTCGTTTAGCGGAATTATTTTTACAGTTTGGCTTGGTTTAAGCTCATAATTGGCCACACCCACATCAGACATTATCACTTTGGCGCCGGCGGCGACCGCTTCCATCGGCACAAGACCATAACCCTCGCTTAAGCTGGGGAATAATACACAGTCGGCGGTTTTTAGATAACTAATCGGATCATTTGTCCAATTTTCCACTTTTATATTCTCACTCTCTTTTACTTTTATGTCTCCCCCTCCCACTACCAACAACAGGTAATCCTTTCGCTGGTTGGCGATGAGTTTGAAAATTTCCTGCAAAAAATCAACATTTTTCACCGGCGCCAAACGGCCCAAAAATAAAAATACTTTTTTATTCGGATATTTCTCGCGTAAATTTATTTTTGGCTGATAATTTTTTATGTATTCCGCGTCAAATTTAACCGGTTTTATTTCTATTTTATTTTCCGCGATACCAATTTTTATCAAACTCTGTTTAATCCTCTCACTCACCGCCCGCAAGCTATCAGCTCGCTTGATGATAAACTTGCCCAACCGATATTTCAGCGGATTTTCCTTTTTATAATAATCACTCCCAAAAAAATCTCCGTGTAATTGCACCTCTAAATTAAGTTTAAATTTTCTTTTTAATAACCACCCGACTTTGCCCAAATAGAATGGGTCTTGAACCGTAATAAATTTTATCTCATTGGCTTTAATAATTTTTTTGCCTAACTTTATCAATCTAAAAAATTGCGCGATTTTATTTCCACCGGTACTCTCTACATACACAGTATCGCTCAAATTCAAGGCCTGCTTTTTATTATCCGGAATGAGAATAAATAATTCATCTGTTTTTCCATACTCAATCATGCGCGCGGCTACAGGCGAGTTCTCGTCCATTATTTTTTTGTCCAAACTTATCATTAATTTTGGCATATTTGTTGCAGTAATTCTTTTGTATGATTTATCATCTCCATGGTACCTCCCATAAAAAAAGCATGTCTTATTGGTTCTCTCTTAGGCGTATTAATGTTGGCTAATATCTTTTCTTTAATTTCTTTTTTGTTATTGTACTCAAACAAAGCTTCACCTGCCGCCACTTCATCATTTCCTCCGACTCGACTAGCCAATACCGGGACTCCTTGATTGAGGGCCTCTATCAAAACATGGGCATACCCTTCATAACCACTGTTTAAAACAAATACGTTCGCGGAAGCCATATAAGTCAAGGTCTTTGTTTTTGGTAGATTTCCGGTCAACTCAACGCTATTTTCTAAATTTAAATCTTTAATCTTTTTTCTTAAATTTCCAATCATTGGACCGTCGCCAACAATCTTTAATTTTAAATTGAAATTTTCTTTGAGCAAATCCGGCATTATCTCAATCAGAGTATCCATACCTTTCCAAGGTGTTAAGCGTCCAACAGAAACAACCCATTTTTCATTCTCATGCTCTATTGAATTAACAGAAACATATTCTACTTCATTGTGAACCATAGACACACAATGCTCTGACAATCCCCAACCAACTACCAATCTTTTTAAGTACAAACTGGGCACGATAATGGCGCTACTTTCGCGCGCCACGAATTTCTCTACAAACCGTAATATCTTAATTTTAAGCGAATACCCCCCACCTTTTTGAAATTCATTTATCCCCAATAATTCCGCATTCTTCATTCCGCATTCTTCATTCTGGTATTGCTCCCAAGCATAATCCCCCACAATTTTCACCGCCAATCTCTTACCCCGTAATTTGGACGCTAAAAGCGCCGGGAAACCGGCATTAACCGGCCCCATCGCGTAAACCACATCGGCTGACTTGGCCCGCTTCCAAAGAAGAAAAAAATATTGCCAATATCTTAATAATTTATTTTGACTCTTGACCGCCTCTACCGGACACCTCACCGCCGCACTATCTGACTGCGGGTTAAGAGAAACAATTCTGACCTCATCTCCGCGCTTCTCCAGTTCATTGGCAAGCATTACCACATAAGTGGCCGGACCGCCCGCCTGCGGCGGAAAAATGTCGGCGGCGATGAGTATTTTCATAATGGGCTGGTTATTTTTTTAAATCCCGGATTGGTTACTTGGGTATATATCTGCGTTGTCCTTATATTTTGATGCCCTAATAATTCTTGTATGTATCTTACATCCACTCCGTTTTCCAATAAATGCGTCGCAAAACTGTGGCACAAGGAATGGAAGGTCGCGTTTTTCTTTATACCGGCGCGCCGCAGGGCTTGATAAAATACTTTCTGCGCCGACGCTTCGGTAAGACGCCCGCGGCGCTCACTGGTGAACACATAATCATTTTTTTCTTTCCCGGCCATAATTTGTTCAAGTCCCGAAACCAATGCCGTAGAAATAACAGTCAACCGGTCTTTTCTTCCTTTACCCTGTTGAACCGTAATAGTTAAACCGTTTAAATCAATATCACAAACGCATAAACGCACCACCTCACTTACTCTTAAACCAGCCGCGTAAGTCGTGGACAATAATAATTTATGCTTAAAATTTTGTGTCAAATCAATCATCTTTTTAATTTCTTCGCGGGATAATATGACCGGCAATCGCTTGGACTGTTTGGGATGGCGAATTTTATTATAGCCGGTTCGCTTATATATTTGTGTATAAAGATAATTCAAAGCGTTGGCAAACAAAGCAATAGATTGACTGGATAATTCTTGCTTTTGTTTGGCATAAAGATAATTTTTAATCTCTTCCTCGGATAAGTCGCGCGGGGAACGCCCAAAAAACGCGTAAATATCCTTAATCACGCGCGTATACGCCTCAATAGTTTTTGGACTATAGTTGCGTAATTTCATCTCGCGAGTTATAATATCCAAAAGATTTGACACAAAAAACAAGTATATATAACATACCAATTATTACATACTATCCAAAAATATTCAACATATAAACGAGTTGTACGAAATTGTGCTAATTTTTTATCAAATTTATGAATGATGTTTTTTTAGTTTTCGGGTACGGGATACCCAATAACATGCTGAAAGACGAAAATTATAATTTTTATTTAAAAATGGTCTTTAATAAGATCTATAGTTTTGCAGTAAAAAACAGGATTAATAAATCAATAATCATTGCCTGCGGTGGCGAAACAGACATGTTGAAGCCTTACAAAAGAAATGAGTCCAATGAGATGATTAAATTTTTTACAGCTCTAACCAAGCAAAGACCATTTTTAAGTTCGATAACTAAAAATTGGCTTTTTATTTCTGAAAGTAAATCGCTGTCGACTTTAGAAAACCTCATCAATAGCAAAAAAATCATCGAGAAGCGAAAAACTAAAAAAGCCAATTTTTTCATCTTCTGCGAGCAAACACGTGAGAAGCGAATTAAAGTTCTTGTTAAAAAAATATTTGATAAAAATTATAATTTTCTAGTGGTTCCTATAGATTTTGATGTGTCAGCAAACAGATATTTATCGCCAGAGTTTCTTGCCAAGAAAGAAAAAGTTGAACTCGAACATTCGTTATGGGCTTTGCAGAGTCCCAAAAACCTAAAAAAACATCACGAAGTTTTTGTTGAAAAAATAGAATTCTTGCGGAAAGCAGGACCCAAAGTGCATGTCGAGGCCGTGAAAAAATGGTGGGAACAAAAACTTAAGGAATTAAAAAATTAGCACAACATCGTACAACAGCGCATATCTGGTTCGGCTGCGGCCTCACCCATATTTGCCAGCGGTCGCCCTTCGGGCATATTATACCGCGGGCAAACATCAGATATGCGCGAACGTTATGTGAAATAAAATTTTTACACTTTTTGTTTTTTGTGATTGAAGTGATTGGCAGGGGGAAGCATTTGACACAACCTTTCTAATTGGATATAATTGGACATAGTTAATATATCCAATTAAAAATATGTCTAAAAATAGCCAAAAACCAACAAAAAAACATCTACCTGCAGACAATTTTTCAAGACGAATTGAACAAATCTCCTCTGTCATTGTCTCTAAAATCGCCAAGATTGACGAATTGAAAGGGCAATGGATAACTGGCGCGCGCTTAAGTCCACAAGTTTTGGGGCGATTAAAACGCTCGGTCTTAATCACTTCCACGGGCGCTTCCACTCGAATTGAAGGCGCACGCCTATCTGATGAAGATATTGAAAAATTGATGCGTGGCATTAACATCCAAAAATTTACTAACCGAGATAAACAAGAAGTACAAGGATATTATGAATTATTGGAGAATGTTTTTAATTCTTGGAAAAATTTAAAATTCAACGAGAATTTAATTAAGCATTTTCATCAAGAACTTCTAAAATACGCGAATAAAGACGAAAAGCATCGAGGTGAATATAAAAAAGACGAAAACAAGGTACATATGATAGACACGGCCGGTCAGTCTATCGGTATACTTTTTAACACATCACCGGCGTATCTCACACCAAGCCAAATGAGAGATTTGGTAGAATGGACACAAAAAACATTAGAGGAAAATAAATATCATCCATTACTCGTGATTGGAAATTTTTTAGTTGAATTTTTGAAGATTCATCCATTCAGCGATGGAAATGGAAGATTGTCTCGCGTGCTTACAAATCTGCTTCTGCTTCAAGCGGGATATTTGTATATCCCCTATGTTTCTCACGAAAAATTAGTTGAGGATAACAAACCGGATTATTATATCGCCTTGCGACATAGTCAAAAATCAATGGGGACAGAAACAGAGAGTACCACTGATTGGCTTGACTTCTTTTTAGACATTGTTTTGAAACAGTCGCAAATGGCTGTAAAACTGTTATCTAAGGAAAACATAGAAAAAATTCTG
>Ga0209541_10012357_pt1 | contig 13218 bp, 20 predicted proteins | sample RifCSPlowO2_01_FD_184027 | JGI IMG/M metagenome (GOLD analysis project Ga0209541, IMG submission 184027) | Groundwater microbial communities from Rifle, Colorado - Rifle CSP2_plank lowO2_0.1 (SPAdes) (version 2) | ecosystem: Environmental > Aquatic > Deep subsurface > Groundwater | place...
TGCCTATTATAGCAAATATAATACTCATAGTAAAATTGAGGTATTTCCCCAAAACAAAAGCCCACGTCAAACGCGATGGGCTTCTGTTTTAAAAATATTCTATTTAGACCAATTAGTTAGGTCAATTAGGTTAATTTACCTGCGCTTCTTGGCGCGACTTGATTTTCTAGCCTTTTTCTTTTTGGGTTTTTCTTCAGCTTCAGATTCCTCATCTTCTTCTTTGGTGTACCACCATGCGGCCAGAATGACTAAGGCTACTACCACAAATATAACCAGCGCTGTTTTCTTGTCAAAGCCGGAAGTTGCAGCTGTTTCGGATGAGGCAATCTCTGCATTAGTAAAGTTAATAGTAATCTTTTGCGGGGGAGTAAGTGATTGGTGAGTATTGCCAACAAGTTCTGCCATTAATGTATGTTGGCCATATGGAACATCGGAAAAAGTGAATGTGTCTTCAACAACTTTGTTTGCTAGAGCTGGCGTTGGATCCTCATCGTCCAGCCAAAGATGAATATGGCCTTGGCCGGTTGCCGGTGTAGTGTTTTGTTGATAATCTACAATTTCAAAATTTTTGACATTAAAAAGTATTGGGACTTTATTGCCATATATTGTTTGGCCTTCGGAAGGTGTGATTATTTCCAGAGTCGGGGCGCCGGTAGCTTGAGCATTTACGGCAGTGACAGCCACGAAAACAGCTATTAAACTTAAGAAAAAAGTTTGGATTGTTTTGATCATATTATTTTGAGAACCAATAAATATTCGAGCGGTCAGCGAACTTAGAAATACAGGGGATATTCTATGTTACGCGCCCTAAAAGCTGTCAATAGTGATCTATTTTTACTCGGATATTGCCAATTTCGGGGTACTTTTATTGTTCAACAGTGTTTTTTTGGTAATTTTTCCCACTTTGGGTTTTATTGGGGTGATGACTAAATTTAAAATTTTAAATTTACAATTTTTAATCAAATCTAAATGTTTAAATTTTAAAAATTAGTGCATTAAAAATTCAATGAAAATTATAAATTGAGAATTTAAAATTAAAGATGTAGACAGTTAGATAATTTGGCTTTAGCGTTCAGTTATAATGTATCAGATGGCAAGCGAAATTCGAAACGCTATTATCATCGGCTCTGGGCCGGCGGGGTTAACTGCCGCGCTTTATCTCTCTCGAGCAAATCTGGCGCCCTTACTTTTTGCCGGCAGTAAGTGGGGTGGCCAATTAATGCTGACAACCGATGTGGAGAATTATCCGGGATTTCCTAAAGGTATTTTGGGGCCGGAACTCATGAAACTTTTCCGTGAGCAGGCAGAAGGGTTTGGAACAGAAATTGTCAACAGTGACGTGACGGGTGTGGGTTTTGGCGGGAAACCTTTTAAAATCACAGCTAATAATCAAATATATCAGGCAAAAGCTGTGATCATTGCCAACGGCGCAGAAACCCGATGGCTGGGCTTGCCCAATGAACAAAAGTTAATTGGCAGGGGTGTCTCTTCCTGCGCACCTTGCGACGCATTTTTCTTCAAAGACAAAAAGGTAATTGTGGTTGGTGGTGGAGACTCTGCAATGGAAGAGGCGTTAACTTTAACCAAGTTTGCAACTAATGTTTCGATAGTTCACAGAAGAGAAGAGTTTAGGGCTTCAAAAATCATGGTGGACAGGGCAAGCGCCAATAAAAAGGTTTCCTTTATATTAAATAGCGAAGTGGTTGATGTTTTAGGTCGCGACAGGGTTGAGGGAGTAAAAATAAAAAACATCAAGGACAACTCACAAAAGGAAATGTCGGTTGACGGCATTTTTGTGGCAATTGGCCATATTCCGGTAACAGATATTTATAGAGGTGAAGTTGAACTTGATGACAAGGGTTATGTGAGGCGAAAAGCGCAGATTTACGTAGGAGAAACCGATGCGCCGGGCAACTATAAAATGATGACATCTGTCAAAGGGATTTTTGTAGCCGGTGATGTCCATGACCACCATTATCGCCAGGCAATTACAGCTGCCGGTTACGGCTGTATGGCTGCGCTGGAAGTAGAGAAATGGTTGGAGCAATAAATCAACTATGTTCTAGTTCGGTAACAATCTCGCCATTCCCGTGCTCTGCGTGCACGCGTCACGGTGTCGATGTTACGCGGCAGGCCGCTGCCGGTTATGGCTGCATGGCTGCTTTGGAAGCAGAAAAGTGGATAGAGACAGAGCAAACTTAACCACTTGACTTCTATTTTAGCCTCATTTAAACTGCCAGTAAGAAAGTAGTAGTTTATGTTTCGACTTTCCCAGAAATCAGATTATGGTTTGATTCTTCTTTCTACTTTGAGCAGTGTCCAGACTCACCCTCATGGTGAGATCAAGGCGACATCAAGATCACACACCAGGGGTGTGCAGGGGTTTAATAAGTTCGTTTCGATTGCAACTATTGCCAAGAAAAACCAGATTTCTCCCAAATTCCTATCCCAAATTGCGCAGGACTTAAAAAAGGCTGGGATTTTAGTATCTCGTGAGGGTGTTTCTGGTGGTTATACGCTGGCAAAATCTGCTGATAAGATTAAACTTCTTGATGTTTTAAAAGTGTTGGACGGTGAGCTTGTCGAGGGCAAATGCTTTGAAGACGGACATGAATGTGTTTGCGGAGCAGGCGATATGTGGACAGATATGAAAGCTCAGATGGAGGAGACGATCGGCAAGAAAACGGTTGCTGATTTGGTAACTTGATATGGCAAATGAAAAACACGGTTTAAGCAGATTAGCATTGAGTCAGATAGAAGAAGTACTTGCAGATGCAGACTTTCTTGAGAGAGCCGAGCTTATTGACTGGAGGGAAAGAGAGGGAATTATGAAATTTAAACTTATTCCTGAACTGATAGATTCTGTGACAAGAATTGATAAAAGATTAGCTCAGGTTCAGGAAGTTATTTCGTTTGACGAAATCGGTATTGTGTTTGCTCCTGACGGAGAAGGTCAACCGATTGAGGTATTTACAGTTGTCGCAGCAGATAACCAATCTAGTCTAATGATTGTGTTTAGATATTCAGTTTGGGATGAACTAGTTGCAGAAGAAGGCATGGCTAAACTTGCCGAATCTATTAAAGAAGCGTTACTGGAAGCTTACGATAAATATGAATCCTTGGATGCAGCAAGAAGGTTTACGCCGTTTTGGGCAACAAGAAAGCAAATAATATGAACCATTCTGATCTAAAAAAATGAAGGAAAAATGAGTTGGGGTGAGAGATTGGGCTTAAATGCCACAGAAATATACCGGTATTTTGAAGACCGTGCAGAGATTTTGCGCAAGCAAAGAATTGGGGTAATCAGAGCTTCTGACGAGAGTAGAAAGTATCAATTGGAACCCAATGCTGTTGGGAAATCGATTAGCCCTGAAAAATTGGAAGAAATTTTTGGTGAAAGAGGTCGATTAATGATCCAGACATTTGCCAACGACTTAAAAATGAGAAGAAGGTGGCATAAATTTGCGGTTTCTGAAGCTCCATTTAGATTTTCAAGAAATCCTAATATGATGTTTTTTGAAGTTGGCAGAATGCAAGAAGGGGAAAAGGGTGCAGAAATTCTCTATCTTGGCACTGGCAAAACAAGAGAAACCCCTGAGATTGGAAATGAGTTTGCAGCAGACTCTTGGGGTTTTGCGGTATTGAATTTGAGAGAAGATAACGGAAGTGGAAAGAAGGTGAGTGAAGATGGTCGAGCGTAAAGGTAAATTTAATTTTGATGAAACAGGCTCTAATCTGATTTCAAGAGTTTCAACAGCAGCAGAGGTCAAGCAATGGGCCAAGGATGTTATAAAAAGGCAGAGAGAAGAGACCGAAAGACGTAGAAGATTGGGGATACCTCAACCCGAGGCTCCGGGTTTAACTCCTGAAGCAAGGGATTCTCATTATAAAGGTGGTTTGCCAACTTTAATTAAAGGAGTGGCTAGGTAATGGGTATTCAAGAATCTCAACGACCAGGGCCAGTAAGAGTAAGAGAGTATCCGCCTCGAGTTGTGGCCGGTTATAGGGATATTGCACAAATTGATGCAGTAACTTTTTTTAATTCTGCTTTAACGATAGTTGAAAAAGGCACTGATGTAGATGACGAAGAACTTATTAGGCTTTTAAAGGAGGAATCAGATGGTCATCCCAGATCAACGATTGAACTGATTGTCGAAGCTAAAGAGAATTGGTTGGTTTCGTATGGGAGAGAAAAATTCCAATATTATCGAGAAACTTTCGACAGAACAGTGCGTTTAATGGAAGAAGCAGGGTTTTTGCCGGGGGAAAATAAAAATGTTGAGGATTAAAAACTTAAAAGTTTCAGTAGACAATAAAGAAATCCTCAAAGGTGTGGATCTTGAGATTAACACTGGCCAATTGCATGTAATCATGGGGCCGAATGGAAGCGGGAAGTCGACGCTTGCTCAGGTAATAGCGGGGCATCCGGCGTACACGATACTCGATGGTCGATTGACTATAGACAATCGCAATATTGCGAAATTGACACCGGACAGGCGCGCAAGGCTGGGAATTTTTTTGGGTTTTCAGCATCCGGTAGAGATTCCGGGAGTATCGGTGTTTAGCTTTCTGCGGAAAGCTAAACAGGTGACTAGGAAACTGGGTGACTGGGAAACTGGGAAGAAAAAAAATCCAAGTAACCGAGTAGCCGAGCAACCAAGTAACCTGAGCAAATTCAGGGAGAATTTGCTCGAATATGCTTCATCTTTAAAACTTGCTGATGATTTTTTGAGAAGATCTTTGAACGAAGGATTTTCCGGTGGGGAGAAAAAGAGAAGCGAAATTTTGCAAATGCTAGCCTTAAAACCAAAACTGGTGATTTTGGATGAGATTGACAGCGGCCTTGATGTCGATGGATTAAAAATCGTTGCACAGGCAGTCAAAAAATTTACGATAGACAATCCACGGTCCTCGATAGTCTTGATAACCCACTACGCACGCATTCTTAAATACCTAAAGCCGGATTTTGTGCATGTGATGGTGGAGGGGAAGATTGTTAAATCGGGTAAGATGGGACTGGCAAAAATTGTAGAACAAGGAGGATATCAGGCATGGCAAAGCATTTAGAAAGTTTTCCGCGCTATCAAGAAAGTCCTTTTTTTGGCAAAATTCACCAGATATTGGGTAACAATAAAATAATTTTAGTTACTTGTGAAGGTTATACTCTTCGGTTAGTAAATGGCTCAATAGGTAATGACTTTAAAAATGGGGAGTTTTTTAATGTTGAAATAGATTTCGAAGAACATACAGAAAGTTATCGCGTATATCCATTTGGAGTTAATAGAATACAGGTTCAAGGGCTCGGTTACGAGGGGTTTAGTCGATTAGGAGCCTCATTCGGTCCATATTCCGGTCTCAGTTATGATGAACCAAATTGGCATATTAGAGATCGTACACAATTAACAGAAACTGTTTATGGATTCATTAAAGAATCTGCGCTAAGAGGCTCTGTAGAAAGATTTGCAGAAGCAAAAGACTTTAGAAAAACTTTAAAGGCAGTAGCCGTCTAACATAACTATTAACGATGAACGATTTGCAGATAGCACAAACTGATTACAAATACGGCTTTAGTAAGCCGGAGAATTATGTTTATTTAGACGCTAAACGCTTAACGACTAAGGACTAACGCATGAATAATTTGGTGACCACGGATTATAAATATGGTTTCAGTAAACCTGAAAACTATGTATATAAGTCTCGCAAAGGACTAAGTTCCTTTGTGGTGAAGTATATTTCCGGCATCAAGAATGAGCCGGAGTGGATGAGGGAGAAAAGACTTAAAGCGCTCGAAATTTTTGAGGCTAAGAAGATGCCGACGTGGGGTGCAGATTTATCCACTATTGATTTTGACGACATTTACTATTACATTCGGCCAACAGACAAGCAGGCCAAATCCTGGAAAGATTTACCCAAAGAGATTCTGGATACGTATGACGCAATCGGAATTCCGGAAGCAGAAAAAAAATATTTGGGAGGAGTAACAGCGCAGTATGAGAGTGAATCTGTCTATCACTCCTTCCAAAAAAAGTGGGAGGACAAAGGCGTGATATTTACTGATATGGATACTGGTCTTCGCAAATATCCTGATATTGTCAAAAGTTATTTTGGAAGATCGATTCCGGCTGCCGACAATAAATTTGCAGCACTTAATTCTGCAGTCTGGTCCGGTGGTTCTTTTATTTATGTGCCGCCAAATGTTTCTGTTGATATTCCCCTGCAAGCCTACTTTCGCATCAATGCTGCTAACATGGGGCAGTTTGAAAGGACGCTGATTATTGTTGATGAAGGCGCTTACGTTCACTATGTCGAAGGCTGCACCGCGCCGGTTTATTCGACCGATTCTTTGCATGCTGCGGTTGTGGAGATTTTTGTTAAAAAAGGCGGTAGGTGTCGCTATACAACAATTCAGAACTGGTCCAGTAATGTTTACAACTTGGTAACCAAACGGGCGTTTGTAGAAGAGGATGGGGTAATGGAGTGGGTCGATGGGAATTTGGGTTCTAAAATCACAATGAAATACCCGAGCTGTTATCTTGTCGGCCGGGGTGCTCGGGGTGAAATTTTGTCTCTAGCTCTTGCAGGTAATGGTCAGCATCAGGATGCAGGCGGAAAACTGATGTTTCTGGCACCGGATACGAGCGGTGAAATTATCTCGAAGTCTGTCAGTGTGGGCACCGGAAGAACCAGTTACCGAGGATTGGTTAAGGTCATTAAAAATGCCGAGCGGGTTAAATGCAATGTGCGTTGCGATGCGCTGATTATTGATGAGACGAGCAGAAGCGACACATATCCAACAATGCAGATAGATGAAGATAATGTGCAAATTGGCCACGAAGCTTCGGTTTCTAAAATCGGGGAGCAGCAGCTGTTTTATTTGATGAGCCGGGGTTTAACAGAAATTGAAGCGACTTCCTTAATAGTTAATGGCTTTATAGAGCCAATTGTTAAAGAATTGCCGCTGGAATATGCGGTGGAGTTGAATAGATTAATTCAGTTAAACATGGAAAACTCTGTGGGGTAAATTCAAATAGTTCAATAGTTCAAACTATTGAACTGATATAAATTGATAAAGTTACAAATGATGAATCGATTCATTAGCCGTAAGTGCATCAAACTAAATCCATATTTATTTATGTTGGCCCGGAGGGAAGGAAGTGTAGGATGAGTTTAAATACAGAACCAATGCCAGAATCTAGTGGCCTTGAAAAAACCGAAGGGTTTGTGGAGGTTTTTGGGTCAAAAATTCACTATGAAAGCAGAGGCTTTGGTGATCCATTACTATTGATCGATGGATGGCTTGGTTCAATACATGCATTTGACAGAACAATTTCAAATCTTTCTAAAACTCACAGGTGTACGGCTATAGACTACCCCGGGTATGGGGTATCATCGGAATTTACTGTAAAAAGACACACAATAAATAATTATGCTGAGGCTTTTTTTGGAGTAATGGATGAGTTGGCAATCGCAAGAACGGGAATTATTGGAGATTCTCTTGGAGCACTAGTTGCTCTTAAGATGGCAGAAATGAATCCTGATAGAATCAATTTTCTTGTTTTGCAGGGTGTACCAACATTTCCGCCGAGGGTTAAAAAAATTGCAAGAAGTTTAGACAGAAATATCGTTGGAAAATTGGCAACAGACATTTTTAACTCGCCAGTCGCCGAAGTTATAAGATGGGCGAATCCAGAGTTCACGGGACTGAGTTTTAACGAGAGGGATGCGGCAAAAGAAAGATTGAAGAAAACCTCGGGTCATGCGGCAATCGAATCGTTTAAGGACATGGTTGAATTCGATCTAACCCAAGCAGCTTCAAAGGTTTCTGTTCCAGCGCTTATTGTGGAAGGTGAGCTTGCTGCGAAAACCCCATTCGCTGCGGGTTCCATTTTAAGAAAAAATATTGAAGGGGGTTTATTTACCGGGAAAGTAGTTGGAAAAGGAACTCATACAGTGATGCTTAAACAACCGGAAGTTTTTGCGCAGGCAGTTAATGAGTTTACTCGGCGTTTAGAAAGAGCGTAGGATGAAAACAATTAAGCAAGAAGTTCATTTAAATGCAAAACCGGAAGAAGTTTATGAGGCGTATACGGATGCCGAAAAGCATGGGGAATTTACGGGAAGTAAAGTAGTTTTTGAGAAAAAGGTTGGGGGGAAATTTAGCGCTTGGGATGGAAGTTTGGATGGTGAGAATTTGGAGTTGGTCAACGGTAAAAAAATCGTTCAAAAATGGCGGGCAGACGATTGGCCCAAAGGACATTATTCAACGCTGACAATTGAGCTCTTTCCTGATGCTCCTTCCCCTGTCATTCTGGGGAACGAAGTGACTCCAGAATCTAACAAGAAAGATTCCGGACAAGTCTTCGACCGTGAGTCTCAGACCGAATCGGCCGGAATGACAAAAGGTAATAAGGGAACTAGACTTATCCTTACGCAGGAAAACGTGCCGGATGACAAAGCTAGTGATATCGACGACGGATGGCACCAGTATTACTGGGAGCCGATGAGGGAATATTTTAAGAACAGGAAGTTGAATGAGTAGGGAATCTGATCCAGTCCAAATCAGTATTAAGGATTTAATTACTGGTGAAGAAGGCGAATTACTAGGTGAGATGACAGGTGAAGCTACGTTCAACAAAGCTGAGGGTTCTTTTGATGAAATCAAATTAAAAATTGAATCATTAGGTTTTGAAGTTAGTAAGCATTCGGAGGGTGGGTCTGTTACCACATGGAGAGTTCACAAACCGGGCGAAAGAAATATCTTTAGATTCATATTTACTTTATGGTCTGAAGATGCAGACGGAGTAACATGGATTCCTGAAGAACAATTTAAACAATATCAAGAATTATTGAGTGTTTAGATGAATGTAATAATAAATAAAAATCAGCATAAGTTGATCCCAATATTGTTAGGTTCTCTTTCTAGTCATCCTCGCCCCTCTGTCATTCCCGCGAAAGCGGGAATCGGAATAAACTCCGGCGAGGATCGGATTCTCGATCGGGTCGAGAATGACAAAGTAAAGATTGCCACGTCCCGCAAAGCGGGACTCGCAATGACTACTGGGAGGAGGATTGACGTGGTGTTGGCAGGCGAGAATGCGAGTGTTGAAATAGCCGGATTAGTCATTGGGAAAGGAACGGATGAGAAAGTAATTGAAACTAACATTGTTCACGCGGCGCCAAATACAAAATCGAACGTAAATGTGCGGGCGGTTTTGAGGGGAAAATCACAGTTTTCTTTCCGCGGAAACGTGCGAATCGAAAAAGGGGCAAAAGGCGCAGATGCATATTTAAGAAGTGATGCACTGCTTTTTGATGATGCCAAGATGGGTGATGACACTCCGGCGCTGGAGATTTTGGAAAAAGATGTTAAAGCAGGACATGCGGCAACTGTCGGCAAAGTAGACGCGCAAATGCTTTTTTATTTAATGAGCAGGGGTTTGAGCAGACAACAAGCAGAGAAGTTATTGATAGAGGGTTTTACTAGACCCATTCTAGATAGAATTAAAGGCGGATCCTCCTTCGCATGAAGCTTCGGAGGACAGGGAAAATGTTGATTGAAGGGTTTGTGAAGCCGATTGAGTTAAAAATAAAGGAAGCCCCACTTCGCCCCGCAAGGCGGGGCTACGAGGGGTAAAGGAGGTGTAGTAATTTGGCCAAAATAAAAATTGCCGACTTTAGCGAGATCCCGGAAGGTGGAATAAGAGCTTATAAAGTTGGCGAAAAAAAAATTGCTATTTATAAAATAGGCGGGAAAATCTATGCAACGTCCAACGAGTGCTCGCACGAGCAGTGCACATTGGATGAGCATGGCACAATTCATTTTGATCTTGTCGAGTGCACTTGCCACGGCTCGCAGTTTGAAATCAAAACCGGACAAGTGATCATGCCGCCGGCAACCGAAAAAATTGCAACTTACAGAGTCGAAGTTAACGGCAACGATATTATGGTGGAGATTTAGGGATGAACGTTCAAAAGATTAGGAAAGACTTTCCAATTCTGGCGCGAAAGATTAATGGTAAACCGATGGTCTATTTGGATAGTGCCGCGACGAGCCAGAAGCCGAAGCAGGTCATTGATGCGGTCGAAAAATTCCTGAAAACTTCCAATTCCAATGTGCACAGAGGTATTCATACGCTGACTATTGAGGCAACAGAAGCTTTAGATCATGCCAGAGAAAAAATAGCAGATTTCGTTGGAGTTAAAGATGTGGGCGAAATTATTTTTGTCCGCAATACTACCGAAGCCATAAATTTAGTTGCGTATAGCTGGGGACGCTTAAATATTTCAAAGGGTGATGAGATTGTTTTGACCATTGCCGAGCACCATTCGAATTTTGTGCCCTGGCAGCAGTTGGCTGCAGAAAATGGCGCAATTTTAAAAATAGTGCCGGTTACTAAAAACGGTGAGATTGACGAAATTGTTTTTAAAAACGCGCTAACTAAAAAAACTAAACTGGCGACGTTTTTCCATGTCTCCAATATTTTAGGAACAATTGCACCGGTTCAGCGTCTAACTTTAGTCGCTCGTCGTTTAGCACCACAAGCAGTTGTGCTTGTGGACGGCGCCCAAGCTGTGCCACATTTGCCGGTTAATATTTCTAAAATCGGCTGTGATTTTTATGCATTCTCCGGCCACAAAATGCTGGGGTCAGCAGGAATTGGGGTTTTGTGGGGAAGGAGAGAAATTTTGGAGGCGATGCCGCCATTTATGTTCGGGGGAGACATGATTTCGACGGTTAAGATTGAGAAAACACAATGGGCAGAGCTGCCTTTAAAATTCGAAGCCGGAACGCCGAATATTGAAGGAGCAATTGGTTTGGGAGCGGCCGTCGATTATTTAAGGAGACTTGGTATGGAAAATGTCCGGTGTTATGAACAAGAGTTAACGAAATATGCACTTGAAAAGCTTTCAAAAATAGAAGAAGTGGAAGTTTTTGGTCCGAAAGAAGTTTCCAAACGCTGCGGCGTGATCTCATTTAGGATTAGAGGAAGTTCTCGACAAGACTCGAACAATAATATTCTTCGAGCGAACCCTTCGATTCCACTCAGGCCTTCAGCTCTGAGACTCAGGCTCGAAGAGATAAACTCCGTGAGTCGAGAAGTCTCTGCGTTATATATTCCTGCTCACGATATTGCCAGTATATTAGATTCGGAAGGAGTAGAAATCAGATCCGGTTTTAATTGCGCAGAGCCTTTAGCTGATTTTTTAGGAATCGGTCCAACGGCGAGAGCCAGCTTTTATATTTACAACACAAAAGAAGATGTAGATAGATTGGTTCTTGGACTTAGAAGAGTCCAAGAGGTATTTGGGTCAGTGGGCAAGTGGGATAGTAGGAGGAAAAATAAAAATAATAACCTACAAACCCACCATCCTACTCTCCTACATACCTAATTATGGATCTCTACCGCGAAGAAATTTTGGAACATTGGCAAAACCCGCAGAACTTTGGGAAGGTTATTGATGCTGATTTGGTGATTGATCAGGTGAACCCTCTATGTGGAGATCAAGTAACGTTTTACTTTAAATTTGCTCGGGGGAGAATATCCGACGTTTCCTTTACCGGTTCGGGTTGCGCGATTTCTGTTGCTGCATCTTCGATGCTTTCAGAATTTATTAAAGGAAAATCTATCAAAGATCTTGAAAAGCTTACAGGTGAAAAAGTTTTGGATTTAATTGGTGGACTAGTCGCTCCCGCAAGGCTAAAGTGCGTATTCTTACCCCTTGAGGTGATAAGAAGATTGCGTTTATATAATGGTAAAACTGAAAAATGAGAAAGCTAATCTATGCTCCTACGCTACACGGTCCAGGGGAGAGATCTGATGCAATGGTTGATACTTTTAAGAGTGCTATACCAGCGGATTGGCGTGAGATTGAAAATCTAATAAATAGAGTCTGGGATAAAATTGAAAAAGGCGGTTATACTCTAGATTTGGATTTTTCAAAGACCAAGTTATTCCCAGAGGGGCAGGTGGAGAGTATTACACCTGCAAAAAAGTGGCAAAATTTATCTACGGATCAGCTACGTTCAATCGCTTCTTCTGCCTTATCTGGTTTAGGGTTACCCAGTAGACAATTAGGATTGGTCATGACTCTTTGGTTAAAGGGTGCTACCATCGAGAATACTGAAGATCCAAATCTTTTGGAAGAGTCGAGTAGATTAGTAGAAGAACTTGAAGTCATTTTAAGAAAAGTTGCTGAATCTGGCGATCTTGACGCGGAGATAGATGAAGAAACTCTTGCAAATACGGAAGCTATTACTTCAAGAATTGAAGATTTAGCGAAAGAGAGAGATATAGCAATAGCTAAAAATATTAATGGTAATCTTAGAGAGGGCGAAACCGGGATATTGTTATTAGGCGGGAAGCATGATGTTCTCGGCAAGTTAGATAAAGATATAGAGGTATCGCTTGTGGATCCTGAATTGGCAGTGATTCAGGATGAAGTTAGAGAATGGAGAACGCTTGGTGAGGGAAAACCTAGAAAATCAAATTTTCGTGAGAATAGCAGTCTTGGTCATGAAAGCAAGGAATAGATTGAAAATAGTATAAATGTTTGAACAAACAGTTATTAAAAATGGGAAAAAGTACCGCATCAAAGTTGATCGTAATCTTTGTATCGGGGCGGCAAGTTGTGTGGCACTGGCGATGAAGACATTTGCGCTGGATAGCGAAAATAAAGCAATTGTTTTAGAAGGGGAAGGGGATGTGCCCGAAGCAATTAAACTGGCTGCAGAATCTTGCCCGACTAAAGCGATAATTTTGGAAGATGCTGAAACAGGTGATCAGAAGTATCCATGAGAATTTTAATTTTTCAATTTTAAATTATTACTATGCCGGGCAAACATATTGCAGAAAGAGAACCTCAACACCCGACAAGCGGGCAGTTTTTAAGAGATATCGTTTTTGGTGCCAACGATGGGGTGGTTACGGCAATTGGGTTTTTGGTTGGTTTTGCAAGCAGCGTTACTGAACAATCGGTAGTAATTATTGCGGGGTCTTTAACGATTGTTGCAGGTTCAGCTTCTATGGCTTTGGGAAATTATTTGGCTGTTAAAAGCCAAAGGGAACATTACGATGCTATGGAAAAGGTTGAAAAGTGGGAGATTGAAAATAAGCCGGAGGCAGAAGTTGATGAAATCCGTGAGATTTATAAAAATTACGGTTTCGACAAAAATTCCGTGGAAACATTAACCAAAAAGGTAACTTCGGATAAAGATCT
>Ga0209541_10012358_pt1 | contig 13218 bp, 12 predicted proteins | sample RifCSPlowO2_01_FD_184027 | JGI IMG/M metagenome (GOLD analysis project Ga0209541, IMG submission 184027) | Groundwater microbial communities from Rifle, Colorado - Rifle CSP2_plank lowO2_0.1 (SPAdes) (version 2) | ecosystem: Environmental > Aquatic > Deep subsurface > Groundwater | place...
CAGACGCAGCCGAAGGGTGTGGCGTCGTCAGGGTGTACGTTTAAAAATTATGAGCCAAAAAAATCGGAGATTTTGAAATTAGCAGCACTCGGTGTGCCATCAAAATTTTTGGATGAGCTGCGCGTTCCGACTGGATGGCTCATCGAGCACGCCGGACTCAAGGGATTCAGTGTTGGGAGCGCGCGAGTTTCAGAAGTACATGGAAATTTCATCGAAGCTGGCGCAGGGGCGACGGCGGCCGATATTTTTGCGCTTATTGCGGAGATTAAGAAAGAAATTCGTGAAAAATTTCATATTGACATCGAGGAAGAAATCACATTGCTGTCAAATAAAAAATAGCGCTATACTGAACATATAATTACACACCATATGCAGTACAATATTCACGCAACGGGTTTGACACTCACACCGGCGATCAAGACGGTCGCGCTTGAAAAATTTGGGCGACTTGAGCGCATGCTCGGTCGGGTAGACGCAGCCAGTTCTTTGCATATTGACATTGAGTTGGGGCGAACGACGCATCACCATCATAAAGGAAAGATATTCCGCGCAGAAGTACACATCCCGTTGGGTAAACATTCGGTGTATGCAGCAGCTGAGTGCGAGGAATTATATGCAGGGATTGATCAATGCGTGAGTGCGGCAAAGCGGCAACTGGAAAAAATCAAAGAGAAAATTTGAGGGATATCTCATGGTGGGTCGTTTTGTGGTTTTTGAAGCGCGTGCCTGGCCTCTCGCGCCAGAGAAAACTGCAAAACGACCCCATCTTGAAGTATCCAACAAAATCTTCTATACTTGTTCCACTATGTCACTATTGACTGTATTGTTTGGAGACCCGAACCGGAAGGTGTTGCGCCAATTGGAGCCGATTGTCAAGCAAGTAAATGATTTGGCGACTCGTTATTCTGGATTCAGTGACGAGGAATTACGCAACGAAACGCCGCGACTACGCGCGCGACTTGCGGCTGGCGAGACGTTGGACGACATTTTACCCGAGGCATTTGCCGTGGTTCGTGAAGCGGCAAAGCGTACGATCGGGCAGTTTCATTATGACGTACAGATCATGGGCGCCATCGCGTTGCACCGCGGTCAAATTGCGGAAATGCGAACTGGCGAAGGGAAAACGTTGACTGGCACATTGGCAACGTATCTACACGCACTCGACGGACGCGGCGTTCATTTGGTGACGGTTAATGACTATTTAGCGAAACGTGATGCGGTCTGGATGGGACAGGTGTTTCACGCGCTTGGTCTCACGATCGGTGTGATTCAACAGCAGATGACGTCCTATTTGTATGACGCATCGTATCGGGTTAAAAATAAGGTGACTGCGGATGGCGTGACCGATCAAGGAACAGACGAGGACGCAGCGCGCGATGAAACGGGTGCGTTTCACGTTGAGATGGACTATTTGCGCCCGTGCGAACGGCGCGCCGCATACGAGGCTGACATCACCTACGGCACAAACAACGAATTTGGTTTTGATTATTTGCGCGACAATATGGTCGGCTCTGCGGCGGAAATGTCGCAGCGCGGCTTGGCGTATGCGATCATCGATGAAGTTGATTCAATTTTAATTGATGAAGCCCGCACGCCGCTCATCATCAGCGCGCCTGCAGAGGAATCGAGTGACACCTATTTTAAATGTGCGGACGTTGCGCGTGAGCTCAAGGTGAACGAACATTTCAAGCTCGATGAGAAACAACGCGCAGTCACCCTGACTGATGGCGGTATCAGCCATGTTGAAAAATTACTCGGCATTGAAAACTTGTACGTTGCCGGTGGTCATCGGCTGGTGCATCATATTGACAGCGCGTTGCGCGCGGAAGCGCTGTTTAAAAAAGATCGCGACTATGTCGTGAAAGACGGTGAAGTGATGATAGTCGATGAGTTTACCGGCCGCCTCATGTACGGCCGCCGCTATTCCGAGGGGTTGCATCAAGCGATTGAAGCAAAAGAAGGAGTTGAGGTACAGCGCGAAAGTCAGACGCTCGCGACGATCACGTTTCAAAATTATTTTCGCCTGTACGATCGCATTGCTGGCATGACCGGTACGGCAGTGACTGAAGCTGAAGAGTTTGGGAAAATTTACAAGCTTGAAGTCGTGGTCATTCCGCCGAACAAGATTTCGCAGCGCGTTGACTTGGGGGATAAGATATACAAAACCGAAGCAGGGAAATTTGCCGCCGTGGTGCGCGATGTTAAGGAACGTGTGGGTCGTGGGCAGCCGGTTTTGATTGGTACGATTTCAATTGAAAAAAATGAGGCGCTCGCGCATTTGCTCGATCTCGAAGGTGTGCCGTATGAAATGCTGAATGCGAAAAACCATGAGCGTGAAGGTGAAATTATTGCGCAAGCCGGACGTCGCGGCGCGGTGACGCTTGCCACAAACATGGCTGGTCGTGGGGTGGACATTATTTTGGGCGGCAATCCAGCGGATCCAGAAGAACAGGCATTTGTGTGTTCGGTTGGCGGGTTGTGCGTGATCGGCACGGAGCGACACGAATCGCGGCGCATTGATAATCAGTTGCGCGGTCGGTCAGGGCGCCAAGGTGATCCGGGTGTGACGCAATTTTATATTTCAACCGAGGATGATCTCATGCGTATTTTTGGATCAGAGCGCATGAAAAATTTGATGACGCGTTTGCAGGTGCCGGATGATATGCCGGTTGAACATTCGCTCATCACGAAATCGCTCGAAACGGCGCAGAAAAAAGTGGAGGGTCATAATTTTGACATTCGGAAACACTTGCTTGAGTACGATGATGTGTTAAATCGGCATCGTGAGGTGGTGTATAAAAAACGGCGAGATATTCTTGCGGCGAGCGAATCAGCTGATGGCTCAGGAATTGAACAACTGATCGCGTTTGTTGACGATATGCTCGAGCACGAAGTTGAAACGATTGTGTTTCAGGCAACCGAGGTTGCGGGCGAGGCAGAAGTTGATGCAGACGAATTGCGGCGAGCGCTCTCAACGCTTTTTCAAAGCGACAATGCGAGTGTTGAAAAATTTTTGGCGCCACTTGCGAATGCAGAAGCAAAGGATGTGTTGCAGCTGCGCACAGAATTAATTGAGCCGATGATTGCGCACGCGCGCGAACGATTGCGCGCTGTTGTGGGTCAAATCAATGATGAGCAAGCAGCGCGGCAGACGCTCGCTGGAGTGATGCTTCGCGCCATCGATGCGTTGTGGATCGAACATCTTGAGGCGCTGAATTATTTGCGTACCGGTATCGGGTTGCGCAGCTATGGCCAGCGCGATCCACTCGTTGAATATAAGCGTGAGTCATATCGCTTGTTTCAGGAGTTGCTTGCCTTTATCCACAAAGATGTGGTGGCTGCCGTGATGGCAATTGATCAGGCAATGCGTATCATTCCGGCCGGATTGTTGCGGCGCGCGGGGGTGACATTGTCTGGCGCGGCAAAAACGGCGAACGGAGCGGCTATTCATGATGGTGAAATTGTTGGTGCTGGCACAGCAGAGGAGATGATGGTGAATGGCGAGAAGGTGGGGCGAAATGATTTGTGTCCGTGTGGGAGTGGAAAGAAGTTTAAAAAGTGTCATGGTAGTTAATGCTTTGAGTATTACCTTCGAGGTGCACGCGTCGCCGCGCTCCTGCGGCGCGGCGCGCTGTCTCTCGGCTCGCTCGTCCTGCCTTGCAGGACACCAAGCTCGCTCGCCTGCGAGACGCACTCTCAGGTAACACTCAAAGCATTAACAAATGTAATTCATTTTATGAAAACAGTTTTAATTACTGGCGCCAGCCGGGGCATCGGCCGTGCATTGACAGAAAAATTTTTGAGTGAGGGACATTCTGTTATCGGCACGTCTCGTTCGGGCAATGCTGAATATTCGCACGAAAATCTGTCGATGATCCAACTCGAACTGTCGGATGCAACGAGCAGACAAAATTGCGTAGAATCTGTCGCACAGCTCTGTAAAAAAATAGATCTGTTTATTAATAATGCCGGTGTGTGGAATGCAAAAGATGATACTCCACAAATTGATGTTGCTGTGTTGCATGAGACGTTCACCATAAACGTCTACGGACCGATCGATCTGATGGAGAAACTGCTTACAGCAAATTTGATTACGGAACAGATCATTAATATTTCATCACGGAAAGGGTCACTCGGGTACACAAAGGAATGTTTATATCCGTGTTACTCCATTTCAAAGGCAGCCCTCAACATGTATACTCGTCAATTAGCTGCACGTTATCCAAATTTGATCGTTTCGTCTGTGCATCCCGGCTTTGTAAAAACAGATATGAATGAAGGTGACGGTGAATTAACAACGGCAGAAGTTGCCGCTGATATTTTTGCGCTCGTAGAAAAAAAAGTTGAGTCAGGACAATTTTGGTATAAGGTAGAAAAATTTCCATGGTGATATGCGTATTCGTGATGTTGAACATGTGCAACGTGTGAAGCTTGTCGTGTTTGTTCCACTGACCCACTCTGATGCAGTGCGCCAGGCAATGGGCGTTGCAGGCGCGGGCAAAATTGGTAATTATTCGTATTGTTCGTTCTCAATGCGCGGTGTGGGGCGATATCGACCGGACGCAGGTGCGAATCCTGCAATTGGTTCTGTTGGAAATTTTGAATCTGTTGATGAAGAGCGTATCGAAACAGTGTGTGAGACGGTAAAATTGGGGAGCATCATCGCGGCGATTAAGGCCGTTCACCCGTACGAGGAGGTCGTGATTGATGTGTACCCACTCGTATGAATAATCAAATCGGTTTTTACGAAGGCGACTTTTATTCGCTCTCGAATTTTTCAGCACATGAAGTTGTGATTGAGGGCGTGACCTATGCAACAGCGGAGCATGCATATCAGGTGCTGAAATTTAGTGATTCGGCGCAGCGTGAAAAAATTAAGGGCGCAGCAAGCGCTTGGCTCGCGCGCGAATTTGGACAATCAAAAAAGGGGCGCGTTGAAAATTTTGATAAAATTGCGGTGATCAAAGAAATCATGCGTGCAAAATTATTACAGCACGAAGATGTTCGCGCCGCATTGATCAAAACTGGCGACTCAATTATTTTAAAGAATCATCCGGGCGATGACGGTTTTTGGGGGTGTGGTGCAGACGGTACTGGTCAAAATGTCATGGGGAAAATTTGGATGGAATTGCGCAATGAAGTAGCCGGTAAGATTTAAAAAAAACGTCCCGCGCCGCGAACCAGAAAGGAGGCTCAGCGGCACGGGCACCGGACGAGGCAGGCACGTTCACCTGCGAACGTCGCGAACTTGTTGGAGTTCAGCCCGAAGGAATTGGGTGACGGTTGCATCGAAGCCATGGCGCCGGCGCCATGAATCGACGAGCGACCAGATCGCGGGATCGCTCATGCCGGTGTCCGTCTCGTGCTCTTCGAGCAGTGTGGCATCCAGCCAAAGCTGCATTTTGAACTTGACGTACTTGGGTTTGGGTGGATCAACCCCTCGAACACTGAATTCCGGAGTCATCATGGTGTGCGTTCCTCCATATTCTAGTTCGTTCGTCAATAACGAACGGCTTCATAAGCACAGCCATAGTAGCTCCTTAAAATTGAATCTGTCAAGCCCTGACAAAGAATTGCGGGAATCCTTAAAATGCATTATTGTGTGAAATACTATGTCACCAAACGAATATATTCAAAACGCATTACGCACGGAAACAAATCAGTACTCCTTTCCGTCAACCGGCAAGGTCACGCCGCGTATTGAGCACGCGGTTATGGGGCTGGTCACCGAAGCGGCCGAGTGCATGGACGCGCTCAAGAAAGCGAAAATTTATGGTCGTGAATTGGATTTGGTGAATTTAAAAGAAGAGGCAGGTGATATCATGTGGTATCTCGCCGTGCTCGCTGACGAACTCGGGGTGTCATTTGAAGAGATCTGGGAAAAAAATATTGCAAAATTAAAAACACGCTATCCAGAGAAGTACACCGATGAACACGCTATCAATCGGGACACGGCCGCAGAGCGCGCGATTCTTGAACAATAGTTGTCCACCGAAGCGGTTTGCGCGGCAAACGATTTTCTGTTACTATTGACCCACTTTAGAAACTTTAGGTATGAAATTACGCTCACCACACGCAGAAATTCCTCGCCATAAAATTCGAAACGGACTCATCGCCGTTGTTGTCATTGCACTGTTCGCCGCTGGATACGCGTTTCCGGATGCGTACAATACAGTGTCGGATGCGCTCGACAAACGCGTTGGGATCACCCTTGGCCATCTTTCAGCTCCCACATTTCGGCTCGGCCTTGATTTGCGCGGCGGTGCATACCTCATGTACGACGTTGAAACGCGCGGAGTTGCGGAATCAGAACGTGCAAGCGCTGTCGAAGGCGCGCGCGACGTGATCGAGCGGCGTGTGAATGCGTTTGGCGTTGGTGAACCATTGGTGCAAACCACGAAAGTGCGCGACACATGGCGTGTACTCGTTGAGCTTCCTGACGTGCATGACGTCGCAGCGGCGATCGAGCAGATTGGCGCAACGCCAATCCTTGAGTTTCGTGACAAGTCAGGTGACGGCGCAGTAACGGCCGAACAGCAAAAGCAGATCGCCGCGGCAAATAAAAAAGCAAAAGATGAGGCAAACGCAGCGGCAGCAGTGCTCAAAAAAGGGGCAACATTTGACGAGTTGTTTAAATCAACCGGCACAGATCTTGGATTTATTTCAAAAGAACAGTACGGTCAGTTGTTCGCATGGGGATCACGCGTACAAAAGGGTGCGATTTCGCCAGCAATTGATGAAGCAGACGCCGTGTACATTGCGCAGCGCGGCGACGATAAAAAAGATCCGGTGATCAAAGCGCGCCACATTTTAATTTGTTGGAAAGACGCGCAGGGTTGTGCGACATCACTCTCAAAAGCAGAGGCAGAACAGAAAATCAAGGATTTGATGCTCAACACGTCAGCACAAACGTTCGCAGATTTGGCAAAAGTTCATTCAGTTGAGCCGGGTGCGGCGCAAACAGGCGGCGACCTCGGGGAAATTCGAAAGGGCGATATGGTAGCGCCATTTGAGGCGGCGTTGCTCGCGATGAAAGTCGGCGAAATCAAAGGACCTGTTGAAACACAATTTGGCTACCACATCATTTATAAAAGCGAACAGCGCGACGAACAGCTGATTGCGTTTCGTGCGCTTGCTTTTGATAAGCAAGCGGTAGCTGATTTTGAATTGGCTGGTGGTTGGAAATCGACTGGTTTGTCTGGCAAGCAGCTTGAGCGCGCGGCCGTTGAGTTTGATCCAAACACCGGTGAGCCAACGGTCAATGTTCAATTCAATTCAGAAGGCAAGGAATTATTCGCGCAGATTACGAAGCGAAATTTGGAACAGCAAGTCGGTATTTTTCTTGATGGTGAGCTCATCAGTTCGCCCGTGGTACGACAACCAATCACCGATGGTCGTGCAGTGATCTCTGGCGGATTCACTTTGCAGGAAGCTAAAAAACTAGCAGAGCGATTGAATGCCGGTGCGCTGCCACTTCCTGTTAAATTGGTGAGCCAACAAACGGTCGGTGCAACACTGGGAACAAAATCATTGGAAGACAGTGCAACAGCAGGTTTGATCGGGTTCGCGCTGGTGCTCCTGTTTTTGACTGCTTTTTATCGGCTTCCGGGGTTGCTCGCCAGTGCCGCATTGGTTGCATATGTTGTTGTCGTGCTTGCGGTGTTCAAATTTATTCCGGTTACATTAACGCTTGCGGGTATTGCTGGCTTTATTTTGTCCATGGGTATGGCTGTTGACGCTAATGTGCTCGTGTTCGAACGCACGCGGGAGGAACTGAAGACAGGGAAGTCGCCGCAAGCAGCGCTTGAAGAAGCGTTTCCACGCGCATGGAATTCAATCCGCGATTCCAATGTGTCGAGCCTCATCACCTGTGCTATTTTGTTTTGGTTTGGCTCAAGCATTGTGCAGGGCTTTGCGCTGACACTCGCGATTGGTATTCTTGCAAGTTTGTTCACCGCGATCACCGTTACCCGCCTGTTGCTCCGTTTCTGCGCGCCATACTTGAAAGATAAGCCAGCTCTGTTTGTGCAGTCAAAGAAATAACACCCCTATGTTTTCAGTAATTAAGACAAAAAAAATCTGGTTCTCGTTGTCAGCAGCACTGTTTGCGTTGTCAATTGCCGCGGTTGTGACATGGGGATTTAAGTTGGGTATTGATTTCACCGGCGGCGCACTCATTGAAGTGCATATGACTGGTACGCGTCCGGATTCGTCAGTGGTGACGACTGCAGTGGCGAGCGCAACAAAAGAGCAGCCACATGTGCAGCCATTGGGGGATAAAGCGTTTATTATTCGCACGAAATTCATCGATGAACCAACGCACCAACAGATTTTAACGCAACTCAAAAAAATGTCGAATATCGGGGAATTGCGCGAGGAGCGCTTTGAAACGATCGGTCCGACCGTGAGTTCCGAATTGCAACGTCGCGCGGTGTGGTCAATCTTCATGGTTCTTGGTGCAATCGTGTTGTATGTTGCGTGGGCGTTTCGTCAAGTTTCGCATCCCTTGCCATCATGGAAATTTGGGATCGTTGCTGTTGTTGCATTGTTGCACGACATTATCATTCCGGCAGGTGTGTTCGCGGTGCTCGGTCGTTTTGCTGGTTATGAAGTCGACACACTATTTGTCACCGCGATGCTCACCATTCTTGGTTTTTCGGTGCATGACACGATCGTGACGTTTGATCGAGTGCGCGAACATTTGCGTTTGACGCCAAAGCTTGATTTTGCGCAGCTGGTGGATCAATCAGTGAGCGAAACCATTGGCCGTTCAATCAATACTTCGATGACGGTGCTGCTTGTCTTGCTCGCGGTGTACTTTTTTGGCGGTGAATCAGTCAAACAATTCAACCTCGTGTTGATTCTCGGCGTGATTTTTGGAACATACTCATCGATCTTCATCGCTTGTCCACTGTTGGTCGTGTGGAATAGGCTTGCACCGCCTGCCAAATAACCGGTATACTGTTGGCACGTTCTTATGAGTGCCACGGCATTAACCATCGTCATCTACTATTCAATCATGATCCCGGGTGGGATTTTATGGTTCGTGTATTGGCTGATCACGCGTAAACACGAGGATGACATTTGGCGCTGGATTTTATCGATTATCGGGTCTGTTGTTTTTTGTACGATATTTTGGCTCGCGTATTGGTTCGGCACCTTTGATGGGTGGATGTTAAATTTTGTCGTGATGATCGGTATTTTGGTGTGGTTGTGGATGTTTTTTTCACACAGCACGACGTCGGTCGTCGATAAGTTGGTTTTTTGCGCGTTCGGCGCCGTTGCATTTGGCATGGTCATGGCTGGCGGACACAGCGCCGGCGTTCGTGGTTGGTGGGGAATGGCGATCCCGTTTTATTTTTTGAGTTTTTATTTGCTCTATCATATGCTCGTACCAGATTGATATGGATGTTTCATACATACTGAATTATCTCAATCTGCAGTTGGCGATTGCCTCCCAATCAACGTGGGATTCAATTGCGGTAATTTCTATTCATGGGGGTTGGATGATTTTTTTCTATTTCTTTTTTCACATCGGGTTTGAGTTGCTGCATGATCGTGAGCAGGGCGTGTTTGCGGGGAACATTGAATTTATTTATTTAGCCGTCAATATTCCGAAAACAAACGAGCAAACACCGCGCGCGGTTGAGAATTTTTTTGCGCACATCGCGGGTGCACACGTCACACAAGACCTGATTGAAAAATATTTCTTGGGCGAACTGCAACCGTGGTTTGCGTTTGAAATTATTTCGATCGAAGGGTATTTGCAATTCGTGATTTATACGCCGAAAAAAATGCGCGACTTGGTTGAAGCGTCACTCTACGCACAATATCCGGACGCAGAAATTGTTCAAATTGAGGATTACACAACGACAAAGCCAGATAAATTTCCCGACACGACGTATGACATGTGGGGCACTGAATTCACGCTGGCAAAGCCTGACGAATATCCGCTGTTAACCTATCGCGAATTTGAACACTCAGTGACCAAGGAATATTTTAAGGATCCGATGGCAGCGCTGCTCGAAACCATGTCGCGCATTGGCAAAGGTGAGGAGTGCTGGTTTCAAATTTTTCTTCAACCAACTGACAAGGCGTGGCAGAAGCGAGTGGCGGACAAGGCAGCAGAGTTGACCAACGAATTAGTGTCAACGCGCGCAACGCCTGAGCATCCGTTTCCGTTGCTCCACCGTGGTGAAACCGATTTGGTTGAAGCAGTCTACCGGAAGGGAATGAAAAATGGTTTCAAAGCCAAGATACGATGCGTGTATGTTGCGAAAAAAGAAAACTATAACGCAAAACGTGTCCAATATGGGCTTGTTGGTGCGATGAAGCAATTTTCGCGTGATGATTCGAATGGATTGAAGCCGCTCTACTCATTAACAGGAGTAACCGGTCACTACCTGTTTAAGGATTTTCAAAAAAATGTGCGCAAGAACGCGCTGATGGCAGCGTACAAGAGACGCAGTGGTACTCGTGGTGGTAACAAATTTATTTTGAACGTGGAAGAGCTTGCAACCATTTGGCATTTTCCTTTGGCACACGCAGTGCGTGCGCCATCCTTGGCGAGTGTCAGCGCAAAGCGTGGCGAGGCGCCTGGAATTTTGCCATTGGAAACTGAATTTTTTGAAGACGATGTTGTGGCGGCACCAGAGCCAACTGGCCGTCAGAGTCGCGTGCATAAAAAATATTCAACCCACAAAACCGTTGATGCACCGCATGCGGTGCACGAAGCACCACCGCCACCTAATTTGCCGATTGCTTGACGTATGCAAAAAATTTCGCCAGAAATTAACATATTCGCGCAAACTGATTTCAGAAATTTGAATCGGCGTTTTGGTATTAAGATTGATGATCGCCGTCGCCACATGTACATCATCGGAAAAACAGGCATGGGTAAGAGTACGATGCTCGAAAACATGATTGTGAATGATATGATTGCGGGTCACGGTGTAGCGTTGATTGATCCACACGGCGACATGGCAGAAAAAGTCATTGATTTTGTTCCGCCGGAGCGCATGAAAGATGTGATCTATTTTAATCCGGCTGACACCGAACATCCGCTTGGCTTCAACATTTTGGAAAATGTGACGGCAGACCATCGACATCTGGTTGCGTCTGGCCTCATGGGCGTGTTTAAAAAAATTTGGCCTGATGTGTGGAGCGCGCGCATGGAATATATTTTGAACAACACAATTTTGGCGCTCCTTGAATGTAACTACACCACATTGCTGTCGATCAATCGTTTGCTCGCGGACAACAAGTATCGAAAAAATATCATGACGCGCGTGACTGATCCGGTTGTTAAGGCGTTTTGGATCACTGAATTTGATCGGTACGACGAAAAATACAAGCGTGAGGCAGTGGCTGCTATTCAAAATAAAATCGGTCAATTTTTGAGCGCCTCAATCGTCCGCAACATTGTCGCACAACGAAAGTCAACGTTCAATGTTCGCGAAATCATGGATAAGAAGAAAATTTTTATCGTGAATTTGTCCAAAGGGCGCATCGGCGAGGATGCGAGTCGGTTGCTCGGTGGCATGCTCATCACAAAAATTCAGCTGTCTGCAATGGAGCGCGTGGATACAACGGAGGCAGATCGGCAGGATTTTTTTCTGTACGTTGATGAATTTCAAAATTTTGCAACAGAAAGTTTTGCAGGCATTTTGTCTGAAGCGCGCAAATATCGGTTGAGTTTGATCATGGCGCATCAGTATGTGAAGCAGCTTGATGAAAAAGTGGCGGATGCCGTGTTTGGAAACGTCGGAACGATCGTGACGTTTCGAGTTGGCGCCGATGACGCGGAAATTTTGGAAAAGGAGTTTACCCCAACGTTTCTCGGAGAGGACATTGTTAATTTGCCAAAGTTCCATGTATATTTGAAACTTATGATCGATGGCATGGCATCGCAGCCATTCAGCGCCGCGTCGTTGTCGCCGATCGCGGAGCGGACCGGATCGTCGGCAGGCGTAATCGCCAACACGCGTGAAAATTACGCGAAGCCGCGCGCGGCGGTCGAGGAGCGCATTCGCACATGGAGTTTGGGCGATGCGCCAGAGGATTACACGGACGCCGCAACGGTGTCGAGTGATCACCATCCGAGTGAAGTTCTGGCACCCATCGTGCGGCCGCTGACCATTGCACAACCATCATTCAACGCACCAGCGGCATTGCCGCCGCAGATGCCGTCACCGCAGCCGAAAAAAGAGAATAAATTGCCGCCGCCTGAACAATGGCATGCGGCAACGTGTGGTCGCTGTGGCGCTGCCACAACAGTACCATTTTATCCGGACGGGTCGCGGAAAATTTATTGCAAGGATTGCTATAAGTTTCGGCACGAGGATGACGGTGCCCCGTCCGTTGCGGTTGTTCGTCCGATAGCGCTGCAACAGCCGCAGCTGCAACCGCAAGCGCTGAGCTCTGGCGACGGTATGATGAAAAAAAAGCGCAAGCGAAAACGTAAACACACCTCTTCGACTGGATATGAAGGAAATGCACCACGACGCGAATCATAAAAATGTCGTCGCAGAATTTTTGCAGCGGCCGATTCATGTATATGGCGCAACGGGCGCCGAGGGATCGGCTGTTTTAGACTGGCTCATTTCAATTGGCGTGACGCGAATTCACGCACATGATTTTTCGGCTGACCACGATACATTGATCGCTGAGTGGCAGCGTGTGCATGAAACAGCGACAACTGCCGATGTAGAAAATTTTGTTTCAATATTAAAAAATCCGGCGATACAGTGGCATCTCGCTGACGCATATGCGAGCGAGCCAGAAGAGCGTGCGATAATTTTTGTGGCGCAGTCATGGTTTCGCTATGAGCGCAATAATTTTCTCAAGCGATTTTTTACGCCCTCACTCAGCGTGCGTCCAGAATTTCAAGATACGATATGGACAATCACGCGCCTCTATTTCACCCTATTTCCTGGCAAACTTATTGCCGTGACCGGAGCTGACGGCAAAACAACAACAACGCGAATGATCGGCTCAATTTTGTCGGACCACGCAGCTGCGCGCGGGGTGCGTTGTTTTGAAATGGGCAATGACCGTACCCACACACAGTCCATCGCTGCGGTTTCCTCCGCCGCACCAGAGGATTATCTGGTGCTCGAAGTCAGTGATCGTCAGCTGTCATTTAATTTTTCACTGATTCCTGATGTTGCCGTCGTGACGAATGTGACGCCAAACAAACACATGGATGATTACGGCGGG
>Ga0209541_10012361_pt1 | contig 13217 bp, 10 predicted proteins | sample RifCSPlowO2_01_FD_184027 | JGI IMG/M metagenome (GOLD analysis project Ga0209541, IMG submission 184027) | Groundwater microbial communities from Rifle, Colorado - Rifle CSP2_plank lowO2_0.1 (SPAdes) (version 2) | ecosystem: Environmental > Aquatic > Deep subsurface > Groundwater | place...
GCAGCCGAGGCCGCGGCCGAAGGCGGGGGAGCAGGGCACGGGGACGCCCATGGGGCGCACGGCGGCGGGCATGGCGAGGGGCACGGAAGCCACTGACCCACGGCTTTAAATAGTTCGACGAACAGTATGGGTATGAGGACCGCTAATGAAATTCAACCGGTTTGCCTTGCTTCTTGCCTTAAGCGCCTTGATTGTGTTGGCGGGCTGCAATTTGCCCATCGCAGGAAAGGCAACTGAAACAGGCAGGTCAACTTTTGGGGAGGTGCCCGTAAAAGTGCCGCCTGGAACAGCGCCTGAGCAACGGGAGGCTGCCTGCGAGGCAGAAGAGAAAAGGATAAGTGAAGAAAACGACACCACCGCATGCAAGAGAAACGCAGAGTTAAACTGCAAGGACACGGCAACCGAGTATTGCAAGCCAGATAATTATGAGCTTACAATGGCAGTATGCAACCCACACAACACCCAGGTGCATGTCGAGTGCACGTATGACTGTGTTTGCACGCCGATAGGAACCCCGCCGTCAAGCGGCAGCCAAGGCCCTACAGGGCCAAGCACGCCGTCAGGCGGTGGAGCCCCCGTGTCCGGCGGAAATGCACCGACTGGCCCAAACACTTCCGGCAATCCCAATGCTGGTTGTGCATTCAGCCCCGCAGACAAACAGAAAATTCTTAATGAAGGGGCAGAAAAGGGGGCAGGGGCTAAGGCACTCAAAGGAGTGCAGATTTGTAACACGCATACTTGTGCGACGGCTGGAAAACAATGTGCATATAGTTTAGCGTCAGGGTTTGACGACCCCGGAAAATGTGAATGCGGCGGCGCAGGGGGGTCCTTACCCAGCTCGGGAGGACCAGGGCCAACCGGGCCTATCACAGAAGGCGGAGAAGAACCTTCTCCTGGCGGCGTGGGCCCGCAGGGGCCGACGACGGGTTTGCCTACCGAAAGACAGCCCGCGGACGAGGAACCATTGGGGGCAGCCAAGTAAGGCGCTCAAGCGACAACCATGGGAAGGTTGCCTGGCATCCCCCTAAAACTTATTTCTTTTGTTGTTCGAGCCGGGCCAGGGTTTCGCGGTTGGTTTCCAGGATTTTTTTGAGCAGGTCCTGCAGGGCCCTGCTGCCTGCCTTCAACTCTCCGAGGTCTTTCTCGAACTGGTTGAGGCGCGCTTCCAAGGCGGACTGGGAAAGGGAAGGCGAAGCCAGTTTCTCGTGCAACAAATCGACTTTGCCGTGCAGGTCATCGAGTTTCAGGCCCTGTTCTTCGAGGGCCGCGTGCGCGGTCGTCTCCCGCAACTCCTCTTCTTCGCGGTCGTCGAGCAGGGAATCCCGCACGCTCTCCGGAGAGGGCTCGGCTGGCGCCTGGGGTTGGGCTGTGGCGGGAGCATTGGCTTGGGACAGCACGCGCTGGATTTCGGCTTCGCTTAAGCCGATGTCGGCCAGGGTCTGCCGGATGGTTGGAACGTCGATGCCCGAGTCCAGCATGCGCTTGACGGTTTCCTGCACGACTTGCGCGTCAACCATGGAATGCACCAAAATGGCAGTATAAGGATGATTAAACATATATAAATACATAAAGCCTATATATTGGCTGGGTTCCGGGAATGCAGTTATTCCAGTTACGGGATGGGCCGTGGGAGCGGTTGTTCAACGGCTCCCTCCAAGGCCATGAAATCGAGGTCTACTCGAATCCCCAGAGCGTGTTGCTGGTCCTGGTCTACGAAAAACAGGGCGAGCGGGTCGTGGGCGCGGTCGCGGACTTGTACCAGGCCTTCCACGCGGACGGAGACACCGAGGACTTCCTCTACAAGCTTCCCCTCGAAGCCCTGGTGGTCGCGCGCCACGACCGCGGACAGGCTGGAAGCCAGGGGCAGACCCTGAAGTTCCTGTTGCTGGCCTCCCAACCGGTGTACGTGCCTTGGAAGGAAGAGGAGTTCGTGCGCGACCTCGACGAGGCCCTGCAGGGGCTGGCGGCGGCCGCGCAAACCGTGAAAGACGTCGCGAAAGGCTATGACTTGAAGCTCGTGGAACTCCACCAGGCCGAAGCCGGCGTGCAACGGGTTTTCTTCTCCCAGCCACTCATGGTGCCCTTGCTTGCCTCAAATTCCGCGCCCGGCCGCGAGGAATCCGTGGCCGTGCAGGGCAAGGCCGAGGCGCGGCTGGGCCGCACCATGAACGGGTTGCCGGTAACCGAGCCCCTGGAATTCTTTGCGCGGACCCTGGTAGTGGGGGGAAAGCCGGGAGAGCGGAGGCACGTGCTCCACTTGCTGTTGGAGTCCGCCTTGTTGTCCAACCTGCCGGCCGTGGTGTTCGCGGAGGGCCAGGAGTTTGACGGCCTCGCGGAACCCGCCAAGGACGCGGGGGCCATGGGGGCCTCGGCTATGGCCTCGGCCGGAAAAACGGATTCAGGGGAAGCCGAGCCCATGGGCTTTCCAATCCGGCACTTCAAGCCCCTTGAAAACCTTTTCGTGGACCTCAACCTGTTGGACTCGAATCACTTGCTGGACTCCTTTGGAGTCGTGGAACAGGAGGTCAAGGACCTGGTCAAGCTGGCCGCGGCCGGGGCCAAGCTCAAGAACCTGGATGACCTTATTTTGCGCGTGAAAACGTTTGCGGCAAGCGACAAGCTGTCGGAAGCCAAAATCAATCACGCGGTGCGGGTGCTGGCCGTGATTGACTCGCGGTACAAGGGCTTGTTCGTGGGCTCCAACGACTTCGAGGAAATCGCGAAGAACTGGTTGAAGGCCGTTGGTCGGACCAGCCTCATCCACTTGCAGGGCCTGGATGACCGGGCCAGGGCCTGGGTGGTGCACAACGTGCTCAAGGGCCTGATGGAAGCCTACCGGGCACGGGGCGAGAGTGCGGGGTTGCGGGCCTGGGTGGCGTTGCCTGAGGCCAGGGAATTCCTGGAACGCGGCAACGCGGACCCGCTTGCAGGCGAAATCACGCAGCTCCTCTTGAAGCTGCCGGACTACGGAGTCGGGGTGGCCGTGAGCGCGGACAAGGAGATGGACTTGAAACCCGGGTATGCCCAGTACGTGGAGGCGAGAGCGGAAATCGTGGCAGGCGATGATTGTGGCCTGAACCTCCGGGGCCGGAAGAATTACCGCGTGCTGTTGCGGCCGGGCCTGAGCCGGTGCGGCGAGCGATGAGTCAAACCCTTTTTTCGGCTTTTTGTTTGAGCGCGTTGAGGCGTTCTTCGAGGATCTTGTCGAGGCCCGCGTAAGTGACGAACTCGAGGGGGTTGATGCTGTCGACCACGTACTTCATTTCCTGGACCGGTTCGAGTTTGGCGTAGGTGTCCTTGACGCGCTGCAACTCGTTTTCGAGGTAGGCGAGGCGTTCGTTGAGGCGCGAGAGCTCGGTGGAGAACCGGTCGGCCATGCCCTGCATTTCGAGGGTGGAAGCGCCGCCCACGCTGGCTCCCGCCCCGCTGTGGTCTTCGAGGGACTTGAGTTTCTTGTTGAGCACGAGCACGTTGCGGCCCAGGATTTTTTCGTTGCGCACCAGGAACTTCATTTTCTGGGTGATGATGAGGATGCTGGAGTTGAGGGCGCGGATGTCCCGGGAAACGGAGTCAAAGACCGGGGGGTTGAGGCCGCGGGGGACGCCCTGCGAGGGGGCGGAGCCGGAAGGGCCTTGTCGTTGTGCCAGTCGTTGCTCGCGGGTGGGCATGGAAACCGGTTACATTAGGGCCGAGGTTAATTAAAAGGTTTGCGGGGTTTGGCAGCGGAAAAGACGGGTGTTCCCAAAGGGCTAAGCCCGCATTGCAAGCATACCGGCAAGTCAACCGGAGGACGCCGCGGCTCTCCATGCCAAGAGTCATTGCCACTTTTCATGGCGCGATTCAAGGCGGCCTTGCGGCGTTTGGAGAACTGGCCTGGTGGAACCGCGTTCAATGGAAACTCGTTGCGTGTCTTGCCCGTAAGAGACTGAATGTGCCTAGGCGGTTAAAAAGCTATCTTAAAAGCCTTTTTGGGTTCATGGCTGGGTATGGCCGTGAGAAAGGTTTCCGGGCTGTTGCTCGACATCGACTCCACCCAGGACGAGCAGGGGCTGGCCTGCATCCGCCTCTTCTTGCGCACCGGGAAAGGCATTGAGTGCTTTACCGACCCGGACTTCCGGCCCTACTTTTACGTGCTCTGCGATGACGCGGCCAAGCGGAAGAAAGAGTTGGAGGGCATGGAGTGGCAGGACGCCAACCGGAAAGTCAGGCTCTTGAAGGCCGAGGCCGTGGAGAAAGCCAATGCCGGGAACGCGTTGAAGGTCTCCTTCAAGAACACCTCGGACCTGACGTTCGTGCGCGGCGAGATACGGAAGGCAGCCGGCGTCAAGGAAACCCGCGAGTACGACATCCCGTTCGCCAAGCGCTACGTGATTGACAAGGGCCTGGAGCCCATGGGCTATGCCGTGGTGGAAGCGGATGCCGAAAACAGGGCGTTGCGCGTGGCCTGCGACCGGGAACGCGACGAGGCCGTGAAACGGCTCCGGGTGTGCTGCTTTGACCTGGAAACCCTGTCACCGGGACGGTTTTCCGACCCCAAACGGGATGCCATTGTCATGATTTCCTACGCGGACGCGGACGAGCAGCACGTGTTCACTTTCGGGAAGAAAGTCAAGCGCGATTACGTCACGGTGTTCGACGACGAACGCGGCATGGTCCAGGCCCTAGTGGACAAGATAAAGGAAAAGGACCCGGACATCGTGGTCACGTACAATGGGGACTCGTTTGACTTCCCGTACCTGAAGGAGCGGTGCCAGCGGCTGGGATTGAAGTTCGACGTCAACGCGGATGGCAGTGAGCCCGTGGTCCGGCAGAAGGGCATGGACAAGGCCGTCAAGGTGCGGGGAAGGCAGCACGTCGACGCCTTCCAAATCGTGCGGTTGCTGGCGCGGCTGGGCGTCCTGGACCTCGTCAAGTTCGACTTGGAGGCCGTGGCGAAGGCCTTGTATGGCGAGGAAAAGGAGAAGGTCAAGCCGGAGGAAATCAACCAGGCCTGGGACTCCGGCAAGGGCCTGGAGCGGGTCGCGGACTACAATCTGGCGGACGCGGCGTATACTTTGAGGATTGCACGGGATTACCTGCCGTTGACCGTGGAGATGGCGAAGCTCACCAAGCAGACCGCGTTCGACGTGAGCCGCAGCAGCACCGGCATCCTCGTCGAGTACCTCTTGATTGACAAGAGTTACCGGAACAACCTGTTGATTCCCAACAAGCCCCGGGAAGAAGAGGTCGAGGCGCGGGCGGAGAAGAGCTTCGAGGGCGGCTACGTCAAGAGCCCGGTGCCGGGCCTGCACGAGAACATCGCGGTGCTGGACTTCCGCTCCATGTATCCAAGCATCATTGTCTCGCACCACATTTCGCCTGACACCCTGAACTGCGCCTGCTGCAAGGGGCTTGACAAGCACAAGGCGCCGACGGGAGACTGGTTTTGCGACAAGCGACAGGGCTTTTTCTCGAGCCTCTTGGAGGACATCCTGAACAAGCGCATTGAAATCCAAAAGCAAATGAAAGCGGTGGCTAAAGATACCACCGAGTACAAGGTGCTGTATGCCAGGCAGTGGGCGCTGAAGATTTTGTTGAACTCTTTTTATGGCGTGCTGGGCTATGCGCGGTTCCGCTGGTATTCGCGGGAGTGCGCTACGGCGGTTACCGCGTGGGGCCGGCACTATGTGCACGAAGTGCTGCAAGCCGCCGAAAACGATGGTTTTACGCCGCTATATGCCGATTCGGACAGCGCATTTTTGATTTTGCCGCGGGAAAAAAGCGAAGACGACGTAAAGAAATTCGCAAAAAAAGTGAACGAGGCGTTGCCGGGCGTCATGGAGTTGGAGTTCGAGGGCTATTACCGGCGCGGCATCTTCGTGACGAAGAAGGAGGGCGGTGCCGCGAAGAAGAAGTATGCGTTGATGGACTTCGAGGGCAACCTGACCATCGTGGGCTTCGAGTACGTGAGGAGAGACTGGGCGCAGATTGCGAAGGAAACGCAGAAGCGCGTCATCGAGGCCGTGTTGAAGGAGGGGAAGCCGGACAAGGCCGTGAAGGTCGTGCGTGAGACCATCGAGCGGTTGAAGCAGGGAAGGGTGCCGAAGGAGGAGCTCTTCATGTACACGATGTTGCGGCGCACGGTGGGAAAGTACGAGCAGGTGGCGCCGCATGTGGCGGCCGCGGAGAAGGCCATCAAGCGGGGCAAGGACATCGGGGTCGGCTCGGTGCTTGAATTCATCATCACGAAGTCGGGGAAAACCATTTCCGAGAAAGCCGAGCTCGCGGAGTTCGTGCGGGAAGGAGACTATGACGCGGAGTATTACATCAACAACCAGGTCGTGCCGGCGGTCATCAAAATCATGCGGGAACTGGGGTACAGTGAGCAGGACTTGGTGCATGGCGGCAAGCAGTCCTCGTTGGGGGCGTTCACGTGAGCGGGCGAAACAACACGCTACATAACCTGGTTGGGGGGAAACCCCGGCCAAGGAACGCCAACGACTTTGAGCGTGCCGGCCGGTGCCCGGGCTTGCTTTCCGGGGGTTGTTGGCGGCCGTTTGGCTGATTAAACGCATCCATTAGGCGAAGGCATGGGGTTTTAAGCTTTTGGGGAACTTTGTTGGTGGGATGTTGGATGGATGAAACCATTGCGAAAAACTACGTGAGGGCAGGCAAAATACTGCATGAATTGCAGAAAAAGGCCAGAAAAATGGTTAAGCCAGGCGCTAAACTGCTTGATATCGCTGAATGCCTGGAGAAGGAAATCACTGATATAGACAAAGAAGCTGGGCCGGCCTTCCCGGCTAACCTGTCCGTAAACGATGAAGCCGCCCATTACAGTCCCTGCGTGGACGATGAACGGGTGGTCGGGGAAGGGGACTTGATCAAGGTGGACTTGGGCGTGCAAGTCCAGGGCTACATCGCGGACGCGGCTTTTTCCCTGGACTTTTCCGGGGAATGGGGGAAGCTCTTGGAGGCCAGCGAAAGGGCCTTGGAGAACGCCATTGCCGGGGTAAGGGTTGGCGCGGAGGTCGGGAAAATCGGGCAAGCCATCGAGGACACGATTAAGGGGTATGGCTTCAAGCCCGTGCAGAACCTGTGCGGGCACGGCCTCGAGCAGTGGACCACGCACTCCAATCCCAGCATGCCCAACGTGGGCTTGAAGCAGTCCAGGAAACTCGTGGAAGGCATGGCGATTGCCATTGAACCCTTTGCAACCAATGGCCGCGGGCTCATCCACGAGGGAAGCGCCTGCGAAATCTATGGCTTGCAGGAGCCGAGGCCCATCCGGAACCCGGAAGCCCGGAAAATCATGGAATTCATTGCCGGCAAGTACAAGACCCTGCCCTGGAGCGAACGGTATGCCCACAACGAGTTGAAGTTGCCGGACTTCAAGCGGAGGATGGGCTTGCGGGAGCTCCTGCTCAAGGGCTGCATCCGGCCCTACCCGGTTTTGCTGGAGCAAAAGGGCGCCATGGTGGCACAGGCCGAAACCTGCATGATATTAAAGGACAACGACGTAATAGTGCTGGTGTAAGCCCATGGCATTAAAGGTGGACGCGGAAACCCTTGTCTTGGCTGCCTTGATTGCGTTGACGGTTTTCGCGTGGATGTTTTCCCTCAACGCTTCCGGCGTGAAGCTCTCCGAAATCGTGATGCTCGGCAAGCTGGGAGAAAACCTCGACAAGGTGCTGTCGCTCCCCTTCTACGCGTTTCTCCTATTGTTTCCCCTCACACTGGCCCTGGTGGCCTCTTTTTCGGAGGTCAAGGAAAAGGAGAACATGCACCTGGCCTCCGCCGTGGGACTGGTGCTCGGAGGGTTTGCCGCCCTCTTCCTGTTCAAGAACCTCGTGGACTTCGCCTGGCCGCTGACGTTCTACGCCTTGAGCGTCTTCCTCTTCATTGAAATCGTTTACTGGTATTTGTCCACGGTGAAGGGGAACGCGTTGGTGAAAGCCATCACCGCGGGATACGGCTACGTGGCGCTGCTCATCAGCTTCGGCGTGTTCGCCTCCATTGCCCTGGCAGTGAACGGAAACCCCGCCACCTACCTGAACGACTTCGAGTCCGCTGTGGTCTCCAACTCCCTGGTCGGCGCCGGCACCCGGGCATTGGTGGAAGAAAACGCGAGCCTTGTCATCATCAACCAGCGCATGCTCTTGGACGGCCTCCTGGAAACCGAGGAATACCAGAAACTCGGGGAAAGCCTGGACCCGAGGGTTGCGGCGTTCGCCAAAAAAGTGCAGGCCAAGAAACTCGAACTCGGCTCCAAGGCCTACCGACAGGAAGTCGTTGAAAGGCTGAAAGCCAAGAAACCCGTGGAACCCAGCGAAGCCGAAAAACAGAGCGCGTTCGCCACCCTGAAAGCCCGGGTGCCCCTCTTCGCAGTCATCGAGAAAAACTTTTGGTTCGTCGTGGCCTTCGTCTTCACGAGCATGTTCTACTTGCTCACAAAATTCGTTTTCAAGCCGCTGCTCATCATTTACACGGTCTTATTGGACAAGGCCCTCAAGTTCGCGTACACCCAGTTGTTGCTGAACAGCAACCGGGTAACGGCCTACGACGAAGAGCCCGCTCCCCCGGAAGAACGGAAAGGCGGGGGCCAGGGCTGGATTTAGCCGGACGAAGGTGGCGGCTGGACGCCCTATGTCGTCCCACCTGTGGTGGGACATAAATATTCCGCCTAGGAGTGGTTTTAAAAAAGCCCCCTCCGTTAATCTGTATCGTTGCACCCATAGTGTAGCCAGGATAGCATAGCAGCTTGCGGAGCTGCCGGCCAGGGTTCAAATCCCTGTGGGTGCGCTTGCCCCGGCAAAAGGGGTTGGCCCCGTAGTGTAGTCTGGATTGCATAAGAGCCTCCGGAGCTCTAGGCTTGGGTTCAAATCCCAACGGGGTCGCTAGGGCTTTTTACAACCATCAAAAGCTTCGCTTTTGGTGGCGTCGTCCACGAAGTGGACAACGAAGCCCTGGGAAAAGGTGGCATACCACGTATGCCACTGCCTTTCTTCAATGGCAAGCCATAAAAACCCTTTCCCAGCCTCTTAGGTTTGAAGCAGGCAAAGCACGGCATATTTATGTCCCATCGAGCAGCAGCGAGATGGGACGACGTATGCGGTGCCAGCTGACGCTTCGTCAGCTGCACGGGTAACGAAGCGGCCAAACGTGCTGGCTTCAGGGGCCAGTGGCTTAGTGCCTTCGCAGGTTCGAATCCTGCCCCGTGCATTCCACCCCTTCGAGCGAAGCGAGAAGGGGTTGCATTCGGACGTTTTCGCCAGCCTTTTGTAAAAAGGCTGTTCGGATCCTGCCCCGTGCACTTTCCTTTTTCTCCGGCTTCTGCCGTGCCTTCGCTGGTTCGCCTGTCTCCTGCAAGGCAGGAAGCGTTTTCCCCCAGGCTTTTTGGCGAAGCCAAAAAGGCTGCGCGAAAACCATTAAATACGGGTTCGCACTTGAATAGGGCATGGCCGTTGAACGGGTCTTGTACGAGGAGCAGGCGCCGGTGGGTTGGGCGTTCAAGGGCTTCTGGTTGGCGTTGGTCGCGGCGTTGGCCGCGTTGTTGTACTATCTCTCCCAGCAGGCCGTGGGAATCGAGTCACTGGCGCCGGGCCTGGCCGCGCTGGGCCTGGTAGTCCTGGCCTTTTATTGGTTGTACTTGATGCGGTTCGTGGCCACCGAGCAGGCATTGGAGATCCGTTTGCCGTTTTACTCGTACCGGGTGCCGGTGCAAGACATTTCGTCGGCGGAACTCGTGGACCGCGTCCCGTTCTACATCGGGTGGGGCGTCCGCATGAGCCTAGACACGCTTTACTTCGTTTCCCAGCACAAGCAGTCCATGTTGGTGCACAAGAAGTCCGGGCACTTCAAGAAACTCGTGTTGACGGCCAGGGAACCAGTTAAACTGATGGCCGGCATCCAGGCGGCCCAGCGGCTGCTGCAAGAAAGACAGGAACAAGCGGCTGCGGAAGGCAAACCATAACCTATTTAAACTCCGCAGACGGAAGATATGTGAGCGATTAACCTATGAGAAGGAATTTACTTCATAGCCGGCGATAACGCCCTACTTGACTTGGCTAGCTATGAAACTATTCTCAGCGCTTGTCCCTCTTTTAGCGAAGCCAATACTGAGGGCAGTCCCATGCCGCGCATGGGACGTTTTCGCACACCTTTTGTAAAAAGGCGTAATGGCTGGTGTGGTCTATCGGTTAGGATAGAAGGCTGTGGACCTTCTGAACGGGGTTCAATTCCCCGCACCGGCCCTTTCTTTTCTTCAACCGAACGGGTTGAGTTAGTTCACCACGGGTTACTCCATCATTGGGGGTAGCCCAACAACTTCTCTTGGAGGTGGGTTGGGTTATGACGACTAGTCGCAAGACTGACAGAAGGGGTTTAGTTCACCCGGGTCGAGTTGGCCGGGGTTTCGCGAACGGACTATGAACGGTTGGTGAAACCGAAAGCGGAAGCGAACCGCGCAGCGGAGCCAGCGGCACGGGAAATACTCGAGGCCGTGCGCAGGCGCGGCGACGCTGCCCTGCGCGAATTCACGCGGCGGTTCGACCGGGTCACGCTATCGGCAAACGAACTGGAAGTGGGCGCGGCCGAGAAACGCGCGGCCCTGCGCGGCCTGACAAAGGAACAGCGGAGCGCGTTGAAGTGCGCGACGAAGAACCTCGCGGATTTCCAGCGGGCGGCCCTGCCTAAAAGCTGGGCAAAAGGCTTCGGTAACGGCATATACGCGGGGCAGACCGTGCGGCCCATCGAGCGCGTCGGGGTCTATGTCCCTGCCGGGCGATATCCGCTGCCATCGACCGCGCTGATGAACCTGGTGCCCGCGCAGGTGGCGGGCGTGCGCGAGAAAATCGTGTGCACGCCGCCGCGGAAGGACGGGAAAGCGAATCCCTTGATCGTGGCTGCTTGCCTGCTGGCGGGAGCCGACCGCATCTTCAAGGTTGGGGGCGCGCAAGCCATTGCCGCGATGGCGTACGGCACGGAAAGCATTCCACGCGTGGACAAGGTTTTCGGGCCGGGAAACGCGTATGTCACGGCGGCCAAGCGGCTCGTCTACGGCGAGGTCGGCATCGACTTGCTGGCCGGGCCCACCGAACTGCTGGTGCTGGCGAAAAGCGGGAACCCGGAATGGATGGCCGCCGACCTCTTGGCTTCCGCCGAGCACGAGCCCAACGCGCGCAGCGTGCTGGTCACGACTTCGCGGAAGCTGGCGCGGCAAGTGGAAAAGGAGTTAAAGCAGCAGTTGGGGGAACTGGCGACCGGCCAAGTTGCACGGCAGTCGCTGAAACGAAACGGGCTGATTGTCCTCGCAAAAAACGAGGCACAGGTCCTGCGGTTCGCCAACGACTTCGCGGCCGAGCACGCCGAGGTCTGGGGCTTCGGCCAACGGTTTGTGGATGGGCTCGTCAACGCGGGCACGGTTTTCCTGGGGCCTTGGAGTCCCAAGGCGGCCGGAGACTATGCGAGCGGCACCAACCACGTTTTGCCGACCGGGCGCGCGGCCCGGTTCTCGTCCGGGTTGAGCGTGCTTGAGTTCATGCGGTTCCAGAACGTGGAAAGGCTGTCGCGCAGGGGTTTGGAGGCCTTGCGGCCGGCCGTCGCGTGCCTGGCCCGGGAAGAGGGGCTGGACGCGCACAGGAAGTCGGTGGAGAAACGGTTCGAGGTGAAACGGAAATGATGGGAATGCGAGGAGAGGTCATGGAAGCGGAAAAGTACGTTCCGCCCATAGCCGGGAGGCTGGGCAAGCTGCGACTGGACTTCGGTGAGAACACGGTGGGGCCGAGCCCGAAGGTGGTGAAGGCGTTGCGGGGCCTGACGGCTGAAGTGGTGGCCGCTTATCCGGAGAGCCGGCGGCTGGCGGAGAAGGTGGCGGCCTACTGCAAGGTGCGGCCGGAGAACGTCCTGCTGTTCAACGGCTCGGACGAGGCCATCGACAAGATTTTCGACGCCATCCGGAGGCCGCGCGGCGAAGTCGTGCTCCCGGTTCCGACGTACTCACCGTTCGAGTTGTACGCGAAGCTGGCGGGATTGAAAGTGCGGGAAGTGTTGTTGGACGACGACGCAGGGTTTTCTTTCCCGCTCAAGCGCGTGCTCGGGGCGGTGAACGCGCGGACGGCCGCAATCGTGGTGTGCTCGCCCAACAACCCGACGGGAACCACGGTCACGCGCAAGCAGGTTGAACGGCTGCTGCGCCGCGCGCCGAACGCGTTGGTGCTGGTGGATGAGGCCTACATCGAGTTCGGCGGGGAGACCCTGGTCCCCATGCTCAGGAAATATGGCAACCTCCTGGTGCTGCGCACGCTGTCCAAGGCCTTCGGCTTGGCGGGGCTGCGCATGGGCTATGCCTTGGCACAGGCGCCCGTCATCGAAAGGCTGGCGGCCGCTGCAAGGCCGTATCCGGTCAGCGGAGCCGGTTTGCGGGCTGGGCTGGCGGCTTTGGGGGACCTGGCCTACATGCGGGCCTATGTCCGGGAAGTGGGGAAGAGCCGGGCCTGGCTGCGGAAGGCCCTGAAACGGTTGGGTGTGGAAGCGCGGTTCGGCAAAGCCAACGCCTTCATCCTCCGGCTGGGGTCGCAGGTGAAGTTCGTGGTGCGGAAGCTGCGCGAGCGCGGGGTGCTGGTGCGCGACCGCTCCGGTTACCCGTTGTTGGCGGGCTGCTGTCGGGTGACGATTGGCACGCGGAAGCAGATGAAACGCTTCGTGCGCGAACTGAAGGGCGTACTTGCCGAGCCCGTGCTCGTCTTCGACATCGATGGAGTGCTCGTCGACGTGCGGAAATCCTACCGCGAGGCCATCCGGTTGACAGTGGAACGGTTGACCGGGAAGAAGGCGAGCGCCGGCGAAATCCAGGCGTTGAAGAACGAGGGCGGCTACAACAGCGACTGGGAGCTGAGCCGCGAGCTGGCCAAGCGGAAGGGAAAGAAAGCGGAGCTGGCGACGGTGAAGCGAGTGTTCCAGGGGTTTTACCTCGGCAAAAACTTTGGCGGCTTGATTGCCAACGAGAAACTGCTGGCGGACAAGGAAGGGTTGAAGCGGTTGGCTGAAAGGTATCGGCTGGCGGTGTTCACGGGCAGACCGAGAGCGGAAGCCGAGTTTGCGCTGCAACGCTTTGGGGTGCGGGACTTGTTCGCGGAGGTCGTGTGCATGGAGGACGTGCCTCCCGGAAAGGCCAAGCCAGGCCCGTGGGGGTTGAAGGAGGTCCTGCGGCGGCTGGGGGCTGCGGCGGGCGCCTACTT
>Ga0209541_10012362_pt1 | contig 13217 bp, 12 predicted proteins | sample RifCSPlowO2_01_FD_184027 | JGI IMG/M metagenome (GOLD analysis project Ga0209541, IMG submission 184027) | Groundwater microbial communities from Rifle, Colorado - Rifle CSP2_plank lowO2_0.1 (SPAdes) (version 2) | ecosystem: Environmental > Aquatic > Deep subsurface > Groundwater | place...
CCCGACTGCTTCTGTGGCTGTTTGGCCAAATCCCGTACCTTATGGTGGCACGCCATCATTTACACTAACATCCACTAATTCTGCTTATTGTTATATTAAAATAGATGGTTTTACAACACCATATTTAGTAAATGCCGCTGTTACGTCTGGCACATATTACAATGGGGCATATACATCATCAGGGAATCATACTGCATCAGCAGGATGTTTTAATTCCTCATTCAGTCTGTTTTCTGGTTGGTCAACAACGAATTTTACTGTTGATTTACCTCCTACTCCAACTGCTTCTATAACTGTTACACCGAACCCTGTTCCTTATGGTGGTATACCAGCATTTAATTTATCGTCGACTAATGCAGCATACTGTTTTATAATGCTAGACAATATATCGAGTCCATATTTAGTAAATGCCGCTGTTACATCGGGTACATATTATAATGGTGCATATACATCAGTAGGAAATCACACTGCAGCAGCATACTGTTATAATTCTTCATTTTCATTATGGACTGGGTGGGTAGTAACGAATTTTACTGTTGATTTACCTTCCACCCCCGACCTTACCACAACATTTGACAGTCCTTTCACAGCAACCGCAGGAACAGCTGTCACACTCTCCTCTACCGTAAGCAACACTGGCACTGGGTCTACGGGCACAAGCTTTAGTACATTGTTTGAGATAGACAATACAAACAACCCTGCGCTATTCACCGACATTAACGCCGTAGTCGCCGCAACATCAGCAACGCTCCTTGCAGGAGGAAGCAATACCGCGCAAGCAAGCTACACTTTCCCATCAGCGGGAACATGGTATGTTCGCGCATGCGCTGACACCAATGTTTCCAACGTTGGATCTATTGTTGAATCAAACGAAGGAAACAACTGCAGTTCCCCTTGGGTAGCAGTTGTCGTATCTCCCGCACCTCTAATTTCTTGCGATGCTGCGCATGTATCCTCGGCATGGAGCACATGTTCCTCGTCAGCAACATGCACGTACACACCCCCTCAGCCATCGCAACTGACAGGACAAATTGGGACTCATTACGGTTTTTGCCCATCTCCACCTTATACAAGTTTTCCAGCAAGTGAAGCATGTTATGATGCAGTTGTTGACTGTACGCTAGTTTCTCCACCAACCACTTGTGGTAATGACATATGTGAGCCAACAGGCACACCCCCAGAAACGACCATTTCCTGTCCTAACGATTGTCCTGTGATTGTGACAGAGTTTTAGGAAACTCAAACAAAAAGCGCATTATTGTATGCGGTATGCACTTTTTGTTTGAGTATTTTTGTGGGGATACTTTGCTGCTAGTTAATTTTTACCGCTCTGTAATCTTCTGGTGCCTCTGCAAGAAACTTTTCAAGCTCGGGTCGTGTGAGAAGCCCTGCTTGCGCGCCGACTTTTTGTACAACGGACATGGAGTTGATGGGCGCCCATGCGATTGCTTCTGCGGGTGTTTTGCCGAGAACGAGGGCAGAAATGAATGCGGAGGCGAACGAGTCGCCCGCGCCCGTGCGTTCGTATGGTGGTTTTGGGTCTGGGTATATTGGCATAAACCAGCTGTCTACGCCGTCATATACATATGCCCCGCGTGGGCCATCAGTAATCACAACAATCTTTGGACCAAGGACTGCAACCATCTTTGCCAACTCTTTTGGTTCAGCAGATTCATTTTTTAAAATAAGTTTTGCTTCTTCGACATTACAGAAAAATACTTCTGTGTGCGCGTATAGATCTTTTAGCGCTTCGACACCGAGTTTTATTTGAAACCCTCCTGGTTGGAATGAGAGTTTAGTTTCAGGATGTTTTGCCAAGTATGCCGCTATTTCATGATGATAAGCGAGTGATTTTTCATTGAGCGATGATAAATAAATCCAACGAGGACCAACATCGCCAAAGGGGAGGGTGTAGGGGAAATCCTCGTGCTTTATGAGGATTGTGCGCTCATCGCGATACCAAAGCACATAATGATAGTTTGTTTTAATACCATCATACTCTTTAATATATTCTGTACTGACACCGTCGCTTACGAGAGACGCAAGACATTTTTTACCGTCATCATCATTGCCAAGATTGGTAATGAGGGCGCTTTTGAGTCCGAGTCGTGACGCAGACACGCACGCATTCGCGCTGTTGCCAACTGCGTAACACACCGTTACAAAGTCGAAAGGAACCTTTGCGCCGAATGGCATACAAATTTCAGCAGCATTGGCGTCTATTTTGCAAACAGAAGTGTGCGCCTGGTCTTCGCGAAGGCGAATAAATGCATCAACGACAGTATCGCCAATCCCTACGAAATCTAGTTGTTCCTCCATGATATTTAGCTCAAGTTAATAATAATACGAAAAGTATACCATACCACGTTGCTTATGGTAGAATACAAAGTATTACTAGGGTAATTATAAATGCAAGATGGAATTAGCTTTATATGGAGGAGTCATTGTCGCGGTGCTAGCTACTGGGTTTTGCTATCGCTTGCGATGCAAACGTGGAAGGGGTGGACAAAAAGAGAAAGTTATTAGCAGAATTAGCGATTTTTACAGTACTCAAGACCAAGGGCACAATTATTAACTTTTGAATTACGAAAAACACCTTTTCCGATATCATTTTTGCTTGCCAGACCTTTCCCCGCCTGCCATCGCCTGAATGCTCCGTATATGAGCGATAAGGCAGTGGCGGGCAGGCCAACCCCGCAAAAACGATACACGGAACGTCGTTTCGTAATTTAAGATACAATACTATTTTATGACAAATCTACCAACATTACGCGAGGTTATTAGGGACGCAGAAGCGCGCCATATTGCAATCGGACATTTTAACATTTCAAACTTAGAAGGATTGTGGGCAATTTTTCATGCGGCAAAGGCGTTGAATGTTCCGGTGATTGTCGGGCTTTCGGAAGGAGAGCGTGATTTTGTTGGTGTTCGTCAGGCGGTTGCTTTGGTAAAAAGTATTCGTGAAGAATATCAATACCCGATTTATATAAATGCAGACCATACGTATTCAGTTGAGCGTGTAAAAGAAGCGATAGACGCGGGATTTGACGCGGTAATTTTCGATGGTGCGGAACTTCCTCTTGAGGAAAATATTGCGTTCACAAAACAGTGTGTTGAGTACGCGCGCGCATCGGGAAGAGACGTGCTTGTTGAGGCAGAAGTGGGCTACATCGGTACTTCATCAAAAGTGCTTGATGCGATTCCCGAAGGCGTGAAATTTGACGATTCATCGCTCACATCACCCGAACAAGCGGCACATTTTGTGAAAGCGACGGGGGTTGATTTGTTCGCGCCAGCAGTTGGGAATATTCATGGCATGCTTAGAAACGCGCCAGAGCCACGTCTTGACATAGAACGTATTCGCAAGGTGCGCGTGGCAGCAGGTGTACCCCTGGTACTTCATGGTGGGTCGGGGACATCTGACGAAGATTTCCGCGAAGCAATCAAAGCAGGGATTAGCATAGTGCACATCAATACCGAAATTCGTGTTGCATTTATGAAGTCACTTAGCTCATATCTCACTGCACATCCTGACGAAGTTGCTCCGTATAAAGTTATGAAAGAACCAACTGGAGCGATGCAAAAGGTCATCGAGGCGCGGTTACGGTTGTTTAGCGGCTTGCCCTCCTAACTTTCAACAAAAATGATGCCTTTGCCTATGAGCAGTTTTTGAAGACAGGGTGGGGGCGTAATTATGTAACTAAAACTCTGAAGAACTTTTTTAACAGTTGAAAGTTTGGCGGGTAAATAAAACTTGCATTAATCCTCAAAATCCGTATACTAACCCGATATGAATATCATACTTAAAGGAGAAATTCGCGACCCAAAGGCGAAACTTTCCGCGATTCGCGAGAAGGGTTTTGTTCCAGGAGTTTATTACGGCCACAAAGAGGCGGCAACACCGTGCGTGTTCCCGATGATTCCATTCAAGAAAGTATGGAAAGAAGCAGGAGAGTCAACGGTGGTTACCCTTGAAATGCCAAAAGGCAAGGTTTCGGCGCTTATCCATGAAGTTCAAGTAGACCCTGTTAAAGGTCAACCAATCCATGTTGATTTCTATGCGCTTGAAAAGGGGCAGGAAGTTTCGGTTAACATTCCGCTTGAGTTCATCGGTGTTTCAGTTGCGGTAAAGGACCTCGGTGGCTCACTCGTAAAAGTACTCCATGAAGTTGAGGTAAAAGCACAACCAGAAAATCTTCCTCATAATTTTGTTGTTGACATTTCTTCACTTGACACACTCGACAGTCAAATTCTTGCAGAGAGTATTGTTCTTCCAAAAGGAGTAACTTTGGTAACTCATGGAACAGATGTTGTTGCGGCAATCGCCGTCGCAAAGGAGGAAATAGGGGAAGCTCCCGTGATGGACATCTCGTCAATTGAGGTTGAAAAGAAGGGTAAGAAGGAAGAGGAGGAAGTGCCGGCAGAATAAAGTAAAAAACAGCTGAGTACCAGAATGGTACTCAGCTGTTTTTTTGCTATACTATAAAAGTTGAATTACGGAACTCTTACTCGGAGTATCATTCTGAGGGTACGGATTTTTTGAAGCTTAAAAATCCTGAAATGCTCGTGTCGCCACCCTCGCAGCCCCCTTCCCATGATACCCACTCGACGAGTTTTGTAGGTTAAAACTGTTCATGCCTAAAAATATTTTTTTGAAGATTATAATATTTTTTACACTACCCACTATTCTTTGCGGAGGTGTATTTTTTGTATCAGCGCAAGTTTCAGCGCCGTGCGATTCTGCATGCCGCGCAAAACTAGAAGCAGATTTGGCAACTCTGGAAAAAGAAATAAATACTCAGGCCGCCCTTCTTGAAAGCAAGCAACGCGAGGGGGTATCTCTGGAGCGTGATGTGGCAATTCTTACGGCGCAAATTCAAAAAGCGAAACTTTCAATAAAGGCGCGAAATCTCTCCATTGCTAGTCTTGTTGAAGATATTGGCATAAAAAATAAAACTATTACTAAATACTCGGCAAAGATCGATCAAGCGCGGGAGTCTCTGGCGGGGTTGATGCGTCATACAAATGAGCTTGATACTTATTCTATTGCGGAAGTCGCGCTTTCGGATAAAGACATTTCAGATTTTTTTAGCGATTTAGACAATTTTGAGTATGTTGAGGACGCGATAGGAGAATCTCTCAACGAGTTGGGCGTTGCAAAAAAGGTAACCGAAGAAGCTAAAACAGCATTAGAAGAAAAAAAGGACAAAGAAACAGATGCGCGTTACCAGAAAGAACTTGAACAAAAATTTCTCACCTCAAAAGAAAAAGAAAAAGCGCAGGTGCTTAAGGTGACTAAAGGGCAAGAGGCGGCATATCAAAAAGTGTTGAAAGAAAAACAAGCTCGCGCCGCGTCAATTCGCGCCGCACTCTTCGCCCTGCGCGACACGGGAGAAATTCCGTTTGGTCAGGCGTATGATTATGCAAAAATTGTGTCCCTAAAGACAGGGATTCGCCCTGCTTTCATCCTCGCAATCTTTATGCAAGAGTCAGGTTTTGGAAAGAGTCAGGGGTCATGTTACCTCAAGGACATTGTGACAGGCAGCGGAGTCGGGAAGAACACAGGAACATCATTTGCAAACGTAATGAAGCCCACAAGAGACGTTAAGCCATTTTTGGATATTACCGAAAGACTTGGGCGTGACCCATTTAAAACCCCTGTATCGTGCCCTCAGCAAGCTGGGTACGGTGGCGCAATGGGGCCTGCTCAGTTTATTCCTTCAACGTGGGTGTTGTACGAAGGTCTCATCACGAGGGCACTGGGTATCAAAACAGCAGACCCTTGGCGCGCGCGTGACGCATTTATGGCTGCGGGGTTCCTTTTGAAAGACAATGGCGCAAAGGCAAATTCTTATAGCGCTGAACGCAATGCGGCATGCAGGTATTTCTCTGGTTCGTTATGCTCGAAATCTTCGTGGGCGGCAACTTATGGAACTCAGGTTATGAGTAAGGCGGAAACGATACAAACAACAATGATTGATCCGATAGAGAATCTGTAGACTTTGAATTACGAAACGATATCGGGAAAGGAGTTTCGTAATTCAAAGGGTAGAACTATTTCAAAGTCCGAGAGAGTGCTTTAAGAGAATCAATTTCAATTGGTTTCAACATTTCATAAAATTGTTTTGCGGTTGGTTGTTTTTTGCTGCCAAGAGAGATCAAGAGCGCATCCATTTTTGCTTTTGTTTCAGGGGTGGCAATGAGTGTTCCTGCTTGAATTGTTTGAGAGAACCATTCAGCATTATTTTTTATACACAGTGCGTCTTTGTTTGTTGCCTCAAGTGTCGGGCAGAGCGCGAGGGTAAGGAAGTTTATATTTGTGCGTGCTTCGCTAATTTTTTTGTCCGTCAATGCGCGTATTGCTTGCTCTGTTTCAAGTATGGTTTTCACGGCAGCGAGTTCCCCATTTGTCTTATCAAGTTCTTGCATTAGAGATGTGTTTGTCTCGGTATTTTGTGAAAAAAGCGCCCACACTCCGATAGCGGAGAGAAGATATAATCCTATAAGAAATTTAATTGTTTTTGTCATTGCAAAATTGTATCAATTATTAAATTGACTTACAAGATGTAGTTTGTTATAGTTGTTGATAACAGCCGCGCTTGCGGACTTTTTATTTGCAAAATCAATCATGGAATTCAGAAACATAGCAATTATCGCTCACGTTGACCACGGCAAGACCACTCTTACCGATGCTTTGATGCGCCAGACAGGAATGACAAAAGAGGGGGTTACCATGGACTCAAACGCTCTTGAGCTTGAGCGCGGGATCACCATTTACGCAAAAAACACCTCTGTTTTTTATAAGGGGACAAAAATAAATATTGTGGATACTCCGGGTCATGCGGACTTTGGCTCAGAGGTTGAACGAGTTCTTCGTTCTATCGACACCGTACTTCTTCTTGTTGATGCGCAAGAGGGGCCAATGCCACAGACACGCTTTGTTTTGAAGAAGTCACTTGAACTTGGGTTGAAGCCAATCGTTGTGCTGAACAAAATCGACAAACCCGCAGCCCGTCCAAAAGAAGTGCATGATGAAGTGTTTGAGCTTTTCTTTGAGCTTGGCGCAACTGATGAGCAACTTGATTTTACGACGGTGTACGCTATTGGTCGTCAGGGTGTTGCAAAACGCGCGCTCGATGAGGATTCAAAAGACCTCAATCCATTGCTCGATGTTATTCTTGAGAAGGTTCCGGCAGTAAAAGCGGATGCAACTGCGCCTGTGCGTATGCAACCATTCAACCTTGGCTACGATAACTTCCTCGGACGCCTGGCTATTGGGCGCATCTACGAAGGAACGCTTCACGCAGGGGAAGCTATTGTTATAAAAAATGCAGACGGAACTTCACGCGCTGGTCGTATTACCAAGCTCTGTACTTTTGAGGGAACTGAACGCAAGGAAGTAGAAGAAGCAGTTGCAGGGGATATTGTTATGGTTGCTGGGCTACCTGATGTCTATATTGGCGAGACACTCTGTGCGAACGCTTCACAAGAGGCACTTCCTGCTATCAAGGTTGACGAGCCAACGATTTCGCTGAATTTTTTTGTGAACGATTCGCCATTTGCAGGACGTGAGGGGAAGTTTGTTACGATACGTCAGATTCGTGACCGTCTTGAGCGCGAGCTTGAAGTCAATGTGGGACTTCGTGTAGATTTTTCTCAAATGGATTCGTTTAAGGTGTACGGCCGTGGCGAACTCCACATCTCTATTCTTCTTGAACAAATGCGTCGTGAAGGTTTTGAGCTCCAGGTATCACAGCCACAGGTTATTATTAAAGAGGAAAATGGCAAGAAGCTCGAGCCGTACGAGGAGCTTATTATCGACGTACCAACCGAGCTATCTGGTGGCGTGATTGAAAAGATTAGCAAACGTAAAGGCATGATGACCAACATGAAAGAGGAGAACGGCATCACTCGTATTACTTTTGATATTCCTACGCGCGGACTCCTCGGTTACCGTGGGCAGTTTGTGGTGGATACAAAGGGTGATGGTATTCTTTCAGCACGTTTTATTGAGTTCCGTGAGCACGCAGGGGAGATTGTGAAGCGTGCAGCTGGCTCGATGACTTCAATGGCATCAGGTAAGGCGCTTGGTTTTTCTCTTTATAATCTTCAGGACCGTGGCACACTCTACATTGGTCCTGCGGTGGAAGTTTACGAAGGGCAGGTTATCGGGAACACGTCAAAGGGGGATGAGATGACCGTGAACCCTACAAAAGGAAAACAACTTTCAAATATGCGCTCATCGGGTACCGATGAAGCAATTACGCTCACTCCACCGTTTGACCTTTCGATCGAGCGCGGGCTTGAGACAATGACCGAGGAGGAATATTTGGAAATTACCCCAAAGTCAGTACGGCTTCGTAAAAAGTATTTGACTGATGCGGATCGCGTGAAGGCAACAAGGAAGAATTAAAAGGGAAACAGGTAGAGCTTGTGGAACGATAAGGACAGTGGTCCACCTGTTCTTCCTGCCCTGAATGTTCCCAGCGTTATCCACACCCTTGAATTTTTAGAATATTGTGCTTTTTTTGCCCTCGTGGTACCCTTATTTGGTAAGAAGTTTTCACTCAGTGCTTGCTTGATTCTAGTATTCTAGTAGGTGAGAGAGCGAGGGGAAAAGGTCATCTTACGATTAGAATTAAGCAATAAAAGCAAAAAGAATATGGCAAAGAAATTGTATGTAGGAGGGATTCCTTACTCAACGACTGAGGATGATCTTAAGGCAGCGTTTGCAGAAATTGGTGAAGTTACTTCATCAGCAATCATCATCGACAAGATGACTGGTCGCTCGAAAGGGTTTGGTTTCATCGAAATGGCAAATGATGCAGATGCTGACAAGGCAATCACAGAAATGAATGGCAAGGATTTCCAGGGTCGCACACTTACGGTAAACGAAGCACGTCCTCTCGAGGAGCGCGCACCTCGTCGTGAGTTTGGCGGTGGAAATCGTCGTATGTAATTTTTTTAATTACCCAACAAAAAACCCGTTCTTCCCGAGCGGGTTTTTTGTTGGGTTCTTTATTGATGATGAAGTATTTATCTTCTTCATCATCAATAAATCATTGTGGTGATTTTATTGTGGTGGTATAATATTGAGGTAATAATTTAACAGTTTAATTTAATCAAACTATGAAAAAAGTATTTTTTGGGGGGATGGCACTGCTTTTAGTTCCATTTGCTACTTTTGCGCAAACAGCGCCAGCAGAAACGACTACAACAACTTTTGCAACAACAATTGCTGATCCAGGTTTAATTCCAGGAGATTTCTTCTATTTCATTGATAAAATTGGAGAAACGATTAATACCGCTCTTACCTTAAATAAGGAAAAGAAAGCACGTCTTCATCTCGAGTATGCAAAAGAACGTGTAGCAGAAGTGAAAGAAGTGCTTAAAAATCCAAAAGCAAAGCTTGAAGATATTGCCTCCGCAAAAGAAGATTTTGCCACGCGAGTTGCCGAAGCGGCATTGTTGGTAAAAACTCAGAAAGAGTCGGGTGCTGACGTAGCAGATCTTGCGCGTGAGCTTGACGATGATCTTGATGTTTCTCGTATAGAACTTAAAAAAATATTGCGTGAACACCAGAGTAATCAAGGGCGTGCTGAGTCAGTAATACGTGAAAAACTCGGAAGTCTTACGGACACAGAAGCCCCACAACTTGAAGGGTTGGTAAATGCATTAAATGCTATTACGAAAGAAAAAAGTGATGCTATAAAAGAAGAGGGTGATATTGACACAGACCTTGAGGACGAACAAGCACTTTTTGAGGAAGTTATGGGGAAGGAAATGTCTGCTCAAAAGCATATTGAACAAGCAGTGCGTCTCCGAGACCGTCTTGAAGAGAAAGAAGGACAAATCCCCACACAAGCTTTACAGATGATGAAGCAAGCGCAAGAAGCAATAAATCGCGGTGATTTTGATTCTGCAAAAAGAATTTCAAAGGATGCAGAAAAAGCGCTTGAGGATGCAAAGATAGACGAAGACAATATAGAAATGGAACCCTCAATCATGATGGGCTTAGGAGCAAACGAAGATATAGATGTTGAAGGTCTTGATGATCTTGAGCGCGGGATAAAAGAAAGCGAACGAATGATGCAAAGCATTGGGGTGGATATTGATGAGAATGAGGCAAACACCAGCAACAGGTAACCATCTTTTGGGGTTGCTTTATCTGAGCATCGTCGTAGCCATTTTGGTTGCGGCGATGCTTGCTGTTTCTGCTCAAAAAGGTGTTCGAAATAAAGTTATTTTAGGTAATCAGGAAGTTGTTGTTGAAATCGCAGACACTTCTTTTTTACGAGAAAGGGGCTTGAGTGGACACCCTGAACTTACTGTGAACGAGGGGATGCTTTTTGTTTTTGAGGATCTTCAAAAACATGGATTTTGGATGAAAGACATGCGTTTCCCTATAGATATTATTTGGTTTGATCAAAACAAGAAGATTGTTGATGTAGAGGAACGTGCAACACCGCAATCATATCCAAAAGTATTCATTCCTCATGTTTCTTCTCAGTTTGTCCTTGAGGTGCCAGCAGGATTTTTCTCTGAACATCGTTTAAAAATTGGAGACATCATCAAAATTCTCTGATAAATTATAACTATCCGCAGGATGCGGGTTTACACGTTTCAATTTTTGTTTTTCGCTGTTTATTTTATAGTTTTCCACCTGTTGTATTTTTTATTTTGGAGTACAATATGAGAACATTATTAAAAGTTTAGCAGTTGATAAATTAATTTAGAGTATTGTATGCAAAAGAGCACCACGAACGCAAAAAAAACAGTTGCCCAAGCAAAAAAGACCCCTATTGCAAATGTTCGTAAGCGCAATGGAGAGGTTGTTCCTTATGACATTGAGCATATTAGCAATGCGGTCTATAAGGCGATGCGTTCGACGGGCGAGGGGGAACACAAAGAAGCAGAATATATCGCGCGCAAAGTACAATCGGAGCTTGTACGCATTGGGAAATTAGTCAAAGATTTTGTCCCAACCGTGGAAGGGATACAAGATATTGTTGAAAAAGAGCTTATTTTAGAGGAGTTTGTTAAAACTGCTAAGGGATATATTCTCTATCGTGAAGAACGCGCGCGGGCTCGTGATGCAAAGGGTGAAATTCCAGAGGATGTTAAAAAGTCTGTTGCTGAAGGGAAGAAATATTTCCGTAATCCAATGTCAGAGTTCGTGTATTACCGTACTTATTCTCGTTGGCTCCCTGAAAAAGGACGTCGTGAAACTTGGATTGAGACAGTTGACCGTTATGTGTCGTTCATGCACGAAAATTTAGGAGGGAAACTTACTGAAAAAGAATACGCAGAAGTACGCGAAGCGATTTTGAAGCAAGAGGTCATGCCATCGATGCGTCTTCTTTGGGGAGCGGGGGACGCAGCACGAAAGACGAATGTATGTGGTTATAATTGTTCGTTCATTGCTCCGTCGTGTACTCAAGATTTGGGTGAGGTAATGTATCTCCTTATGTGTGGTACGGGTGTGGGGTACTCTGTAGAGAGTCAGAATGCGCAGTCATTTCCTCAAATAAAGAAACAGACAGGAAAGGTTCTTCCTACTCATGTGGTGCACGATAGCAAGGAGGGTTGGGCAGATGCGTACGTCCTCGGTATGAATACTTGGTTTGGTGGTGCCGACATTAAGTTTGATTATTCAAAACTCCGCCAAGCAGGAACGCGACTTATTACTATGGGGGGGAAAAGTTCTGGTCCTGAACCACTTATTTCCCTCATGGAGTTCTCTCGTGAGCGTATCATGAAAAAGCAAGGACGACGCCTTACAAACCTTGATCTTCATGACGTTATTTGTAAAATCGGCGAGGTGGTTGTTTCTGGTGGTGTGCGCAGAAGTGCCCTCATTTCGCTTTCTGACCTTGATGACCATGATATGCGTCACGCAAAGGATGGGCAGTTTTACCTTACCGATCCGCAACGCATGATGGCGAACAATTCAGCAGTTTACTGGCAGAAGCCCTCGAATGCAGAATTTTTGGATGAATGGGTCGCGTTGATGAAAGGTGGCTCTGGCGAACGCGGAATCTTCAATCGTGGGTCGCTTTCAAAACAGGTACCTGCGCGTCGCTGGAAGACGCTCGAAAAAGATTTTGATACATGTGGGACAAACCCGTGTGGAGAAATTATCCTCAAGTCAAAGCAATTCTGTAATTTATCAGAAGTTGTCGCGCGCGCAGAGGACACTGAGGAAACTCTTCTAAAGAAAGCGCGTCTCGCTGCGCTCTTGGGGACATATCAGTCATCCCTCACTAACTTTGGGTATCTCTCGAAGGAATGGAAAGAAAATTGCGAAGAAGAGCGTTTGCTTGGAGTGTCTGTAACAGGTCAGTGGGACTGTAAAACTGTTCGTGATCCAAAGGTTTTGCAGAAAATTCGCGATGAAGCAGTAAAGATGAACAAAGAATATGCAAAACGGTTTGGTATCAACGCTTCTACTGCGGTAACTGCGGTAAAGCCGTCGGGGACTGTTTCCCAGCTCGTAGATGCTGCCTCGGGGATGCACCCACGCAATTCACAGTATTATATTCGTCGTATCCGTATATCGGCAACTGACAGTCTTTTTAAGATGATGAGAGATCAAGGTGTCTCGTACCAGCCAGAGGTTGGGCAGTCAATGGAAAATGCGGTTACCTATGTTTTGGAATTTCCTGTCAAAGCACCAGAGAAGTCTATTTACAAGAATGACCAGACTGCGCTTGATCAACTCTTGTATTGGAAGATGGTAAAAGAGAACTTTACAGAGCATAATCCTTCAGTTACTATTTCAGTAGGGGATGATGAATGGATTGCTGTTGCAAATTGGCTCTATGAAAATTGGGACATGATTGGAGGGTTGTCATTCTTGCCACGCTCGAATCATGTGTATCGCCTCGCTCCGTACGAGGAGATAACTAGAGAGCAGTATGAAGCAATGGTAAAGAAATTCCCCGAGATTGATTTCTCAAAGATCGTAAGTTATGAACGCGAAGACCAGACTCAAGGTTCAAAGGAGCTGGCGTGTGTGGCAGGGGTGTGTGAGATAGCGTGAGCAGTTTAATATTAAAATAATAAATAATATGGCAAAAGGAAGAGACGCGCATAAGGAAAAGAAGAAACCAAAGAAGGAGAAGGCAAAGTAGGGTGGAGGTTTCAAAAAAAAAGAAAAACCTCGGGGTAACCCGAGGTTTTTCGTATCCCATATCTATAAGCCGAATTCTGTATCA
>Ga0209541_10012364_pt1 | contig 13216 bp, 18 predicted proteins | sample RifCSPlowO2_01_FD_184027 | JGI IMG/M metagenome (GOLD analysis project Ga0209541, IMG submission 184027) | Groundwater microbial communities from Rifle, Colorado - Rifle CSP2_plank lowO2_0.1 (SPAdes) (version 2) | ecosystem: Environmental > Aquatic > Deep subsurface > Groundwater | place...
CGAGGCGCGAGAGCTTGGCTTTATGGGGCAGAACGTTTTTTTTGAAAATACTAAGCCGCTCCGCCGCCTCTTCCTCGCTAAGGCCGGTGCGGGTGGTTTCAAGAATATCCAGCACTTCGCCGATTGGCAAAGCCCAAAACGACCTCTGCAAAATGTCTTTTATAATCGCCATTGACCTTTTAATAATTTTAACACACAATGCAGTCAGTTCGTTTCGGAGAAAAAACATGCCGGAAGTCCAGATTTATACCTGGCAAGAGTTTGAAGTTGATGTGGAAAAGATCGCAAGAACAATCAAGGCGTGGGATAAAAAATTTGTTTATATTTACGGCCCTCCCAGAGGCGGACTACCCTTAGCCGTTTGCCTTTCGCACCGCCTAAATATTGAACTGATGACGAATTCTCCGTTGGATGTCCTGATGCGAGCATTCTTTTCAACCACGTTGATTGTTGACGACATCGCCGATACCGGAAAAACGCTTCAGTCATTCAAAGAAAACGGGTTTTTCATCGCTACGCTCTTCAAACACCCCAATAGCGTCGTGAAGCCCGACATCGCCATCCGCGAAAAACAGGACCGCTGGATTCAATTCCCGTGGGAAGTCAAATGAAGCTCTTGAAGCTTCATTTTTTATTTCTCAATACATGGGGAAAATCTACCGCGGAAGGGGTGAGCGCTGCGCCAAGCCAGGCTTGGCTCCGCTATTCGAACAGCTCGGAAACCCTCGGGTTTCCAGCAGCCCAAGTGGTATGACGCGTCATACCACTTGGGCTGCCTTCCTACACGGGAAACTCCCGTTTCCCGACCCCTTCCCGTTCGAATCTCACCAGAAAAATTTTAAACGCCCCATTCGGGGCGTCAAAATTTTTGCGGTGGGGGTGAGATTCGAACTCACGATACCCTTTCGGATATAGCAGTTTTCAAAACTGCCGCCTTAAACCACTCGGCCACCCCACCAAATAATGACCCACTATGGGGTCACTAATAGTTTATACAAATTTGTCCCATTGTCGCCATCGGCCTTCGCGACCAATTTGAAGCCCATGCTCAAGTACATATTATTCGCGGCCACGCGCTCGGGCTTGCTGGTAAGATAAACATTGAACGATTCTTGATTTACCGCCGCCACTTCTTTGGCGGTCGCGACAAGTTTCTCGGCAAGCATTTTCCCGATTTTCAAACCGCGGTGGTTTTCATCAACGACAACCGCGTGAATTTCGCTGTGCCAGCCGTCCGGACCCCAAACGAAATAAATCAGCGCCATACCGACAATACTGTCCGAGGTGTAGACTTCCGTGTCCCGCGCGACGTAAAGACAAGAGCGCCGGAGCGAAGAAGTTCTCCTGCCGCAGGCGCAAAGAAGCCAACCCAACGTAATCGGTTTGGCTTTTTTGGAAAGCTGCGGCAAAAGTTTGTTTATGCCGTCAACTTCCGATTGCCGAACGTTAGTCGGCCCCAAAAGCTCAATGACAATGTTGGACATTTTTCCTCCAATCCTCAAAGTACCGCCTTCTTTATATCGCTATTTACTCGCTCGGTCAAACGTGGGTATGATGGAAACAGAACTTTAATATGGTGGCCAATGACCGAACAGACCACGCCCGAAAGCGCGCGAAAGATAATGGGCCCCGATTTTATCTCGCTTGAAGAGGCGGCAACCGTCTTTCCGTGCGACCTTAATGGCCTCTTGCAACTGAAGTCTATCCCGTACAGCCAGGGACTGCTGTATCAATTGAGCGAACCCGATCACCCGTTCGTTCTGGTGCCGGGCATTCCTTTTTCTCACAACGGCAAAACTCGGCCTCTGACCATTGCTTCAATGCGTGATATTTTCCGCAATATCCCAAACTTGTTTGCCCAGACCACGGAATTTTATTCATACGAACATCAATTTATCCATAATCACGTTTGCCTGCCTCAATGGCACCTCTTGTCCAAAAATCCCATGACCCCCGCGGAAATAAAAAACATTCTCGTCAATCAGGAGATGTCACAAAAAGATTTTATGATTGGGCGGGCGGTTGTTTATGTCTACGCCTGGCTTCTGTTTTCCAATCTCCGCAAAGAATCCGTCTTTGCCGGCGATTGGGTGACAGCCTGCGATAGCTATTCGGCCAACTCGCTCAAGCCCTACGCCTGCCTGTTTTTTGGCGAGAACCAAATTTCTATGCGCCGTTGGTCCGCGCAAAGCCCTTTTTTGCCGAGTATCATACCTTTAATAAAACGCGATTTGACATAACCCCTCCGATGTACGTCGGAGGGGTTTATGATTGCAAAAGTTATCGTGAGATTACCCGATCCACTCGCGCAGCTTCGGGAATTTTGAACAAATCGGCAATCCGGAACACCATTTTTCCAATCCCCATACCCTGCCCGCGCGCAGACTTCCAAGAACCAGCAAACCGGCAATGTAAATAATGTGCTCGTCTACTATTAGTGAGTGGGTATTCGGATACGGAAAACTCAAAATCGGCAAATAATATAACAACATCAGCACGGCGCCCAAAGCTGACGACAATCGCACGCCAATCCCTAAAATCAGGGAAACGCCGAGAAGCGTGAGCCCCCATTCGTTCATGAAATTAGTAATCGGCAAAATCGCTGGACTCGCGAGCCAATGGAAAAAACCGGCAAATGTCTTAGCGGCATTAAGATAGCCGGCGGCAGACCACTCGGGATTTAAAACTTTCGTAATGCCGGCATAGAAAAACATCCAACCCATTGTTACGCGGAATAAAAACAAAGAGATTTGCGCGTACTTGGTCATAATTATTTCTTCTATTTAATTATACAACATCCCGACAAAAAACAAATCCGAACTGTGGAAGAGTACGGAATGAAGTTGTGGACCTACGGGGAATCGAACCCCGACCCCGTCCATGCCATGGACGTGTGATACCACTTCACTATAGGCCCTTTCTATTTTGAAATTATTATATCCGATTTTTTGACATTGGCAAATCGGGATGTTAGCGTTGATGTGGTTATTTGAAATCGGAGGCGCGATGGACATTTCGCTTATGATTTGGGCGATTGTCGTTTTGGTCTTTTCGGTCATACTTCACGAAGTTTCTCACGGCTGGATAGCGCTAAAATTCGGCGACAGAACCGCCGAGTTCGCCGGTCGGCTGACCCTCAATCCCATTCCGCACTTGGATTTGTTCGGCTCCATCATATTGCCGGCAATTCTGATTTTCACCGGTTCTCCGATAATGCTGGGTTGGGCAAAGCCGGTGCCGGTTAACCCTGATAATTTCCGAAACTACCGCTGGGGGACTTTCTGGGTTTCCATCGCTGGCATTGCCACCAACTTGTGTTTGGCCCTGGTATTCGGCCTGGCCATCCGCCTGCTGGTTACCTTTGGCATGATTGATGTGTCCGGTTCCGAGCCCGGCAGATTGTTCGCAATGCTGTGCTTACCCGTCATAATCAATCTGTTCCTGGCAGTCTTCAACCTCGTACCGATTCCGCCGCTGGACGGTTTCAATGTCTTTGCCTCGCTGTTCGGAGTCATTGAAAAGGCGCAGGCAGCCATTGCGAGGTTTGGTTTAGCGTGGTTCGTGGTTCTTTTTGTGCTGTTGTGGGTTTCGCCGATAATAAGCATAATGACCAACGTTGTCTTTTTCTTGGGCGGCATTATAACCGGGATATAACCCGGTTTTTTTAATACTGGTTAATTTTCGACTGCTGAGAGGATACAGCGGAACCGTCCTTGCATAATCTTGCTATTTCCGATATGATAGTGGTATGAATGGCCACAAAATTACTAATGATGAAGTTAGAGAAATTATAAGACTCCGTAAGTTGGGTCATAGCCTGCCCGAAATTATGGCAAAAGTTAATCGCGGTAGTTCTACGGTGTTTAAGTACGCTAAAAACGTTGCCATAGATTCTAAGTATTTGGAATTGTTAAGAATAAAACAAGGTGGTAGCAAAAAAAGATCCGACCAGCAATGGATCATTGCGCAAGAAAAAGCGAGAAAGTTGATTGGCGAAACGCTTGATTCAAAATCAAGAATACTGATCGCGGCCGCCTTATATTGGGGCGAGGGCGCTAAAAAAGATTTTAGTCTAACCAATAGCGACCCGCGGCTGATTAAGACTTTTATAAATTTTTTGAAGGATGTGGGTATCGAAAAAGACCAGTTTAGGATTACGTTGAGAATTTACGAAGATTTGGAAGAAGACAAGGCCATACAATTTTGGTCAAAGCTTATTGGAACACCGAAAAAACAAATTCTTAACGTCAATGTACTACAAGGCAAGAAAGGGGGTAAATTGAAATATGGAATGTGTCGAATAAGGGTTACTAAAGGCGGCCCTTATTTGAAATTAATCCAAAGTATTATAGAGTTAATTACGCTTAAAAGTGGGACAACCCCCTCGTAGTTCAATGGATAGAACGGCTCACTCCTAACGAGCAAATCGAGGTTCGATTCCTCGCGAGGGGACAAATAGTTGCTATTTTGTGCTCAAAGGTGCTACAATTGCCCTATAAGCTCAAATACGAGCTTCAAAGGTCCAAAAAAACTTAAAATCAATACAATGGCAGACGTTACAGGATATTGCGTTAAGTGCAAGGCCAAGGACAGAAAGATGGTGAATGCCAAGGAAGTTGAGATGAAAGGCAAGGGCGACAGGGTCCGCCGAGCGATGACCGGCACTTGCGAGGTTTGCGGCACAAAGATGTTCCGCATTATGGGAAATAAGTAATGTTTGTTTAGGCCTAAACAAATGTGATAAAATACCCTGGATTACCGGGGTATTTTATTGGAGATGTGCCAGAGTGGTTGAATGGGCCTGTTTCGAAAACAGGTATGCCCGAAAGGGTATCGGAGGTTCGAATCCTCCCATCTCCGCCAGGGCCTATAGTTCAGTGGCAGAACACCTCATTTGCAATGAGGAGGCGCCAGTTCGATTCTGGCTAGGTCCACACACATTAGCTAAATTGAATATGGCGTGGTGGCGAATACGGGCGCGGCACAAATAGTCCAACGGTTCATTTAATACTGCTTGGACTATTTGTTTATCTTTAATAATTAACTTTTTGAAAAATGTCCTTACCAGCAATGCTTTGAGTTCAGGCGGGGCTTTCTTATACGCATAGCAACAGTTAGCGGCTAACGCCAAAGCCATTTCAATTGTTTTTAGAACATTAGCAATGTTACTCTCGGATTTTGCTAATTCCTCATTGAGTCTTTTTTCGTCAGCTTCTAAGTCCACTTTAACACCCTGAAAAAGCTCCAAATCGTTTTCGCTGGCCTTATTATCAATAAGTTGCAAGACAAGGTTTTTCTTTCGCCGCTTAATATCCTCAATTTTATTTAAAATGTCGGCACGGGCTTTTTCGTAAATCTTTTGCTCATCATTAAAAAGAGCTTTAATTCTATTCCTGATTTGTTCAGTAAAACTATTTGGCAATTGCACTAATCTAAGCACTTCTAAAAATTGGTTTAAATAATCATTTTCCTGACCGTATCCTTGATTACAATTAACACGCTTACTATGCTGTGATTTTAAACAACGCAAATATCTAACTAAATCGCCATTTTTAAGAGTATGCTCCTCTGCGGTCATCTTACTGCCACATTCGCCGCAAAAAGAAATAGTTTTGAGTATTGAAAACAATCTGCGGTTGCGGCTACCGCCGCCCAGTCGGGCGTCAAGTATCGCCTGTGCTTTTTCAAATAACCCTCTATCCAAAAAAAATTCGTGCCTGCCGCTTGGATTGTTTAAGCCGCCCCAATCAATAACGCCAGTGTAAAACTTATCTCTCAGCATTTTGGCTAAAAAGCTGATACACACTTTACCACTGCTGTTTTTATTCCTTCTCAACAAAAACCCCTCCTTTCCTAAAGCTTCGGCAAGGGTAGCCAGCGAATAATTACCAGTTGCAAAAAGTTCAAATGTTTTTATAACCCATTTGGCTTCCTGCCAGCTTACTTCAAGCCACGCCCGAACCTTTCCTGTGGCAACTTTTTCTTGGACGTTTTTATATCCGTAAGGAGCTCGCGTTGGCCACCAGCCGTCTTTTACTTTTTGATTCATGCCGGCTTTAACCTTTTCGGCACTTTGTAAAGAAAAAAACTCGGCCACCGATGATAGGACGCCCTCCAACATTTGCCCCGAAGGCGTCTTATCGGTTCCCTCAGTGGCAGAACATATGCTAATTCCTTTTTGCTCAAGATCTTGTTTTATCAATGCAAAATCAATGCGATTGCGCGCTAAGCGACTAATGTCGTAAAAAACTACCGCTTTTACCTCCCTATCCGACCTGCAACGCTCCCATAAAACTCTAAACTGCGGACGGTTTGCCGTTCGAGCTGATTCGCCTGCGTCAACGTAAATGTCGGTATCCTCGTTAACCTCAAAGCCATTTTTATTGGCATATTCAAGACAACGCTCTTTTTGAGCGGGAATCGACAGGCCTTTTTGGGCTTGGCGGTCTGTCGAGACTCTTAAATAAACCAGAGCCTTCATAACTTATTTGATCAATGAAATTATTAAGTTGGCGGCCTTCTCGACCTCCCTTCTGAAAACGGGAATCATAGTTTTTTGACCGCCGCTCGTTTCAAGAATTAACTGCTGTAGAAGTTTATTGACTGAAACATCGGCAATCTTAGAAACAGGTATCACTTTGCTTGACGTTAAACGCTTAATTTCAATTCGGTCAGAATAAACAAAAAGCTTGCCCCAAATTACCCCGATTTTAAATTCGCCCAATAATGTATCTTCCATGAAATGTTTATAATTTTTTTAATTGCGACCTTTAAGTGAATTATTTATAAACCTCCAACGAACTGCTAAAAGCGGTCACCTCGGCGACTTTTTCATTTGAGAATGCATCACGAATCTCAAAGAATGTGTATCCCGTAATCCTCTTCCTCAATGTTGCGATTTTCGCTAAAAAGTCTTTTTTGAATTGGACAGTTTGCGAATACCAAACACTTCCAACATAAACAGTCCAACCCTTGTCTGGCGTAAAATCATAAGACATGACTAGCCCAGACTCTTTAGCCAATCCCATTAGCTCATCAAGCTCTTTTTGTGCCGCTTGCTTGTCGGCTAAATTGACCTGTTCTGTTTTTGCTGTTGATTCAGATTTTTGTTGGGTGGGAGTTGAATCACCGCTATTACCCATGATTCCCACAAGTACAAACAAGGCAATCACTCCACCCACAATCAATATCATTTGCTTAGCATTTAATTTTTGAGTAAATATGCTCATCGTATTTTCTTTTATTTATTACGACCTTTGGGCCGCTGTCAAAAACAAAAAGGGACAGCCAGAACCCGCAACCCACAGCATTGAAAGCCGTGAAGCTCCCAATTGTGGAGGTTTGGCTGCCCCTTTATGCCCGCAATTGGGCCAAAATGGCAGTTCTTCACGGAAAACAATACTGTAGGTTGCAAATTCATTTTAACATTTAGTTTTTATCTTGGTAAATTAGGATTGGTAGCGGCCCTTTAACGGAATTTGCTATGTCTTGAAACAGGTGGCTGTCATTTAAGGAATGTGTGTTATAAACAATCAATGTCAGTGAGCCGGCCGGCTCGTTTGATAGCCCGCCAACAACTTTCTTAAAGGCGGCCATCTCCGCGTAACCGCATTCACTTTCGTTAGCGCCGCATTCAGTGACATAGACATCCTTTTTAGGATGAACCACGAAGCCATTTTCGTCCGCATACTTTAAACACTTTGCCTTTTGCGAATCTATTGGTTCGCTACTGGTACATTTACTTAGATAAATTACAGCTTTCTTTTTCATTTTTTTTACACTTAGTTGACGACCTTTATAATCTCGACAAACTCTCGGATTTTGCCAATTTTTTGCCTTGAACGGTGAACTTGAACTCACTATGAAGTAGAATTTCCTCCTGACGCATTCCCCAATTTTGCTAATTTTCAACCATATTCAGCAGTCTTTCGTCCAAGTTGCCCAACTAGGTGGTTAAAATAGGCGGCGGGCTTCATAACGCGACCAACCGCTACTCCCTTTCTTGTTTCGTTGTAGGCATTCTCAATAACTGCAATACCGTACTTTTTAAGGCGGCTCAAAATAAAATTTATGTCTTTTTCGCCGAATTCAGCCGCAATTTTTAAACATTTTTCCTCGTTAGAATTCTTGGGAATAAAATCAAATAAATTCCCCTCATCGTTATCGTTTCCCTTATATGAAGCCGATCTTATGACATTATCTTTCTTGTTATCATTATTAGTGCTTCTGCTGACGGGGCTCTCGCCTTGCCGTGAATCTGGCTTATTCGCGGCAATTTCGCCCTCTGACGACTTCTGCCGTGCTAGCTGAACTTCAGCCGCCGGTTCTGCTACAATACCGCCCGCACCGTTGCCGCTACTTTTGCTAATTGTTTGCCCAAACTTTGTTCCTAGGTTTAAAAAAGTGCCATCAGTTAAAGGGTAGTGGTTAACGCGCACCTCAAACGAACTTCTGCGGCCCTGTTGGTTTTCAAACCATATGTACTTCTTACTTTTTAATGCCAGCATTATCTTGTTTATGAAGTTTTTTGTGTATCTAAGACTGAAATCTTTGGCTAGGCCGTCATAGCTGACTTTCACCTTGCCGTTATACGGATTTGTGCTTAGCCACAGCCAAATCAATAACCAAAGCTCCTCAAACCGCAACTGGCCACTTTGATAGTCAGACTGAATTTGCCGCGGAAGCCGTAAAAAGTCCGTTTTGTAATTAGGGGTTTCGGGCTGCATTGTGTTTGTTTTTAATTATTTTTGCCAATTCATTTGCGGTGAGCTTGGCCTCACTGCTAGCGTCTTTGGCCAAATCCTTGGCGACAAGCGCCAAAAAGCGGGCAATGGCATCAACCATCGGTTCAACCGCGATCTCCTTATTGTCGGGCCGATTTTCCATAAATTAACGCCCCCAAGCAGAGTAGCCCGCCAGCCTGAGAGCGTTAATTTATGGGGCTACTAAAATCCAAACTAAAAAACGGGGCTATATTCTTTATAGACCCCATTTCTGTTTAGCTGTGCCAACAATTATCGATTTTGTTGGCCGTCACCGATATCAACACCAAACCATTCCCTAGCAAGGCTTTTAATGCGGCTTAGAGCTTTGCGTACCGCATTGGGCGATATGCCTAATTCCTTGGCCACTTCACGGCTGATTATCTCGTTATAACGAACAACGATATCGCTTCGATTTTCTTTTTCCAACTCCGCTAATTTCTTGGCAGGAGGCCTCTTCTGTTTTGTTAGCAAGCTTAGAAAGCTGTTTCGTAGGTACTCCTTGCGTCGAGTTGGATGTACTGTCCTTTTTATCAGTTTATCCAATATCAGTAAGTCACGATCAAATTCTTTTCTTGAACGTATAGGCAACACGGTTTCAGCTGGAAAATAATTGGTTTGAAGGTTGGCCAAATCTTTAGTTGCAAGGGCAATTTCTTGGGTGTCCAAAATGGCAAAGGTTTTAATTGACAAATAATCAACCTTGCCGCTTTTTGGCTGGTGTTCAATAACAAAATTATATAATGGCGGCATTATTTTATTGCGTAGGATATATGCTCTTAATCCGTCGCCAAATAGGTTAAAAAAATGAAAAGGTAGTTTAAACTTTCTACCCAATTGTTCAATGCGATTACCAAACTCTACGTTTCTTTCCGCCGCATCCAATGAGTGTTGCCAAATCGCCATTTGCTCATCATTAGCGATACCGCCGTTTGGTATACCAAAAAAATCCCGCCTAATCTCGGCTACCTCTTTTTGAAATTCAGGCAGTCTAATAAGAAGCTTAAGCCGCATTTTATTGCGAAATGCGGCCGAACCCAGATCGTTGGCACTCTTACGGCGGGCTACCATAATAGCCGTTATTTTTGCACTTTTAGGTAATAAAGGCAATGAGAATAACTACAGGAGCTACGAAAACTAGCAAGGCTACGATTTCGTTTGGCGGACATTAAGTTTGCGAGGTATAATTTATTTAAAGTAAATAACCAAAATTGATATGTATTTAGTTGCCGAACAAAAATGCCCCTATTGTCATAAGTCATTGCCCAAAGAGCCCAAAAAGGGGGCGTTGTGCGGGGGGTGTAAAAAATCTTTTAGGGTTGTGACGAGACCATCGGACAAACAAAAGGTTATCGTTAAAGAAGAAGAATATGCAGGATTTCAATTTTACAAGAATCTAATAAGGTTTTATCCCACAGAGAAAGATTTTTATAAGAGCATTGATAGCACAACGAGAGAGTTGCGGAGCAAGTTTGGACGCGAACCACAGGAAGCTGATGTTTTGTGGGGCGTTGCAAATCATTTATTGCAAGAAAAAATGAAGTCAGGTGACTTGGACATATTGCAACAAGTATATTTTGAAATGGCTTTTTACCTACACCAAAAAGGCAAACCAAATTTTTCAATACAAAAAGCCTCCCAAGAAATGCTCTTACGCTATTACAAAAAAATAAATTACTGCAAAAAAGTTGAGATACTGGCGACCGATGAAAGTTGTGATGTTTGTAAAATGCAGGAAAAGAAAACATTTACCATTGAGGAAGCATTGAAGAAAATGCCACTACCCGCTAAATGTAAATTAAAAATTAACAAAAAAGCACCCGATGGCTGGTGCAGGTGCACTTATTTGCCAGTCCTTGATTAACTTATGGAAGCAATACTAATTGTAGTTGGTATCATAGCATTTTTTTGGTTAATCGCTTGGGTTATTGACGTCGCCACAAAAGCTAAAAAATACGACAACGAGAGCCCAAAATGGCGTGACTTTGAAAAACAGCAGGCCGCATTAACGGCTGCTAAGCAGGAATTTGAAGCAAAGAAAAAAAGAGATACCGATGCTGTTCATCAATTAGCCAAAGAAAAATCCGAGGGCTTTCCTTGGTTGGCGGGGGCATATGCCGACTACTTTGCTTTGGCTGATGGGGAGATAGCAACAATATTAAGATACAAAAAGCACCCCGCAAGAAAGTCAGCTCAAGTCGTTAGCGAAATATCAAGGGAAAAAAGAAACCTCGGGAAGCAATTACGAGTCGCTACCTATCTTTTAAAATACTATGAGAATCTCTTTCCTTGGTTAGTTGATTTTCGCGGTGAGGACTTGGACGATTTAATAAGGTCTGTTATTGAGAAACCCGAAACAGATTCCGCTGATGAGACAGAAGCTGATGACCCCGCAAAAAAATGGCTAACGGCTGCTGAATACAAAAGTCTACCTGCCGCAGAAAAATATCAATTAGCACTCGACCGCTATTGGTCTAAAAAGAAATCCCCATGGGAAATTGGCCGTGATTATGAGCGATACATTGGCTATCTGCACGAAAAGGACAACTATGGCGTCTATTACCAAGGCATAATAGCGGGCCTTGAGGATATTGGTCGCGACCTTATAGCAACAAAAGGAAATGAAATCAGAGTTATACAATGTAAGAATTGGTCGCAGCACAAAACAATTCACGAAAAGCATATATTCCAACTTTTTGGAACAGTCACGGCTTTTAAGATAGACAATTCCAAGAAAAAAGTAATTGGGGAGTTTTACACATCAACAAAACTGTCAGACCGTGCAAGGCAATTTGCCAAACTTTTGGCGATTGAAGTTAAGGAGAGCTTTCCTTTTCAACAGTACCCAGTTATTAAGTGCAATGTAGCAAGAAAAGACGGAACAAAAATATATCACTTACCCTTTGACCAGCAATACGACAAAACGCTAGTTGAAGAGGAGCGTTTAGAAAAGTATGCTGCTACCGTAGCCGAGGCTGAGGAGTTGGGCTTTAGACGAGCTTTCCGCTGGCGTGGCAATAAACTTTCAAAATAGACGTGACTAAACTACCATATGTTTGAAAGGGTATTTAATAAAATGGCTGGGTACTACGTTAATAAAATCTGCAGGGTTGCCCAGCAAAAAATCAATGAAAAAGACGTGCCTCGTTATGCGGGTGTTTACGTAATTTATTCTAAAAACAAACCTCTTTATGTCGGACGCTCAATAAATCTTTATAGGCGGTTTGTTCACCAGCATCTATCCAAAAGAAATGATGTAGCGGCAAGTTCTTTTCGGATGCACCTTTTAATGTCAAAAAGAGTGGCAGCATATAAGGAAGCAAGGCAATGGATTCTTAAAAACTGCACGGTCAAGTTTGTGAAAACTGACAATTACGATGACGCAGTTTTACTGGAAGCCCTTTTAATTAAGCTTTGGCGTAAAAAATATCATTTATTGAATGACAACAAGGATGATGGGCGGTAATTGACAAAAAAAGTTATCCACACTACCCTTGGGTGATAGTGCTGATACTTCGGTGCTATACTACCAAAGTAGTTAAGACATTAAAAAACAAAACCGCCTATCTAGAAATTGGCGGTCCTCTCTCAAGGAATAGCTAATACCTTTCGGTATTGGCTATTTTTGTTTATTTCCCTCGCTTACGCCTTGGGAAACAAAAGGCACGGAGGCCGTATTCACTTGCGTAAATACGCCGTCCATTGCGAAGTGTGATATAGGTTGTATAAACCAAATCGACTTCGCCCTTCTTGTTAAGGTCTGTCATTGAACTTGAATGACTTTCACCGCGGAACGACTGTTTATAATTTTTCCGTCAACTGTACAGCGACCTTAAGCAGTGAGGATTTTTGTTTTTCAACAAAAAATCCTGCGCTGCGTGCTATGTAGCATCGGGGAAACAACGAGTCCCTTTCGGGAATAGTTGATGCCCATTGTGAGCATCAGTAGGAATTACCGATGCTGCACAGCACGCAAGGCAGGATGACTGCCTCATTGCTTCACTTTTACTTCGCTTCCTACGGCGAAGGATTTGTTTAATTAAAGTACAAAGTAATTATATCACAGGCGGGGCATTGTCAAATAGGATCCCCCCATCGCCTTAAATATAACGAATGACCGCCTTATTTATTTCATCACAGCAAGTTCGCTGTCACCAGCCGATTAAAGCAGCTCTCAAACAAAATCTGCTGGTATTCGCTTAATTTTTGCGGTAATGTCCTAATGTATTCAATTAGCGTCCTGTTCGGCCCACTACTTCGCTCCTAGCTTTGATAGGAGCTTCGTAGTGCAAGCACATATCCACAGACGTCATTTGTTTTTTGTTGGGATGTTCTATAATTAAATAGAAGAAATAGTTATGACCAAATACGTAAAAATCTCTTTGTTTTTATTCCGCATAACAATGGGTTGGATGTTTTTCTATGCCGGCATTACGAAAGTTTTAAATCCCGAG
>Ga0209541_10012366_pt1 | contig 13215 bp, 12 predicted proteins | sample RifCSPlowO2_01_FD_184027 | JGI IMG/M metagenome (GOLD analysis project Ga0209541, IMG submission 184027) | Groundwater microbial communities from Rifle, Colorado - Rifle CSP2_plank lowO2_0.1 (SPAdes) (version 2) | ecosystem: Environmental > Aquatic > Deep subsurface > Groundwater | place...
AAAGGCTTTAGAATTCAGCATAATAATAACCTCGGACCCTATAAAGGCGGAATAAGATTTCATCCGAATGTTTCGCATGAAGAAGTTCAGGCTTTAGCGACTCTGATGACGATTAAATGTGCAGTAGCAGGATTACCGTATGGTGGAGGGAAGGGTGGAGTAATTGTTAACCCAAAAACTTTATCTGAAAGTGAACTTAAAGATCTTTCGTTAGCTTATGTTAGAGCCATTTCTAATTTTATCGGGCCTGAACTGGATGTACCGGCGCCTGATGTAAATACAAATCCTAAGATTATGGCGTGGATGGTAGATGAATTTATAAAATTAAAAGTTAAGAATGAAAAATTAAAAATTAATGAAAAAACACTAAATAAATTAAGAGCTACATTTACGGGAAAGCCGATTAATATCGGCGGATCACTTGGAAGAACTGAGGCAACGGGTCGAGGTGGAGTTTTTATACTAAAAGCACTTCTGAATAAATTAAAAAATTCTAAAGTTTACAATCTAAAGTTTAACAATTTAACTGTTGCGGTTCAGGGTTATGGAAATGTGGGATATTACTTTTCTAAATTAGCTCATAATGAAGGATTTAAAGTAATATCCGTTTCGGACTCAAAAGGGGCAGTATTGGTTAAGGAAGGCTTGGATCCTGATACAACCATGAACTGCAAGAAAGAAAAGGGTTCGGTTGCAGGCTGTTATTGCAAAGGATCGGTCTGCGACATCCGCTTTGGCAGAACCATTTCCAGCGAATCTTTATTGGAATTACCCGTGGATATTTTAGTACCTGCAGCTTTAGAAAACGTTATCAATGAAAGCAATATGAAAAAAATAAAAGCAAAAATAATTGTTGAGATGGCAAACGGGCCAGTAACTGAAAAAGCCTATCGGTATCTAACTAAACAAGGAGTGATCATCATTCCGGATGTTCTGGCAAATAGTGGCGGCGTGACAGTTTCTTATCTGGAATGGTATCAGAATATGCATGGTGAACGGTGGAGCGAAGATAAAGTAAACAACAAGTTAAAAATCATGATGGATTCGGCATTCAATTCAATTTGGGAAAAAGCTTCTAAATTTAAAGCTCTAGATTTAAAACGTGCTGCTTTTGAGGTTGCCATCGAACGAATCGTAAATAAAATGGTAAAATAAGAGTTGCGCTTTATGCAAGAGTTAAAAGAATATTTAGTCTTTCTTAAAAGCTACGCAAGATCCAGACTTTTTGACTTTGGAAGGATTTTTGAAAATCTAAAGGATATTGTTGTAGCTTTATTATTAGCCAAAAGAGGTAAATATTCGTCTCATTTTCTTAACGGTTCATTCTTTCTTTTAGTTGCCGCGGTCATAATTGGCGGGCCGACCATTGCAGAAAATAATCCATTTGTGAATTCATTACAACAAAACAGCAATATCTATCAGGCCGGAGTAGTCTCGTATAACCCTTATGAAAATTCATTAAACACGGTTATTTCAACTAAACCTAGAGATAAAATTGTCGATTACGAAGTAAAAGGAGGAGATACTTTAGCATCTATTGCAGAAAAATTTGATGTGTCAGTCGATACGTTAAAATGGGCTAATAATTTAAAAACAGAAATGATAAAACCCGGTGATATTTTAAAAATACCACCAATCACCGGTGTCGTGCACAAGGTAGTTTCGGGTGACAATGTCTATTCTATTGCTAAAAAATATTCTACCGATGCACAGAAAATTGTAAACTTTCCTTTTAACGATTTCGCCGATTTAGATACATTTTCTTTAACTTCCGGACAAATTTTGTATGTCCCGGATGGTGTAATAGAGCTAGAAAAGCCAAAATATATTGCTCAAAGACAATCTACTCAAATTCAGGCAGGAGTTAAGGGAACATCGAATTTTATCTGGCCAACCTCAGGGGGAATTTCCCAGTACCCGGTCTGGTATCATATGGCGCTTGATATCGAAAATCGTTCCGCTCCTCCAATATTAGCTTCAGACACGGGAACTGTTACATATTCCGGTTGTCTGAATTGGGGTTATGGTTGTCACATAATTATTGACCACGGCAATGGATATCAGACTTTATATGGCCACATGTCATTTTTAGGAGTTTCCGTAGGTCAAGCCGTATCGCAGGGTCAAAACATTGGTCGTATGGGTTCAACCGGTCGATCAACCGGCACACATCTACATTTTGAAGTCCGATCAGGTGGAACAATCCTGAATCCTCTGAATTTTTTGAAGTAAGTTTAGATTATTAAGACAGTTTGACATCTAATATATTATAACCTATAATTAGAATATGGAAGTAGCAAAAGCTCCAATACTAGAACAAATCTTTGTTAATCTGTCAAAACTAGGTGTACCTATGCACGGGTTATTGGCAAATATGGACAAGGTTAAATTAGGAGGAAAAGTTGATTTAGTTGAAGGAATAGCCATAGGTGGTTGGACTTTGGTGGGTGCCTTGGTAGGAGAATTAGCTAGAAATGCTTGGCATCATCTCGAAAAAGATTATAAATGGAAGCCTAGCGAATTACTTTGGCCAGGAATTACAGCTGCTTTTTTTGCTATCTATCCAACTGCAATCGCTTTAAAAGATTAACTAAAACTTTTGATCTTGGAAAGTATAATGCCCCAAAAAGACCCTAAGTCAATGATGAGGTAGAGAAGAATTGAAAAGAAAATACTTTTAAATAAAAATACTCCACCCTTTTGTTTGTAAACAAAACTCCAAAAGTACCACTCAAGATTAGTGAATTGGACGAAAACGAGTAGAGCAGTATAGAAAAATAACCAATGAAAATATCCAAGAACTAAGCTACTAATTAACAAAGCTGCTAATATAGCCTTGAATGCTTCTTTTTTTGAAGTGGCAACAGGATCAAATTTAAGACGTTTTTGATACAAGAGGATCCAATCACGGCTTCTTTTAAAATACTTGACCGCAATGGGCAAAAAATCTTCAAATTCATGGTAAACCATGAGCTCAGGTGAAAATCTTATCTTGGCCTGCTTTTCAATTCTATAAGTAAGCTCAATATCCTCAACTGTTGGCTCAGGAAAGGTTTCATCAAACCCGCCGATTTTTTGAAATAATTTTTTTTCAATTCCTGCGATTCGGGTAGAAAAGAGATAGTAACGGGCATACTTTTCCCGTTCGATAAACCAGTAGACCCAATCGCGCATGGCTTTAAAGTTTGGAAAAAATTTATTATTTTTTTGCCGGTAATGCCAGATTCCGGTAAAAGCTTTAGCCTGTTTATCTTTGGCTAATTGAAAAGCATAACGTAATGTAGACTTGGCTAATTCTACGTCAGAATCCAAAAATAAAATGTAATTTCCTTTAGCTTTTTTTGCTCCGTAATTCCTGGCTTTAGCCGGGCCTAAGTTTTTTCTGAGAGGGTAGAGAATGAGTTTGAATTTCAGAACCGACTGGATTTCTTTTATTTTTTTAAGCGTCTTATCTTTTGATTTGTCATCGATGATCAATACTTCGATTTTATTAAAACTTTTAAAGTCGGAGTTGTGGATAGATAGAAGCAGATTATGGATTGTATTTTGACTATTGTAGGTTGGGATGATTAGTGAAAGAATTACCTTATTATTCATTAGGGTAGATTTTACTACATAAAATTATTTTTTTTCTTTATTTAGGAGGATGTTTATTTTTATTGTTATACGCTTCGCGAACAGTTAGCTCAACAAAAAATGGCCCGGCAAGAACTAGCAGTAAAGCAACTGTTAAACTCATTGCGAGAGCCTCACTTCCAAATTCAGTATTTCCAGAATAGAATAAATCATACAGATATCTTCCAACTCCAGTGCCCGAACATACCGCGCTAATCCGAAATATTGCTCTGTGATTATATGCTAACTCTTTTTGTAGCTCAGGAGGATCAACAGGCTCAGATTCCATATTTATAAATAATTAAAAATTTCTTCTAAACTCTTAATCTGAAATTTATTAGTTTCTGTTTTTTTTCTAGAAACCCATAAAGCTTTCCAGCCAAATTTACGGGCGGGTAAGACTCCATGATAAAGTGAATCATCAACCATTAGAATTTGATCTTTTGAAAAGGCTAAATACTTTTGCATTGTTTTAAATATTCTAACATCAGGTTTCAACAGTCCAAGTTCGCTAGAAAGGAAAAATTTTTCAAAATATTTAATCAGTGCGGTTTCATTGACTTTAAAATAGAATGGTTCACTGTCAGTATTCGAGACAACAAACAGTCTTAATCCTAATTCTGCTAGTTTTTTAAGAACAAAGGCTGTCTCAGGAAATGGTTGTGATTTTCTTGCCAGACTTTTCCAAAATCTCAATGCTGAATTGAAGGTTTTTTTATTAGATTTTAAATTCAAAGATTCGGTAAGTTGTAACAACCCATTTTCGACGTTCAAATTACGAGTGAAAAAAATTTCTTCACCTCTATTTCTGAATAGCTTAGGCTCAATTAAATCAGCGGAAAGTTTTTGTTGTAGAATTTTCCATTCATTACCTTTTCCACCAGTGCAGAGAGTTCCCCACATGTCAAAGCAGACGGCTTTAATTTTGCCTTGTTTCATAGATCAAAGATTTTACAGTAGTTATGTTACCATATATTAATGAAGAAAAGGTCAAAAAAAAGATACAATTACAAATTATTTTTCATCGTTGCAGCAACCTTTTTCTTACTTATAGCTGGTTTTTTTCTTTCTCAACTACAACTATATAAAGCTAAGGCCGCTACAGTTACCTATTATGTTTCAACAGCCGGTAATGATGGCAATTCAGGATCACAGAGTAGCCCTTTTCGTACTTTCGCTAAGGCAATGTCGGTCTTAAAACCGGGAGACAGTCTGCTTATATATGGAGGTACATATTCCGAACAGTTAAATATAACAAAATCAGGCCTATCGGGATCGCCTATCACCATCAAGGCGATGAGCGGCCAAAAAGTAATACTCGATTCGGCAAACATATCCGATTCGCAGATTTTAGTACCGTCAAATATAAGTAATATTGTAATTGCGGATCTTGAGGTGATGCGAAGTACGATGCAATGCGTACTTATTAGAGGAGCAAACATCGTACTTGATAATATTGATTCACATCACTGTAGATCATTCGGTTTCAGAATAACCGGAACTTCGGTTACGGTCCAGAATTCGCTATGTCATGATAATGTGACAGAAAACCTCGGCGGAACAAATACCTCGGGAGGGTGGGGCGCATGTTTAAGGTCGGGTCCTGGCTCAGCCAGCTTGATAGTGAAGAATAATCAAATCTTTAACAACTGGGGGGAGGGTCTGATTATAGGGCAAGCAGCAGGAGTTGAAGCCTATGGTAATTTAGTCCACGATAATTACTCGGTAAATATCTATATTGGCAATTCCTATGATGTTGATGTCTATCAAAATATGACTTATTCGGTTGATGCAAAATATTTCCGTAGCGGAAATCCTGCTAATTGTATTACCGCATCGGAAGAAAATATATCTGGTTGGGGAGCCCAACTGCATAATGTTCGCGTTTTTAATAACATCGCTTACGGCTGTAAAATCGGCTTGGGATATACCTATAGTGAGGTTACGGGTAATGGTTGCGCTAATTGTTTATTTGCCTATAATTCAATGGCAAATTCCGGCGGAATCAAAATAATTGCTGGAGTGAAAAATTCCGTAACTATAATTAATAATATTGTTAGTGGTCCCATCACAGTACCAGCGGGAAGCGTTATATCTAACAATCTCACCGGAGATCCTCATTTTGCAACGACTCCGGGAACCGCACCTGAATCATATCGGCTTAATTCCGATTCACCGTCGATCAACGCTGCATTAGCTGTTTCAGAAATCACTACCGATTTTGAAAATAAAAACAGAGGAGTGTCAAGCGACATTGGCGCAATTGAATACGGGGTGTCTAATTCGATACCTACTATTTTTACAAATCCAACCTCGACAGTAATTCCTCTCCCGACAAGAACGCCGACTACACGCTTTAGTCCTACCGAACAGCCATGGCAGACTATAATTTTTACACCAATCTCAGGAAAATCAAATCCTACTCCAAAATCCCTTTACGGTTTGTCTGGTCCAAACGGCTGTATCGTCGATGGCTTACCAACTTTTAAATGTTTTGAAGTGGTTTTTGGCAACATTGTTTCAGCGTCAGCAAGTTTAATATTATTTGCTTTATTTATAATGTTTGTAATTGGTTCATTTCGTTACCTTACATCTTTTGGCAATCCGGATAAGATCAATAAAGCACAAGGAACCTTAAAGTTAGCTCTCATTGGTTTTGGAATTTTTTTGAGTGTATTCTTAATACTAAAGACGGTAGATATGCTGTTTTTGGGAAATTGTGGAAGGATTTTTAAATTTGAAATTGGGATTGAGTCGGGGCTATCAACTCCTTGTCCTTAGAATAACAAAAATAACACCTTCAAGATGTTTTTTTAGGAAAAAATAGTCACAGTTTGAGTTTTTCTTTCGCGTTGAATATTGATAAGTCGATTGATAGAATGTATAATTCTGCATTAAGGGTCCATAGCTCAACCGGTAGAGCAGTAGCCTTTTAAGCTATTGGTTGGGAGTTCGAGTCTCCCTGGACTCACAGAGTTGTTTTTAGAGGAAACGAAAGCGTCATTTAGCTTGAATAGTGGCAATAATTTAGGTATCTTATTAACATAAGGGTCAATTTATCTTGCCTTCATACAAAAAATGTTGTAAATTAGTACTTATTTATTACTTAATATGTATTAAGTATGGACTTTAACCGCAAAATAATCCCCTATCTTGAGATTTGGGCTAAGAAGCCGACGAGGAAACCTCTCATTTTAAGAGGAGCAAGACAGGTGGGTAAAACTTCGGCCACACTCCTTTTTGCTAAAAAAAATTTTAAGAATATCATCCATATTAATATGGAAAGACCCGACCAGCGAAGGCATTTTACTAATCAAATGTCTTTGCCCGAGTTTGAAAAAATCGTAAATATATTATTTGGTAAGGTCTTTAAAGAAAATGAAACATTGTTGTTCATCGACGAAATACAAGAAACTCCTCATTTGGTCAAACTTCTTCGTTTTTTCTATGAAGATAGGCCAAAATTGCATGTCATCGCAGCCGGATCTTTATTTGAAGTCAGATTAAATCAGGAACATATTTCAATTCCGGTTGGCCGGGTGGAATTCGCTTATCTTTATCCTCTGGATTTTTTTGAGTTTCTAGCTGCTGTAAATGAAAGTCGACTACTTAAATATCTTAAAGATTTTAATTTTAAAGAAAAAATCCCGCAAGCGATACACTTCAATCTTATTAGTCTTTTTAATCAGTATGTGCTGATCGGAGGAATGCCTGAAGCGGTGAAAACTTACGCTTTGACAAAAGATTTAAATCAGGTAAACAATATTTATGCTAATCTGTTAACCTCTTTTAAAGATGATGTTTATAAATATACTTCAAATCAAAAAGTAAAATATCTAAGTTTTGTCCTTGAACAGTCTCCTCTTTTTGCCGGCTTGCCGATAACTTACGAGAGATTTGCCGGAGGCGGATACAAGAGTCGAGAGATATCGGAAGCATTCAATCTTTTGGAAAAGGCAATGATTTTGAAAAGGATTCCGGCGACTAAAAGTAAAGATTTACCTCTGCTATTTAAAAAGAAAAAGCCACCCAAATTAATTTTTCTGGATGTGGGACTGGTTAACTATCAGATGGGAATACAACCGCAATACGTAAATTTTAAAGATCTTAACGATTTCTATCGTGGCAGAATAGCCGAACAAATCGTAGCTCAAAATATAATGGCTTCATTTATTACTCAATCTGCTGATATCTTTTATTGGTATAAAGAAACCGGTTCTGAAGCGGAAGTTGATTTTTGTTTAACTAACGCTGGCAATATTATTGGATTCGAGGTAAAAAGCGGAAAAACCGGAAGATTAAAATCGGCTGCGGAGTTTCTAAAAAGAGTTAAGGATGGAAAAGTTATTAAGATTTCCAGTGATGTTTTTGAGCCAAAAGCTAAAATAATTTCCTTACCTTTTTATCTGCTGCCCCGTTGGAATGAATTGTAAATTTGTCTACCGCCGCGCTTCCGAAAAAGTCGGCTCGAACAAGGCAAAATTAAACCAAAGCAACGAAAGGGTTGAGGAGCAGTAGGTCGGTTCGGAGTTTCCTTCGGTAAACTTAGGATAAACGAGTCTCCGTGGACTCACCAAAATTATGATACAGAATAGTGTTGAAGAACTTCCAAAATGTGTTAGGGATGCAAAATGTACAGGTGAAATAAGATTAGGAACTGTGGTAATTGGCTATTGTGCTGTTTATAGCTGGAGTAGGCATGGAACACCTGAACAGAAATTGCAAGTTGAAGAATTAGAAAGACTATGTCCTGTAGGTGGATATCCTTATCCACTAGTAGAAAGTTCATTTTAAAGTTTTTTAATAAAAATTAAGGGGACTCCTTCTTTTTCTACAGTATAAATTGTTTTTCCCGGGTGGCGGATGTGAAAGTTCCAGCGAGTGAAAGTAAATAAGTAGTCAGCAGTCGGTAAGTCAGTAGTCAGTTGCATATTTGATTTAAAGTAATAGGAAGAAGAGAGTGGATCGCCTTCCACGAACATTTTATATTGTTTTTTAGGATCATTAATATTTTTATTAAACCAAATAACCACATCTTTGTAGCCAAGTCCCCAATAATCTGTCTCATATTTTCCATAAGCTCCTTTTAGTCCTCCAACCAGAGAGTTGTAATAGAGATATTCATATGGGTGGAGCGAAAACATCGCTCTAGCCGTTTGGAGAAAGTTAATGAACATTATGATTGGTATTACCAGTATCAATAAATTTCTAATTTCTAATTTCGAATTTCTAATCAATTTCCAATTTCCAATTTCAAATATCCAATGAAGTCCAAATATAGCGATGATAACCATTGGTATTGATAAAAACAAAAATTGCCTCCAGGAGTCGTAGAGAGTAGGTTTAAGCATAAAAACTAGGAGAAATGGTGTGTAAAAAACAGCCAAGCAATATAAACTAAAATACACCTTAAAGGTGGATTTATATGTGTTTCCACCTTCAAGGTGTACTAGAGGTTGTTGGAAATTCCTAAAGTTCCTAATTAAGCTTAAAATAATATTTAAATTGCCAATGATAAAAAGAAAAATAGTAACAGGTGGAATTGTAATTAACATGGTTTTGATTAGGTAATACCAGGGAAGAGGTTTGACTCCGGCTTGATAGAATTGGCCGTCAAATAAAACTCCCCCGTTCCAGGGATATTGTTTTGCGCTTTGAATTATTTCTAATAAGCCGGTAATTGGATGGGAGAGTAGATAGGGGTGAGTCAGATGCATAGATAAGAGTAAGGAGATTAGAATTAAGAATTGATAAAAAAGGAACTCGCGCCATTTTGTCATTCTGAGCATAGCGAAGAATCCAGCGTTAGCGCGTTCTAATTTATTAGAAACCGCTCCGCTAGATCCTTCACTTCTCGTGACGTTACGTCGGGAGTCGTTCAGGATGACATTAAATAACAAGAAAAAGAAATTGATAACCGGCAGGTAAAAGAGGAGGAGTCTTTGGTTTATTGTAACTCCAAGTATTAAACCGAAAATAATTGACTTAAATATTGTTTTTTTGGAAGTCAGGTAATAGATAAAATAACTTAGACAGATAGTGAAGAGTAGAGCAGTGGGTATGTCTACAGCATTGTAGTATATTTCGGGATAAAAGCGGGGAAAAAGTAAAAGCAAGGTTACTGTAATTACTCCATAGACTTTGGAAACTAAATGGGAAACAATCCAATAAACAAGAATAAAAATTGGAATCGCAAGTAAAGCTCGGATTAAATGAAGTGTTTCAAAATCAAATTTAGGAAAAAGCATTCCGGCAAAGACAGTTAGCATATCCATAAAAACTCCGTGACCTTTGATGTGATGCGGAGTCGGTTCAAATCCTGCGGTTGAGAGGTTAGTCGGAATCTGAAGAAAGTTAAATAGCTTTACGACAAAATATTTTCCCGTACTGAAAAATATCTTCTCATCCCATGGTACTCCATAGTCTTTATAGGTTAAAAAGATAAGCAATAAGAGAAAAGCAAGAAATATAAAAATCAAGATGTGACGTTTAAGGAAATTAGCTGTAGCGGTCATTAAAAAAGTATAACAAAGGAGTTAATACAAAATTATTATGTAGATCTTATTTACGGGATTGACTGTTACGTAGATTAGTAACTTCTTGACTTCTTTCTTGATCTTGTCTAAGTAAAAAATCAAAGTTTGGAACATTTTTACGAAAAATATTTTCAACTTCAGGCCAATTGTCAATCACCTCTTGATAATCGCCCGTAGTTGTACCTAATGATAATAAATATTCAGACCGTTTTTTAATACCTAATGCCTGGTTATACCGTTCTATTATAGTACTACCTGGATCTTTGGGATCAAATTGAATACCTTGGTAGCCTGCTAAATTGATTGTAATTTTTGCCATTTTTATTCGTAAAATTTTATTTTACTATGGCGCTATTTTAACATATCAGAGGAATGATTATAGCATAACTTACTTTTTCGCAAACAAAACCAAATTACCTGGATTAAATTTTAATTTAATTCTTCCAATTCCGGTTTTATCTAAAAGTTTAATCAAAGGAATTTTTAAAGAGTTGGGAATAGGGAAGAGATGAAGCCAGTAGGATAGATGATGGATATTGAAGGAAGATTTTACTTCAAGGACTTTGAATTTGTGTTTTTCGAAAATCTGTCGCATGGTATTTTTGTCAAAAAGATAGGTGTGTTCGATATCGATGATCGGACTTTTTTCCCCCATCAGTTGATTCTGCCAGGCGCCTACATCATGGTTAAAAAATAACATTAAACCCCCTTTCCTGAGGACTTTATGACACTCAGCCAGTATGTCATTGGGATTGGGAATATGGTCGAAGGTCTGGAAGCAGCAAATTACATCGAAACTGTTTTTTTTGAACATTTTAGGCTTAAAAATATCATTTTTAATATTTTTTTTGATATCCGATCTGGCTTTCTCAACCGATGGTTTTCCCGGTTCAACGCCATAAACGTCGTATCCCTGGCGTTTGGCTTCTTCAAGAAAAAAACCATTCCCACAGCCTATTTCCAACAATTTCAATTTGTTGGAAATACTAAATTCTAAATCCGAAATTCTAAACAAATTCGAATTTTTTAATTTCAAATTTTCAAAACGTTTTGTATTTCTATCATTTGAATTTTGATATTGTTTAGGATTTAGAGTTTCGAGTTTAGAGTTTCTCAACTTGTCTAATTCTTTTAAATAATATCCATAAGTTTCTTTCAAATTTTCCAGGTGTTCGTCGTAAGCTGTGAAACTTTTTGCATATAGTTTTTCCAGTTTTTCATATTCAAGAATTGGAGTAGAATAGACAAGATCACAGTTTTTACACCTAACCATTTGATAATGAATTCTGTCAGGTAAGCGACGGGCGGAAAATACGCGGGAATTTATTTTTTTAATATCAAAGTTTTCTTTATAAAGTATTTCAAAGTTATTTTTTTCGCAGATTGCACACTTCTGGTTGATCATTTATGGATTATTGTATACTATGCTCGAATGAAAAAAATAGATAAAAAAAATCTAAGTTTTGAGATGCGCGAAAAAATATTAAGACTGGCTGCAGGCACAGGCACAAAATATCCACATATAGGTTCGTGTCTTTCTTGTATCGATTTGATAATTGAAACCCAGTTTTTCCAGATGAAAAAAGAAGACAAATTTATTCTGTCCAAGGGCCACGCATCCTTATCTCTTTATGTAGTACTTAATAAAAAAGGCAAAATTTCGGATAAAGAGTTAAGTACTTATTTCAAAGATGGTGGTTTATTCGGTGTTCATCCGCCCCCGACTTTTCCTGATGATATTCCTCTTGCAACGGGAAGTTTGGGTCATGGGTTATCTTTTTCCTGCGGAATTGCTAAGGCAGATCAGTTAATGAAAAAAAAAGGCAGAAAAATATTCTGTTTGATTTCGGACGGCGAGTGTAATGAAGGTTCAGTCTGGGAAGCGGCACTTTTTGCCAGTCAGCACAAGCTAAAAAATTTAGTCGTAATTATCGACAAAAATGGCTTTCAGGGGATAGACGCAACAAAAAATGTTCTTGGTGATGCGGCAACTGTAGAAAAATGGAGATCGTTCGGATTTAATGTAGTCGAGTGTGATGGTCACAACTTTTCCGAGCTGGAAAAATCCTTTAAAAGAATTTTGAGTCAAAATAATAATAAACCAGGAATAATTATAGCCAATACTCTGAGGGGTAAGGGATTCAAAACTATAGAAGGTAAAATGGAGTCAAATTATTTTTCTCTTGATAAAGAGAATTTGGAAAAATTTATTAAAGAACTTAAGGATTAAGTGTCATTCTGAGCACATTCGACAAGCTCAGTGTAAACTCCGCGAAGAATCTAGCGTCAGCGTTTCTGATTATTAGAAACGTTTCACTAGATCCTTCACTAATCGTTAAGGATGACAAAAAGAAAATTATGAGAATTACTTTTGGAAAATACATAACCAAACTGGCAAAGAAGAATAAAAAAATTGTTCTTTTGACCGGAGATCTGGGTCACGGCGTATTTGAAGAATTGGCAGAATCAATAGGTCCGAGGTATATCAATGCCGGAGTAGCAGAGCATAATATGACAACAGCAGCTGCAGGTTTGGCATATACTGGAATGATTCCCTGGATTTACAGTGCTGCGCCTTTTGTGACTATTAAAGTGTTGGAGGAGATCAGAAATGACATTGCTTATCCAAATAACAATGTAAAAATTGTTGGATTAGGCGGGGGATTTGATTATGGTATGTTAGGGCCAAGCCATCATGTACTTCAGGATATTTCTATGATGATGAGCTTGCCTAATATGAAAATTTATGCTCCTGCAATTGCTGAGGATCTAATTCCGATTATGGATAGGATGGTTAAGCATTCAGGTCCGGATTATTTAAGATTAACAAAGGCGGAAAAAGTTCCTCTTAAATTTCCCATCTACAAAGCCTGTAGGAATCTGGCTAAGGGAAATAAGTTGACCGTGATAGTTCTTGGGTCAATCATTAAAGATGTTGTGGTAGGAATTCTGCCCTTGTTAAAACTCAATAAAATCGATCTTTGGGTAGTCAGCGAGATGCCTTTTAAGATTGAAAAGAAGTTAATTGATTCAATTATAAGGAGTAAGAATTTGTGTGTTATTG
>Ga0209541_10012368_pt1 | contig 13213 bp, 17 predicted proteins | sample RifCSPlowO2_01_FD_184027 | JGI IMG/M metagenome (GOLD analysis project Ga0209541, IMG submission 184027) | Groundwater microbial communities from Rifle, Colorado - Rifle CSP2_plank lowO2_0.1 (SPAdes) (version 2) | ecosystem: Environmental > Aquatic > Deep subsurface > Groundwater | place...
GGAAAGGGGGTTCCTGGTGGCAGAAAATCGCCGAAAAATACCCCCGGCTATTTAAAGAAAAGTTCCATCGGAATGTTAACCAATTTCGGTACTATACACAAAAAGAGCTATAGGATAAAGTAATCTTCTGGTTTCCAATTATGCGACTTCTTTTTGTGAAGTATCGCCATAAAAATAAAGAGAATTCCCCCATTAGCAAATTCACAGAAATCAATATTTGAAAGAGAATCTTCTACCCTAAAAGAGGAAAAGGTTTCCTTTCCATGTTTAGCAAAGGTTATGTCATCTTTGAAAAGAGAAATGAGGTCCTTAACTTTGTTCTTATTATCCAAATAATTCATAAGAAAGTTACTAAGATATTCTAACTGATTAGAAGAATCAAGTCTAATCATCTCATGACTCACATTCTTATTTTCTCTAGAATCAATAATCAAATTGAGCTTTTCGCTCTTCCCTGATTTCCTTTTTGATTGGTGTTTCATCAACTCTAAAAGTTCAGCCCGCCGTCCACCCTGAGGACGGTGCCGGTGATGTATTGGGCGTCATCCGAGGCAAGGAAGGCGACCGCCCTCGCGACGTCCTCCGGCTGGCCCACGCTCTTCAGGGGGATGAGCTCGAGGATGTTGGCGAGCATGTCCACGGAGATCTTATCCGTCATGGGCGACTGGATAAAGCCGGGCGCGACTGCGTTGACGGTGATTTTTCGCTTCCCGAGCTCTTTGGCGAGGGACTTCGTGAAGCCGATGACGCCCGCCTTGCTCGCCGCGTAATTCGTCTGGCCGAAATTGCCTGTCCGGCCGGCGATGGAGCTGATGCTGATGATCCTGCCGCCGTCGGGGATGAGGGGGAGGACCGTGCTCGTGACATTGTACATGGAGCCCAGGTTGACGGAAATCACCTTGTTCCATTCATCGGGAGTCATCTTCTTCAGGGTGCGATCCATCGTGATGCCCGCGTTGTTGACGAGGATGTCGATCTGCTTGAAGTGCTTCTGGGCCTCCTCGGCCATCTTCCGGCAGCTCTCGTAGTCGGCGACGTTGCCCTGGACAAAGGCGGCCTTGACGCCCTTCTTCTGGATTTCTTCCAGCGTTTGGGCTGGGTCTTCCATTCCGTGGAGGAGGATGTCGCAACCCCTCGAGGCAAGCTCCAACGCGATTGACCTGCCGATGCCTCTCGTCGATCCGGTAATGAGTGCTGTTTTTCCTTTCATGCTGCACCTCGGTGCTTCAAGATATGCGTCACGATCGTGCCGCCGGCGCCGCCGACGTTATGGGCGAGCGCTGTCTTCGCTCTCCTCACTTGCCGTTCGCCCTGCAGGCCGCGCATCTGCTTCACCAGCTCATAGATTTGCGCCAGGCCAGTGGCTGAAATGGGATGGCCTTTCGCCTTCAGGCCGCCGGACATGTTTGCTGGGAGCTTTCCGTCCTTCATGAAGTGGCCCTTCTCGATGAGCTGCCAGGCCTTGCCCTTCTTTGCGAACCCTAAATCCTCATACGCGATGAGCTCGACAATGGTAAACGCGTCATGGATCTCGGCGACATCAATATCCTCCGGCGCTACTTTGGCCTGGGCATACGCTTCCTTTGAGGAGAGCACCGCTGCCTCCCAACTTGTGTTGTCGTCGCGCTCAAACGTCGGGAGATAATCGGTGTAGAGCGACGAGCCGGCGATCTCGATGTCGGCCTTGTCCTTCGTGATGACGCAGGCAGCGCCTCCGTCGACGGAGATGGAGCAGTCGAACAGCCGCAAGGGCGAGCAGACAACGGGGGAAGACTCTATCCTCTCCAGAGAAATGGGCTGCTGATAGAACTTCGCCTTCGGGTTCAGGGCGGCGTTCGCGTGGTTCTTTGCGGCGATGAGCGCGAGATGATGGGGGGTGGTGCTTGGATATTTTTGCATATATTCCTGCGCGACGAGCGCGTTCTGGCTGGGGAAGTTCAGGCCTTCGGTCTGCTCATACCTATTCTCGGCGGCCATCATGAACTCGTCGGTGATCGCCTCCGACTTCATGGTCATGAGCTTGTCGGAGCCGACAACCAGGATGTTCTCGTAGGGAAGCTGGTTGGCATACCAGAGGGCGGCCCCGCCTCCGGAGCAGGCTGCCTCGACCTTGATGATGGGCACATGCGTGCGGAACATTGAAGAGAGCATCGCGGGAAAATGGCGCTGCTTCTCGATGGACTGGAAGAACTCCAGGGTGCTGCAGACAACAGCGTCAATCTCGTCAAAGGCCATATTCGCGTCCCGGAGCGCCTCCACGGAAGCCTCATAGGCCATCTGATGCGTGAGCTTGTCGGAGATGCCGAACTTCGTCATGCCCACTCCCCTGATGAAGGTCATAATCCCTCCTTGAGCAAGGCCGAGCCAATCGGCTGCTTGACGTCCCGTCTCAGAGCTTCATATTCATTGCCTACGAACTCGATTTTTTTGATGTCATATTCGCCCTGGCCGAGCTTACCAGCGAGCTCAATATAGGGCGGGATCCTCAGGCAGAATACTTTCGCGACTGCCGCGTCATGGACGACCGGATTCCTCGCCGCGAAGATGAGGTTGAAGAATCCCGGCTCGCCGTGCTCGCCGGGGCCGTTGCCCTGGGCGCCGATGGAAGCGTCGCCAATCGTGATAAAAGAGGGCAGGGCCTGGGGAAGGACTGAAAGCGCGAGGGCGGCTTTCTTCGGATTCTTGGCGAACTCCAGGAAATTCTGCTTCTCCAGGAAGCGCGTGAGATTCTCGAAGGCGCCGTCCATGCCAAGCTGCATGTCTGTCTTGATGACGGGCACGTTGAAGCGCAGGTCGAACTCCTGCGGGAGCATGGAAACTTTGAAGGTGAACTCGCGGATTTTCTTTTCTTCAAATTTAGTTTGTGAAATGTCAACATAGTTTACCTTGTATTTCGCGATGAGCTCCGGCAGGCCTGACTTCGCCGCCGCCTTTTCGAGCGGGAGGAAAAAGGACTGCTCGGCGATCGTGATGTTTTCTGCCTTCGCGCCGCGCTTCAGGAGGGCCTGGATCAGGGCCTCCATTGTTTTCGGATTCGTGCACATGCCGAGATAGGCATAAGCGGGAATGGACGCATTGGGCTTGATGAGGATCCTTGTTTTGGCTGTGACCTTGACATCGCCGATGAGTTCCAAGGCTTCATCCACGGCCTCGAGATAGTCGTACTTGATCTTGATTGCGGCAATGGCATTCTCATCCTTATTCGGCTTGTCTTCGTAGACATCGCCGATCTTGTATTCCTTCATCGTCTTCTTCGGCATGCGGCTGCCATGCTCATCCTGCAAGATGAGGACATGATAGGGAACGATAGGATGGAGGGGGTTGGGGATGAAGACTTTCGTTACTCCCACAACCTTTGTCTTTGTACCCACCTGCTTCACAATCTCATCGCCCTTATCTAGGGGAGTATCAATAGGGTGGATCCATTTCTTGCCTGACTTTTTTGATACCCAGCGGATGATCCTTGCCATCGTTCACCTCTTACCGAAGATATGCACTGAAATCGTCCCGCCGGCGCCGCCAACGTTGTGCGCGAGGCCGTATTTCGGGCTGCTCACCTGCCTGTCTCCGCACTTGTTCCTGAGCTGATCCGCAATCTCGACGATCTGCGCCACTCCTGTGGGCGAGATGGGGTGGCCTCTTGCCTTGAGGCCTCCTGACGTGTTGACCGGCATCTTGCCGTCGAGGTTGACAGTGCCGTCCCTGATGAGCTTCGCGCCCTCCCCTTTCTTTGCGAAGCCCAAGTCTTCGTATGCGATGAGCTCGACAATCGTGAATGCGTCATGGATTTCCGCGACATGGATGTCTTTCGGCGAGAGATCGGCTTGCTTGAACGCTTCTTTCGCCGCGAGGGTGCAGGCCTTCCATTCTGTCAGAGATTCCCGTTCAAAGGGCGCGAGACGATCGGTATTCAGGGCGCTCGCTTTCACTTTTATTTCCCCCTCGTCATGGCTGATGATGGCGGCGGCCGCTCCGTTGACGGAGATGGAGCAGTCGAAGAGCGTGAAGGGCGAGGCGACCATCGGGCCTTTCTTGATGGTATCCAAAGTTATGGGCCGCTTGTAAAAATACGCGTTCGGGTTCAGGGCGCCGTTGGAATGGTTCTTGAAGGAGATGAGCTCGAGATCCTCGTGGGTGGTGCCGTATTGGGTGAAATGCTGCTGGGCGACCAGGGCGTTGATCGCTGGGAAGACGAGGCCTTCCTCCTGCTCCCAGAAGTTGTCTCCCGCATTCATGATCTCCTTCGTGACGAGGGGAGTTGGGGAACAGGCGACCTTGTCCACGCCCAGGACGAGCATGTTGTTGTACTTCATCCTGCAGGCGCTCCAGAAGGCCGCGCCTCCGCCTCCGCAAACGGCTTCAACACGGATGATGGGGATCTTGCGCTTCAGGATCGAAGCGAGCATGGCAGAGTAATGGCGCTGGCGCTCGTCGTTCACCCTCGTGTCCTCAGTGGACAGCACGACAGCATCGATGTCAGCTACTTTCATGTCCGCGTCGGCCAACGCTTTGCTGACGGCCTCCTGCGAGGTGCTGATCGTAGAACGATCGTCAACGCTAAATCTTGTCATCCCGACTCCGCGCACATAGCGGGGCTCCATCTTACTTTGCGTACCTGCCCCGGAACTGCTGCCTGTCGACGATGGAGAGCATCATGGTGCACTCTGACACCTTCTGGCCTTTCACCGAAGCTGAGCCCTGCATCAGCGCGCCCCTCTCGTCCATGCCCGCCATCTGGACGTCGAAGAGCAGCTCATCCCCGGGGAACGTCGGGAGGGAGAACTTCGCCTCCTTGATCTTGTAGGCGAGGATTTCCTTGGTTTCATGGTTGGGAAGATTGTAGCGGAGCAAGAGCGTGGCCGCCTGGCCCAGGCCCTCGATGATCAGGGCGCCGGGCATGAGTGGAAAATCGCGAAAATGGCCCTCGAACTGTTTTAGATCCGACTTCTTCGTCGCCTGGACGCGCCTCTTCTCCAGGAGCGTAACCTTGTCCACCATCAGGAAATTGCTTCCGTAGGGGATGATCTTCATGATGGCCTCCGCGTTTAGCGTACCATCTGCCGCCTTGAGTTCGTCGATGTTTGCCATGGGGAAAAGGACCGCTGGCAGCTTTATAAGGGTTTCGGTGGGTTTTATCGTCTGAAAATCCCGGTTTTTGAGGCGGAATTCTTGGGGGAAAAAGGGATATGAGAAGGGTCATCGGTATGACTCTCATTCTACGTAAACTGAGCTACACGCTCAATTGAATGATATCTGCCATCGCTCCTCAGCCGCACCATATCACCAGTTTGAAATCGCTCAGGAAGGTAGGACACATAAAGCACTGAAACCCTTGCGTGCCTCATTGCCGCAATGTCATTATGGGAGAGGAACCCAATGGATTCTGAAAAAAGATTGGCTTGGTGGTTAGGCACTTCATCGACGATAGTCCCAGCGCTCCTGAGTTCGTCAACCACCAAAGTGGGGGTTCCCTCAGGGTTGATTGGCGTGCTATAACAAATTCTTTGGTAGATATCCGTTTCCACGCGCAGGACCATTCCCTTCCTTGGGGCGATGCCCACCACGAGAGGAGTTTCAAGTTCTTCTGCAGCAGGCAGAGTAAAATTCGCTCTTGATTGCCTTTTGAATGGCCGCACTTGGTAAAGCATAGTCGGAAAGAGCCCAAATTCTATCTGATAGGACCAACCGGAATCCATTTCTGGCAAGCTGGCGATGCGATCATGCCAAGGGAGTACTGCCTCGATGTTGGCGACCAGATCGCCCGGCACGACAGACCGGGAAATAAAAGAATGACCAAATGGCAGAGTATTACCGTCTGTGGATACAAAACTGGCATGAAGAGGATCAAGCCCGTCGATCGAGGACGCAACGGAACATCCAATCCAATACGTCCCTTCCTGATTGGGATGCTTTATGTACGTTCCAACGATGACACTTGGAGATTTTTCGGCGGCGATAACCGCGATACTTTTGGGCAGATGCTTATGGCCTCTCTCACGTAATGCCGCGGTTGAACTCTCAATACTCCGGATGGCCCACCTCTCGTACTCATCAAAGCGCTCTCTTGTTGAATAGGGGCCACAGTAACCTGGGTTGGTTATCTCCCTGCGCATTGTTTCAAAATCCCCCACAGTAATTGAAACGAAGGCTCCCTCATATCCATGCAACTCGTGGAATGCGCTTGACCGGTAGAGCCGGGGATGCGTGATGGCTTCCCTTTCAGCCCGCGACAGGAAGTCCTCAATGGACTCACGCGGAGTCTTGACAACCATTCTTGCTTGAGGGATATCGGGAAGATGCCTGGCGACATGCATAAGAATCCCCGCCTTTGCGCCAAACTGCCTGACCAGTTCCACTGGATATTTCATGCCCGAGAGAAATGCATTTTCACTTATAAAGGGCACACTTCAAAAAGAGAGGATTTCCTCACGCCAGAAAATGCCTTTTCCGCAAGGCAATGTTTAAAAAGAGCTGTCGGCTTGTAAGTGCCGTGGAAAAGAAGAAGGTAGCAAAGGCGGTGGAGAAAGGGCTCAAGCCATTCTATGAGATGTACCTCTCGGCCAAGGACGCGTTCCTGAAGGCGAAGAAGAAGGCGCCTGCGCTGTTCCACGAGGTCGAAGGAGTGGTGAGAAGGCACGTCATCAGCTTTGACACGGGCAAGAAGGTGAAGAAGGGGGTGCAGGCGCTGACTGACGTCATCAAGCTGGAGTTCGCGAGCAAGATCGCCGGGGACGAGAAGCGCGTCCAGAGCGTGCTGCAGGATCCCGAAGCACGGACGTTTGTCGAGCGGCTGACGCGCGGACTGGGCGACGAGAAGGAGTACACGAAGATCCGGAAGAACCGGCTGTTCAAGCGGGTGCTGGTAGCTAATCGTGGGGAGATTGCTGTGCGCATCATCCGCGCGTGCCGGGAGCTGGGCATCGAGAGCGTGCAGATCTACACGAAGCAGGACGAGCGCGAGCTGGCGGTGAAGTTCGCGGACAAGGCGATGAAGATCGGCAACAACGCTTCAGACTATCTTGACATGGAGCGCATCATCCGCGTCGCGAAGAAGATGAAAGTGGACGCCATCCATCCTGGCTACGGGTTCTTATCTGAGAACGCGGAGTTCGCTAAACTTTGCAAGAAGAGCAAGATCAAGTTCATCGGGCCTTCGGCCGAGGCGATCAAGGCTTTGGGGGACAAGATCAACGCGAAGAAGATCATCCATGGGGCGGGCATCCCGGTGCTGGAAGGGACTGAGCACCCGATCAGCGATGTCGCCCAAGGAACGCAGCTCGCCAAGAGAATTGGATTCCCCATCATCATCAAGGCGGCGGCTGGCGGAGGGGGCAAAGGGATACGCATCGTGAACAAGGAGGGGGAATTTGCTTCTGCCTTCACGAGCTGCCAGAATGAAGCTTTGGCGAGCTTCAAGAGCAAAGAGGTTTTTGTGGAGCGCTACCTTGAGAAGCCTAGGCATGTGGAATTCCAGATCCTCGGGGACAGCAAGGGCAACGTCCTCCATCTCGGCGAAAGGGACTGCAGCATCCAGCGCAGGCACCAGAAGCTCGTCGAGGAGGCGCCTTCCACTGCGCTGACTGCCGAGATGCGGGAGCGCATGGGACAGGCGGCGGTGAAGGCGGCGAAACTGGCAAAGTATGAAGGGGCAGGCACGGTGGAGTTCCTCCTTGATGACACTGGCAATTTCTTCTTCATGGAGATGAACACGCGCATCCAGGTGGAGCATGGCATCACGGAGATGATCACGGGCATTGACTTGGTGAAGGAACAGATCAAGATCGCTGCCGGCGCTGAATTGGCATTCAAACAGGAGGACATCCAGTTCTACGGCTGGGCCATCGAATGCCGGATCAACGCGGAGTGCCCGCACGAGGGCTTCTGTCCTGAAACGGGCACGATCACGAACTACCTTCCGCCGGGAGGGCCGGGCATCCGCGTATGCTCGTCGAGCCACAAAGGGCAAGTGGTGAGTCCTCACTATGATTCCATGATCGCCAAATTGATGTGCGCCGGAAAAACAAGAGATGAGGCCATTGACCGGATGAAGCGCGCCTTGGAGGAGTTCGTCATCGAGGGAGTGGAGACGACAATCCCTTTCCATAAGGCAGTGCTGAACAGCAAGGCCTTCCAGAAAGGAAGGATCACGACTTCTTTCATCGAAGACAATAAGATCTTGAGGAAGCTGCGCGCCCCGAGAAGGACACTGACGCAGGAGCAGAAAGCCATCGTCATCAGCACTGCTGTTTCACACTATCTCAAGAAGAGGGGCAGGTTCAACGACCGGAACTCGGCGTGGGCTTCTGCTGCGCGCCAGGAGGGGCTCCATGAGTGAGTTCAACATCAAAAGATTTTCGAAAGTGGAGTCCACGAATGATGTTGGACGGATGGAGAAGCCGGGGACGCTGATTGTCGCGAAGGAGCAGACGAAGGGCAAGGGAAGGTTTGGCAGAGTGTGGGAGTCTGGGAAGGGGGGGCTGTGGATGTCGCTTGTCGTGTCGCCTTCGCGGCCGGTGCAGGAATACACGATGCTGGTGGCTTTGGCTGTGAGAGCTGCGCTCGGGCCCGGATTTTCCGTGAAATGGCCGAACGACGTGCTGTACAAGGGGAAGAAAGTGAGCGGGATCCTGTCTGAGGCGGTATTTTCTGGAAATACTCCGGAGAAGGTTGTTGTGGGCATTGGCGTGAACGTGAACAACATGCTGTCTTCATCTTTGAATGCTGTTTCATTGCGGCAGATCTACCGGAAGGAGAAGCCAGTTGATGTGGTGATGAAACATATTTTGACCGCGTACAAGAACGCGTCGCAATTAAGCTCCTCAGAACTGCTTGAGCGCTACCGCTCCGAGTGCTCGACGCTGGGCAAGAACATCCGCGCCGCAACTCTAAGCGGCGATGTCGTCGGGAAAGCCGTTGACATCACTGCTGACGGCGAATTAGTTGTGCAGACGACGCGCGGAAAAAGGATTCTGCAGGAAGGGGATGTGTCGATACTTTAATTGGTTATTTTAACAAGCCGCGCACGGTGCCCGCAAACTCGTCCGCTTGTTTGATGAGCGCAATTATCCGATCTGGTTCCATCCGGGTACTGGCGCTGTACTGAAACTTCTCGCGCAGGCTTACCAGCTCGTTCTCTCCTTCATGCTCCGTCCGCATGGCAGCTATCCATTTCTCATCGAGATCCAGCTTTTTCTCCTGGATGAGATAGGCGACAGCGGCGAACGTGCATTCCTAGTTCCTGCGCTCATACCCGAACTTTGCGAGGATGGCAAGCAGGCAATGGTACATGGAATAGAAGCAACAGCTCACCGCCCAGTCCTCGAAGCCTCCCTACGCGTTGTAGGAAGCCGCCTTCAGGTTGTGCTGCGCTTTCGCGACGAGATCCTTGGCAAGCGCGGGATCAGGATGGACCCTCTTCAAGCCGCGATGTTTCGCCCCTTCCCTCTCGGCCTTGTTCAGGCACCATTTCATCTTATTGTCGATTTGCCCCATGCCTGATCGCCTCCACTAGGGTTTCCGGCCCCCAAAGGACGGCGCCTGTTCTAAGGATATTTAAGATTACCGCATCATGCTTGCGTATGCTTTCCTCGAGGTCTCTGGGAGTTTGCGCCACCTGATGGATCGGCTTGGCCTTGAGGCTGCGTATCTCTTTCAAGGATTTCTCCACCTTTCCAAAGTTCTTCCGGTCATAGACGAGGAGGACGTCAATGTCGGCGGCATCTTTTCCTTTTGTCAGCACCGAGCCAAAGAGCACGGCAGCATGCGTACGCTCCTTGAGCGGGCTGAGGTCTTCAGCCTGGACTTGCGCATATTTCGAGAGATCATTGCGGAGCATGATGAATTCCATCATCTTGCGGCCACTGGCACCTTCCCAGTTCGGCCGATAGTAGATCGCGTTTCCTATGCGCTCAGGCACAATGGCGTCAATCTTTTCTAGGTTCTTGAGGATTTGATGGGCGCCTCTCGGACTGAGGCCAAGCCTTTTTCCTATCGTGTTGATGCTCAGGCGCTCCTCGAAGTTCCGTATAAGAAAATCCATTACCCGAATGACGTTTGGCGTCAGGCTGAAGCGCTCGTGCATGGTTATTTACCTAGAGTATATGATCATATACTATTAGTATATAAATTTTACGCTTGCGAACATCCAGAGAGTGGACTCTTATTTTTGCAAGAGTTTCCTTATCTCTTCCGGCACCGAGACCTTCTTCTTGTCTTTTGTGAAGACATTTACGGTCTTTGCTATTGCGAAGACTTTGTCTCCGGCCTTGATTTCGTAGGAGAACGTGATGCTGGAGTTGCCGATCGCCTCTAAGGTTGTGTGGATTTCGACGATGTCGTCGTACTTTGGGGCTTCTTTGAAATCGATTTCCGCGTGGACGACCGGGGCGACGATGCCCTGCTTCTCGAATTCCGCGTACGTGAGGCCGTGCTGGCGCAGGATTTCGGTACGGCCGATCTCAAGCCATTTGAGATAATTGGCATAATAGACCGCGCCTGCATGGTCGGTGTCTGCATACGTAACCCGGACTTTCTGGATGTGCTTCATGTCATTCACCGATGATCTTGACGAGGACGCGCTTCTTCCTCATGCCATCGAATTCCGCGTAGTGGATGCGCTCCCAGGTGCCGAAATCGAGCTTTCCTGCCGTGATTGCCATGACAGCTTCCCTTCCCATGATCGTGCGCTTGAGGTGGGCATCGGCATTGTCCTCGCCTGTCTCGTTATGCTGGTACTGGCTGTGCGGCTTTTCTGGAGCGAGTTTTTCAAGCCAGCGCTCATAGTCCGCGTGGAGGCCTGATTCGTCATCGTTGATAAAGATTGAGGCGGTGATGTGCATTGGGTTGACGAGGCAGAGGCCTTCCTTGACGCCGGATTCCTTGATGCATGCTTCCACTTGCTGAGTGATGTTGATAATCGCCCTTCTTGTCGGGATTTGGAAGAAGAGCTCCTTGCGGTAGGATTTCATGAGCAGCGCGAGGGGAGGTCTCTATAAATAGTTATCTTTCGGCTGAAACAAAGGAGAAGCTAAGTCTGGGATTCCAATCTGCCTTTGAGCTCATTGAAATAAACGTGCCCCTTTCCCCTGCCCTTAAATCCGAGCTCCCGCTGCAGCTTGTGTCCGCTCTTGTCCTGCCAGCGAGGAATTGCCTGTATCAGGCCCATCACGTGATTGTCAATCCCGCGATTAATCGCTTCCTCTGTCTCTGGAAAAGGAACGGTGACCAGTTCCGGATCAGGCATATCGCGTATCTTCTTCCAGTTCGCCATCCGTTCCTCATTTGCGCGAATGAGCGTGCGCGCGATGTAAGCTGCATTGATTGCCCGGGCGCCGGACTCACCATAAAGCGCGAACCAGAAAGGGTGCTTAACGTGATCGTAAACTTCGGAAGGATTCACCTCTTCGAGCGCAGGCAAGGCCGCAACACGCCCTCTGCTTCTGAGCGTCTGAGAGACAGATGAGAATACCTCAGCAATCTTTTCCGAGACCGCCATTCGCGTGGACTCCTTATGATCCGGATATTTAGTCTTATAGAGGTACAAGAGGGTTGCCAGGATACGCGCCTCTGTCTCTGGCGTGACATTGTGGACGATGTCCCTAAAAAGCAGGAGGTCTCTTTGGCTTGCGGGCTTTGAGCCGTAAGGCTGGCCCGGATCGCAAGGCTGATTGCCTGTCCTAGAAACAATCCAGTCCACTTCGGGGAACATATGATATGTGAATCCGTCGACAATAAACCCATCCCTGGTGCGGAACTCATACTCCGGCCTGAAAATATCGTCTATCCCATTGCTTCTCAGCCAGTCAGCGCGTTGCGCCATAGCATTGACTTCGGGTTCAGAGACCGGCTTCTTTCTTTCCTGGTACCCTTCCAGATCAGCGCGATGTCTCGCATAGAGGTTATTTGCCTCGCTTTCGAGAAGCTTCGCCACTTTCCCATCAAGGCGCGCCCAGCCGTCCGCATCCATAAATGACCGGACGACCGGACTTCCCGGTTGATCTGCCTGAAAGGAACGCGAGATCGTGTGTGACATAACGGCCAGGAGGAAAAGCTGCTATATAAAGCTTCCTATCTGTTACTATTATCTAGTAATATCATATATCTCCATTTCTTGTGTATGCGAATTTCTTTTCAATATTGTAAATTTTCTATATTGAAAATAAATGCGAGAAAGGGTGAACATTTAAAAATAGCTGCGAGATCTACATCTCCATGAATCTCGGGAAAGACATGCCCATCCTGGCGCGATTTGTCGACCTTGCGAGCACGATGCTGCTGGTGATCGCCATATCAGCCATCATCGGCCTGATTCTCGCCTGGCCGGTGCAGTTGCTGTGGAATTTCGTCTTTGGAGAGTTATATAGAATCAATTTCCTGCAGGCCTGGGCGCTGAACGTGCTGGCTGGAATCCTGTTTGGGAAAGCGGGGAACGGGAAGAAGTAGGGTTCTTAGTTTATCACGATATGTCGCGATCCGCCTATCTGAGGTACGAGCCCCGTAATCTCAACACGGCTTGGCGGTCCGCTTTGCATAGCGGGTCGCGGAGCGGGATATTTTATCGCCTCGTAAGCTTGGACGATAGTTCTAGCATCTGTTGTAAGATTCCCAGGCACTCTTGTATGGATGACGCCAAGACCTAAGCTTGCGTCCCCAAAAAACTGCAGAGCCCTGGCTTGCCCATCCAGAGTGACGCTACCTGAAACTCCGAATTGCCTCTCCCCCGCTGACACAACCAGCTCAAGGCCATAGGTCTCCTTCAGTTCGCGATCCACAATTTCACGCACACGGCTGACACCCTGCAAGCTGTTGGATGCGACAGCATATGCGCCCGCGTTATTTGCCACCTCTTCCGGCGTGAGAAAGTGGGTTCCTTTCATCATTTCGATGATATCTTTAGCGTCCGACCCGGGCCGATAGAACGAAGAGGCAAGAGTTTCCCTCATTATAATTTCCGCCACAGAATGGCCAAGGTAGGCAACGACAAGATTCGTCAGCCCAAACCTTTCTCTCATGCATCTTCTTTCGGCGTCCGTCGGCAAATGAGAATCCCCATCTGAAGTGGCCATAGGGAAGGGGAATCACTCTATCTATTAACTCATGTTCGACACCTCTCGGTTAGCTCGTCGAAGAATTTGTTGAGTAAACAATTTTGATTTATAAAGAGCAGACAATCGTGGATATTTTCACGAATACTGCGAACTATTTTGCTGATTGA